>Ga0307517_10008056_pt1 | contig 15195 bp, 6 predicted proteins | sample 23_EM_MG_FD_194515 | JGI IMG/M metagenome (GOLD analysis project Ga0307517, IMG submission 194515) | Populus trichocarpa ectomycorrhiza microbial communities from riparian zone in the Pacific Northwest, United States - 23_EM | ecosystem: Host-associated > Plants > Roots > Unclassified | place...
TACCTACATGGCCTTTTTTGCATCTTGAAAGCATACCATATGCACAGTATGATTGACACAACTTGATTTCGGTACATTCATTTAGTGTGCTAAATTTCATTCATTGAGAGAATTTGGAGAGGCGCTTACCTCAATTCGTTTGAGTATTATGTTTTTATGCACATAGCTTGTCTAGACGATATGAATTGGAGTTTCTATGCCGGAGACAGCAAAAAGAATCTAGTAGAGCTTTTTCCTGAATTTTAATACGTACATGGTAATGGGCATCTGCTAAATTAGGTTTGTTTTGTGTCGCCGCATGGTTCATAAATTCTTTATGATAGGCATTGTCCAACACTATTGAAAACTTGAGGTCCGTGGCCTCCAAATGCAACTTTAAGATTAAGAATTTGAGGCAGAACAAAAGCCCTTGCAACAGTCGAAATGATATACTAGAAGAAACTTTGGTCGAGAATTTAAGAACATTTGAAGGTTTCCCCAAACAAACGGACGATTGTTGGACATATGAAGGCCGATGTTGCTACATACAATTCCTGGACAAAACTGCTTCATACATCAAGAAATACCATACCAGTATATATGCATTGCTGTTTTGCGTAACAGGAAGCTCCCTGTAAAATCTAAGCGAGTTCATTCGATCATCCTTGTTTGAACTATGCTTGTAATTTTCGTTGTGATTTGTGAACCTTCTGTAATCCTGAGGCTTGCTCTATCAGTCAAAATATGCTAAAACGTTATTGATTTGTGAACCTCGATCGTGGTTCTTTTGTTTTAATTGAGTTGACTCGTAATTCCACTACAATGGTCCAAATCTGGTTGCTCCATTGGCTTAGCTACATTTCCCATTAACGACTCCCACCTTCCCCGAGAGAGCAATCGTACTCCGACTTGCACAGGCTAAAATGACGGATATGGGCGCTCCTTCACGAGAACGAAGGTCAAGAAGAAAGGCGAGCAGGGGACTTGGAGTTAGCTAGGAATGCAACAGTAAAGCAAAAGATTCACTACTGCTCCTCATGAGAACGAAGGTCAAGAAGAAAGAGGTGAGCAAGGGACTCAGAATTAGCTAGGAAAAATGCAACAGTAAAGCAAAAGATTCACAACTGCTACATAAATTGCCTACACATCGGCTTACCTTCAAACAAAAGTGAAAATGGAATGGGCTCTCCTGGAAAGTGGAAGCTAAGGTAAAGAAGGATTCATTATATTGCAAACGTGGATCTTACTTGTTCAATTCACGGACGAAAAACTCGAAACCTTTGGAAAAAAGAAGTGGGTTAAATCTGTTAGGCTTGCTTATTTGATGATCAGGGCTGTGTACTAACAACAAGAACAAGAAGATTAATCCTGGGCCAATTCATAACACCCCAGTCGTCTTTATCCATTTTGTCATCACAGTAAATGCTGTCCCATTCTTTATGGTTTCTTTTTTTACTTTCTCGTATTCGCGCGAAGACTGAAGACAGACATCGGTATAAGATAATAGTATTAACCAGAATAGAATCTTTGACTTGTTTGTCACCTCACCCATCACCACCGAAGGAAAGAAATCATTCATGTTTTTACCATCCTTCGAGATCCTTCGAGGCTAGAGCCAGCTTTGGCCCCCCTTGTAGTCTTGCATTTTTTCTTCTCAAATTCAACAGTTTCGTTCTCCTTAATGCGGTTTCAATAAGAATAACTTTCTCCGCTCATCCCAAAATCGTTAAAAAAGCAAAATTGATGTTTAATATTTGGGAATTGCAATTGGCACAGCACTGTCACTTTTTTCTCTCAATCAAATGACTAAACTAACCTCTTCTATCTTTTTGACCTTTTATCATCAACTTAATTAAATGTCTAGAACGCCGTCGGGAGAGTGTGTTTATTTTATCAAGGCTGTCACTTTATACATTATTTTAATCGAAAAGAGTAGCACAATGTCTTCCTGCAGATGCAAAGACATGTTAACGCTGTCTGCACAGCCTTAGAAGAAAGACTTCGTCGAGATAATTTCCACAGATTTTTTATTCGGGGAAATAAGAGGTTAATAGTTTCACATCCGAAGCCACAACGATTGATTATTGATGACTACAATTCAAAGTGACAGCCAATTGAATCGAAAAGGAAAAAATGAGAGTCCCAAATCACGGCGATCCACCAAAAAATCCAAGGATAAGCTATAGTCTTTCAAAGAAAGAAGAAGGGCAGTAGCCTTTAAATTCTTATCGTCAACTGTGACCACCTTTTTATGGAATAGTTTCAGCTTGACTTGGTTAATATACTAACCACAGGTTCCAACTTTTTCTTTTGACATCATTTTCTCAGCAACCAAAGGGAAAGCAAAGCGAAGATAATGATTCGTTTTGCTCTCTCACATAAAGCGTAGGACAGGTATCTAACTTTTTAGTAATAGATTATTACTTCAGAACTCAGAAGGTCAATATACTCATTTTGTCAGATAAAAAAAAGGGGGGAAATCTGTGCTCATCATAGACAGGAAGGCTGTGCCAAACTGCCAATAGCCATTCCCTTAATATTTTAGAACATCAAATTACTTTTATCGAATGAGCTCAATTGCGTGCCGCAACTTTGATCGACTCTTGCAGGAAATGTATCAGCTCAAAACAAACCATATTATAAAATTTGAACGTCTAAGATCACTTTCGGAAAACAAATAAGCAAGATTCTTGTATGTATATATATATAGATATCAATTTATCACATGGTAAACAAAAGCGGCGGGCTACATTCATCCTTGCAGCCACCTCGGCTTCCGACCTTACTACATTCACTTTTTCACCTTTTTTTTTTACCCATTAACAAAACAACCACCCTTTAAAAAAAAGTAAAAAACTCTCCCTTTCACCGCCACCACCGACACGCTTTTCTCATTTCCACTTTTTTCACCTGGGAAAGAAAAGGCACGGAAAAAAAAAAAGCAAAATATCGAAGAGGGAAATTTAAATTGAACCAGTTTAAACCCTAAAATTCTTTCCAACGAAAGTTTGACTAAATTGCCAGTTTGAAGGAACAACGTTCCATGAAGTAGAGGTGCGTCTATCACTGCCGGTGACCCTGAAAGATAATGACTGGCCAACCAAAACTGAGTTTGACTGCCAGTTTTGACCCCAGTTACGACTCATGCTCATCCATCCAGTCTTTGATCCCTTCACGCTCACTTTCACAATATCTCCTGCACCTGCAACGTTGGTGATCAAAACCAAGTTGAAGTAACGGTGACCGTTGATTTGGAACCTGATCCCCCCTGGTTTTCTACACGGCACCCTATAAAAGAAACAGATGGCATTTTAGTAATTTGGAGGTGGGGACGAAGTAGATATTCTATCTGATGATTCTGATCTCTTCAGAAAATACTGTTGATCAGAAGTTTCAGAAGATTGTACGCTTAGAAATCTTGAAAGACCGTCATTCTATACTAGCATAGGAAATCATGCAATCACATTTTATAGTCTAGAGTCCAGACAGATTTATTCGTACTAAACTGAACTGATAAATAGGTTGTATGTTTACCGGCGGTAAGAGACAGGGACGATGCCAGCACGGTACTCAGCGATCTTGAGGAACACAGGCATAGCAAGATCGAAGTGAGGACGAGGAGGATTGCACCAGCCACCATTGTCACTGGGCAATGCATAATTAGGAGGGCAAAAGTTTGTTGCTGTGATTAAAATTGACGGGCTACCAGAGTGGCACCATTGTGGGTCATTACCGCACTTTATTTCAAAGCAAGCACCACAACTAAGGCCATTGTTGAACAGGGCTGTGCTTAGTGCTGCGGTATTCACGCCATAGCCTTGGCTGTACAAGTTGCCGTACCCACAAGCACCGCCTGAACACAAAAAATAAGATCAATTAATTTCCTTATGTGGGATTTAGACTTTTGGTTTTTGAATACTTCAAATGGAATTTTAATATTTATTTGCAATGCGTGGTATTGGCGTGTGCTAATTGCGTTTAAATGCCTTTGAAATCTGATTTTGGTTAAAACAGAGTTCGGTGCTGTTAAAAAGCAGGGAAAGGTATGGGCTTGCTTTGTGTTTATGGTTCTGTCATGGGAAATGCAAGAAGAAAACATGGGAGGGGTTATACAAAATGTAGAAACAACTCATGAACATATCAAAAATTCAAGAAGCTAACTACTTAGCATGAACGGTTCAAGATGACAGTACCCATAGTCCCAGAGGCGTCACTGCCACCGTAAAAGGTAGCATGGGCGCTCTGCCAGGCTCCTCCAGTGTAAACACCAGGAATTCTTGCCTCGACAAGAGTCAAAAACAGCACCAAAGACGCAACACAAATGGTAGACCTAATAGCCATTGCTTCCACCTGTCGCTAGACTATGAAGAGGCTTCTAGAGATGGGGATTTGGGACAGGGGGGAGTGTGAGGAGAAGGCGGGGAGTGGACTGCTATTTATGGAGGCAAAAAGCATGCATTGTCAAAAAAGAGAAACCAAATTATAATCACCGTTAATTAGTGCTTGGTTTGGCATCAAGTTGATGAAGCCAAATTCCCTCCCCTGGCGGTAACCCTTTTCAACGTCCATCAAATTTCTACTACTTTAGTTTGTTTACAAAAACACCCTCGTGGTATTTTGGTTGAAAACGGTAAGGGCATTTGGTGGGGTGCCGATGAAGGACACGAGACTCAAGAGGATCAACCATCAAGGCTTTAGGTTGGTATGAAACCGCTTTGCTTCATTTCAAATTTGTGCAATTGATTATAGTTTTGTCTAAAAATTGCCAACTTTATTGTCTTTTTCTGACTTCTGATTTTTCCCTCCATTGAAATTTCGGACTGAAGGGATTGATGGGCTTGAATCTGGAGGGAATAGTGGGGCTACAAGCTTTTACGGATCATAGAATGTAACATGATACTTCAGAGAACGTGCGTGCTGCTTTAGACTACAAATCAAGCGTGTAATGTGGAAACTATGCACACGCTACTTTTAAGTACTGTGTATAGTATAGAAATCTCGAAAACAAATTACGTGTGAAGTTGAAGAACGTTGCATTAGGAATCATGTAAGATTACTTTTAAGTAGTGTTTTTGGATTCACGTTGAAAGGTAAAGCTCTGCTCATTTGTTAATCATGCAAGAGCTTGATGTGAAAATGACCCGTAAACAGCCTTGTGAAGTTGAAGAACGTTGCATTAGGAATCGTAAGCGCAGAATTTGAAGGGCTGGTGCAAGCCATCGTGTTCTCTATTTATCATGAATACGAGGGATACCATAAAAAGCAATTAAAACTAGTCAAGAGTGACGAGAGAAAGGGTAGCGGTTCCTTCTTTTCTCTATGCAGCTCTTATCCTCTGGCAACATCAAAATAAAGCAATGCCTGTAAACCTTGAAGGATACTGCGCGCACCCGCCTCATTGAAGATTTTCACAGAAAAGGCAAGTCTCAACGGGCCGTAGTTGGAGGGAGGTGGGACCCAGATACCCGGATTTATCGGTCCACGTATTACGCCGTGCATTAGCCGTACGCTAGTTGGACTCTCTCTCCCTTGGGTCTTCTTGGCCACGGTGTTCGTATTTTTCTACGTTGGAGTCAACTTTTACCTGAGTTGCCTTGTTTTTCCAGCCCGCACCCAATAGGAAAGCAGGTTGATTGATTTGCCATGCTGATCCCTTTCAGTAATTTTGATTTCTTAAAACTCTGACTATTATAGTATTTCCAGGATTGATTTCGCCTTGAATAAATCCTTCCCCTTTCCAGTTTAGACAGGTCATCATCATCTTTATTAAAGGAGAGATTTAAGTGAAGGCAACGTGATTGATATACCATCTCGTGCAAATCTTTTGAAGTTGAACCTCAAACTTTCAAGTTTAAGAAAAATGTCTAAAAAAATGACAAACTGCAATAAGTTTAGGATGCAGCAAGCAATCCATCCACCTAACATCAGATACGTACTAAATCTAACCAGCGAGACCTTAAGAACTGTTAGGACGGTGTGCTTTACAGGTCTGGCATTAAGGATGCTGGGTGATGACGCAAACTCCATGTCCAATCTGATCATATCAACCAAATCTTAGAAGATCCACCACGTCATCGAAATAATTAAGCTCTTGTTCAACAACACACACCGACCTGTCACCCATAACACCCTCTACCTAGCAAGATTAAATTGTATTAGCTCATGCAATGAGACCCCAACTCATTGCATGTGAAATTGCCCACCAGTAATTCACCTCTCCACCCAACATCTTCATTTATGTCACCCTAACTAGCTAATTTCTACTACAATTTTGTTTTCAATCGACCCAGTTAAACCCCATTGTTATCAGAAGCATTTCTTTTTCCTTCTGGGCCGGGGCAGTTTTCCCCTTTTCAACCCAAGAAGGAAAAAAGAATGCTTCTTGTAGCATTTATCAGGTTACTTACTGATCTAAAGCCAATACCCTGTGGACGAAGGCGTTAAAAAGAACTCCTGCGTCTGCATTGAGAAATTTGCGAATCTTGAAGATATTGTTCTTTTCGAATGGATAATTTTGCTGTAACTTTTTTTTCCACTAGCTAGCGGTCAGTGGCGCAGGCGAGGCAAGTTGTTATTGATTACTTTTCATTTGGCATGGGATTATAAATACCAATTGATTTGATCTTTTTGAAGTGAAATATACGACAAGTATATATATATCATTAGCTAGATCGATTACAAAGAAAAGCATGGGACAGTTATAAGTTTGGAAGCAATTTAAGCAGGTTTCTGGTATAATCACTAGCCTCTCAGCGATTCAATACTTTCATTTGAGGTTTGGTATGTATAATTAAGAGGGTCTGGAGGACATAATTAGCATTCAATAGAGTAATATATGCCCCACGTCACGAGCCGTTGGCCTTCATTGAATAAAAAAACTCAAGAATAAATAGGGTATATTTATCGCTTTATAACATGATTATTCAAGACTTTACTTATCAGATTTATATAAAAAATAAAAAATAAAATATTTCTTAAACATTATAAAAAAACCTTAAAAATCTCATTCACCTTAAACTCCCTGATCCAGCTCCCGCAACCCAAGCAAGGAAAAGAAGAAGAAACGAAAAACTCTTCATTTTGTGGTCTAAAATAAATATTTCAAACCCTACACGTGTGAGAAAATTGTTCAATCGGAAGCTAACAGGTGGCAATTTGACCCATCACAAGATCTACGCTTCACGTAATTTACTTATTGCCTTTTCTGCTGTGCAATTTAACGCCTGTATTTTATCTATACGCAAGTACTCTATCTGGTGAGAACTCCCCATAATTTATCTACATAAATCCTCATACTTTATGGCTTAATATATATAAACCTGGTAGTTTAGATTAAGATAGTCCTTTCAGGTTTATTAATTACTAATTCCTATCTATGTAAGCTTTTATATTTTTATATTCTCGATTAGACTTAATAATCTCTTGATTATTAACAGCTTAAGACTCCCGTTGACCTTTATAGCTTACACGACCAATATAATTCATTTGAATTTATTAACTCCAAGTTTTTTGAGAATTAATTATAATCTTACTTGATTATGAGATAGTTTTCACCTCTTTATTCTAAGAATAATAAAGTATTTACATTCTTGAAGGAATGGAGATATTTATGTCAATAACACTGCTACGAGAGCAAATTAAGTGTATTAAATCTCTTTTATGTCGGGAGGATTGAATTGAAGTGTAATTACAATGGAAAAAATTAAGAAATGAGAATAACCATGCTACCATGCTTTTGTGATACAAGCATGATTGAGTAGGTGTTTGGCATATTTTTTTTTTAATTGTTTTTCAAAGAGTATTTTTAATTTGAAAAAACTATTAAATTAATTTTTTTAAATATTTTTTAATGATTTTAATGTGTTAAGATCCCAACATGCAAAACAATAATACACAACTTAAGAGAACATGATAAAATGAGAAATTAGACACATAAAAATTTTCATGGTTCATCTAATTTTGACTACGTTCAAGAGCAAATATAAAAGTATTTTACCAAATAATATAAAAATTACGACCACTCTCTCTATTAGTAGGAGAACAATTAATAATCTCTCTATAAATACCTTACACACTTTATCACAAATACCTCATGATTTTATGGGATTTCTTTTCTCACTTTACTTCTCTTTCTCTCTTGTATTTTCTCTTTTTTATTTTATCAAAAAATAAAAAATGTATGAAAATTTTTTTAAATATACTTTCAAATAAAAAAAATATTTTAAAAAATATTTTACACCACAATCTTAAAAAGCCTCGTAGTACCAACTACTTGATATTATTTGCATTATATAATTAACTTTATATAAAAAATAAAATTATAATTAAAACTCATAATTAACTTTATATATAAAAATAAAATTATAATTAAAACTCAGACTTTATTTTATTATATTAAATTAAATTATTAGGTATACAATCACTAGCCAGGCCAAGCGATCAACATCCTTTTTTAAAAAAAACCTGAACAGCACTCATGATTTACAAACACTTCAAAACGGAGTCCTGTGAATTACAAACTGATCGATTGGTCGCTAATAGGATCTGTACAAAAGCAACGAAAGCTTCGAAGATCATTGCATAACTACCATCAAGTCAACTATCTTGGAACAATCTACTATACTAATTGCCCATGCTTGCATCTTCTAGAAAACTTGCCTGCTCTTTGTCGGACCATTTTATCGGACCAAGGGACCATTTTCACCTTTCATGTCTCCTGTTAAGAAGAACCCTTGTACCTATAGGCACTCCTCCATTGAGCTTTACGCAATCCCTAAAAATGTTCCAAGTCTCTCGAGCAAGCAAGTTTGGAATCATATCTTGAGTTTCTCTAGTGAGCACCGCCACTAACCATCGACTTTTCTTTTCTTCCCTTCCTTTTTCTTTCCCTTCCTATGGCCCCTACATGTCATGCTTTAATTCTTTGCCTGCCTCCTACGAGGGCCCTCATGACTTTTGCATTTGACTCACAACTATATGGGTGCTTCGCTACTTTAAAGTTCAGGGAATGGTAGCTACCAAACCAACTAACATAACCACCATCAGCGATGGCAATAGGTCCAACCGAATCATTTCTACAAGCAGCACATGAATGGAAGGGCCTTTAGTGATCTGGGCCATGCATTTTAGCATAATTGGTGTATGGTCAAGGACTCGAAATATATACTTTCTTTAACCTGCAGGAAATGAAATCGCATCCTCCTCTTTTGCAATTTGAATTTGGTGTTTTTGGCACCGTAATTATTGAAATGATGATGCGACAAACCGCAGTCTCTGTGACATATTATTCTATGCAAATTTATCGTACACGTTTTTTCGGGTAGCCATTAGCCCGACCCCATTTGAACAACTCCATCAGTGTTCCTGGGACAGTGGGATGCTTGTAGCTCTGATGCAGATCAGCTAAAGTTCTACACATCTTCTCCGAGCATGTAGGTCCATCCAGTAAGTTTAGAGGCAATTTACGTATTCAAATTTCAAGTTTATCAACCTGCCAACGTTCAGTAACTATTATTTGATAACCAGGATGTTGAATTGTTGCGGCGCCAAAATGGGAGCTTTACCGAAAATGGTAATGAAAGGACAAGCAGAACCAACCGTGTCAGTGCTCTAAATGAAGGAAATTTTGAAGCAATTATGTTTGATGGGCCATTCTTTTTTATTGTTGCTTCTGCTCGTGAGTGTAATTCAGTTTAATGAACTTCGTATATACGGTTGGAGTCCAATTAATTCTTCATCTGATATCATTTCACATAATTGTTTACGGCTACTGTCAAAAGGGCAGTCATTTGACAGAATTTATACTTTCTTTTGATTGCCACATTGAGAAGATTTAAACAACAATGATAAGTAAAATACACCATCCATGTCGTTATTTTTTTTTAATATCCCATATGATTCGTTCTTGAATCGCTCCTTCAAGAAATCTTTGAAATCGAAAATCGTGTTTTTTTCTTCTCTCTTTTGGTCTCCCATGCCTAGTTTTCAATAGTAAAACCAGATAGTTTTCTGATAAGCTATTTAAGATTTCGTATTACTAAACGGTTCACCAAGTCCTAGCTTGGGCTACTCCACACAGAACAGATAATTGCAGAGGCAACATGGGCAAGCGTTTTACTCAAGACAGAACACATGATTCCTAAAGCTTGCAAAATGCCTTCCTTTCCTCGCAAGAGGCAACCACACATCATTAGTCCTTAAAAAGGGAAAGACAGAGAGAAGCTAAGCCCTGTGTACGCACAAGTTGGAAATTTAAAGCATCTTTTTCTTTAATTCATCTTTTCAGAGGATAAATTACAGGTGAAGGATTGAGAAAACTACTGTAACCATTCCATTAATGTCGAGCACGATCGGAACAGGCTTGTACTATAATGAACATAAATGGCAGTTGTCATGAGCATATATGATTCAATTCCTAAATCTAGAAGATATTGTTCAAGTTCAACTAAAAGGTGCCTGGCCTTGAATGCAGATCGAAATAAAACCAGTCGTCGTGACTCGTGGCTAATTTTGAACAGTTGTGCTTTGAAATTTCTGACCTGAAGAATGTACAATCATTCATGTGCAAATAAAAATGGCATACACAGTGTTGAATATCCATTAGTTTCTGCTGCAAAGTTTGTGTTTAATTATTGAATCTTCCTTGAGAGTTGAGACTACTTGTTCGTAATGGCCTCGGATTCTGTAGAGATGAGATCAAGCAATAAAATGAGACTTGATGGGCCGTTCTTCGACACTATTCAATACATAAAGTCAATCAATTCAAGCCTTTACTAGTTTCATTTTCCACAAAGGTCAAACATATAAAATTTGTTTTAATATCTTAATTAATTTTGAAAATCCAACCCAATTGCGTAATTTAAATTGTAAATTATAATTTTAAATATTACATGAATTTTTATTTTTAAGTTTAAATATATTTCATGAATATATTTGACCTTAATAAATGTAAAAAATAACCATGCAATCAATTATCTATATCAACCAAAAAAATCAATTAAATAATTAAAAGAAGGTAAAAACCGACAATAAAAGGGTGTTTAAACAATCTATATTAGAAAGGTGCTTGATTTTAATAAATTAGTCCAATTGAAAAACTTTATTATTCTCTACCTGGTAGTTACTTTTTAAATATTTCATCAATATAATTATGAAAAATAATTTTCATTTCTTAATATATAATTTTCATTTTTTAATATATAATGTAAAATTTTAATAAATTTACTTTTTACTATTTTTTATAATGATGTTTGTTTTCTATACTAATTTTTTAAAAATAAACAAAAAAATAAAATTATGAAAAATTTCCGTCGCTTTTTAGGCTATATGAAACATAAACAAGCAACTATTAATTTAACTTAGCCTTACCCACCAAAAAAAATAATTTGCAGTGGGAATTGGCTCCTGCTTTTTCATTAAAAAACCTCTAAAATCCATATTCCACCTAGGTCTAACATGTTTCAGGGCCGCGAGTTGGTAGAGTTGATGAACAGTGGTGGTGGTCAAATACCCCACGAAATCCCAACTTCCAGCCCTAATCAGAAAAGAATTCGAGCCTGGAAAACTAAGTACCACGAAGCAAAAACCTAGACATGGATGTATTGCCGTAAAAAGGTAAACGAGACGGTGGAAGATTTGTCAAATAATGCAAAGAGGCCGCGAGGCCCTAGTCACGGTTCAAGCTAGCGAGGCAGTTCAACTGGAAGCAACACGTGGAACACTTAGAGAGTGCAGGATTTTTCAAGGCCCCGGGCCCGTGGCTATGGGTGATGCTGATGGTGGGCTGACATTCGTCAATGAGAAAAAGGGCCTCTCACGTAATGCCAACCTAATCCAATCATTTTGTTCGAGTAAAATCCACAAATAGCAAACAGGCCCACCGTCTCCAGCAGCCATTTGGGGTGCTTGTTGCTGGATATCATTTGACAAATAATTGTCCATGATGGCTTGTTAAATGATATTAAACATTGATCTTTTGAGCCCTGAGCTAATGCTTCATTCTGTCCCAGTGCAAAATTTATATTTTTTCCCCAATTAAATTATATTAAACATATTCCTTATTAGAATGCGTTTTATATTGCGATATATGATGTTTTTAAAAATACCTTTTGTTTATAAATTTGATATTAACACATTAAAATTATCAAAAAATACTAAAAATATTAATTTAATACTTTTATCAAGATAAATTAATTTTGGATCACTGTTCCCATTGAAGAATAGGAACGTGATAGCTTTTAAAGAAAACATGATACGTAGTTTTTTATGACAAGCTGGGCAACCTCAGATCTGATTCTACCATGCACTTTCATCTCGGAATGACACGGGCAATAGCCTGTTCTGTAATAAAATACTTGAAAGTTACAAGTATTTGAGACAAATTTATCTCATAATTGACAGTTATAGTTAATTAACCTAAACCCTCAGACTTTGGATGAGCAGATATGTTATTTTATAAGATATGTTCGTCCTGTAATATCTAACTGGGTGAATCTGTCGGCCTCCCGTTTTTTATAACTACCTTTGTCACAGCCACCCTATGGTTTTCTCCCTTTGCTTCTCTCATGTCAGACAGCTAGCTGGCCTAACGTAGACATGCTGTATCCACCACACATCACATGTAGTTATAGCCTCTTTAAATCACATGGACTCTCCTTGTCTGTGAATGTATCATGTATTAGTTCATCTGGTCTTGGCTTAGATCTTAATTTACGGACACATGAATCCATTTTTTTTAAAAAAAAAGTTCTGGGACAATGACAATGATTGAAAAAATATTAGAAAAATAATATATTTTCAACACAATAATGTTTGGGAATATTATTTTTATACACAGCTATTATTTTAAATAGCATCTGTTTAACGAATGTTTCAAAACAAATTTTTTACAAATTAATTAACTTAAACAAAAATCAACTACAAAATTCATGAAGATTCAATGATAATGATAAAGAGATAAGATTCAAGATTCAACTATTAAAAAAATAAAAAATAAGAGAGGCGAAGGAGAGAAATGAGGGAAGAAAAAATAAAGAATAGGTCACACTCAATACCATTAGAAATATCTCTTTATGACGATTCTAACAACATAGTAGAAGAACACTAAATTAGATCATAATTAATCATAAATTAACTCCTAAAACATTATGATCATGTCCTGTGGTACTTCAATGCATGGTTAGAATTATCTTCCTGAAATCTTTTTAACAGTATTGGGTGTTTCAAATACTAAGCTTTAATGTGTTCTGAATATTTTATTTTTTATTTGTCATTGAGTCTTAAATCTCATTTATTAACTATTAAATCTTCATAAAAATTGACATTTACTTTTCATGCATGTTAATTAAATTAAAAAAGACATGAATTTTTAAAACAACTATTATTTTTAATAATAATTATGTTTAAACTGTAATATTTTCCGATATTTTATACCACATTTTACTTTTCCAAAACTTTTATGTAACTATTGTTAAAATTCTAAATTACCCTAAATCGGTCGTGGGAGATGGTCCCGTCCCGGCCACACTGGATGTCTTTTCCAGGAGACTCGCTTGTCGTGGAATATCATGTCTTTATCCCGTATGCTTTTTTTAGAACAAACAACATAGAATTGTTGCAGTTGTACCCGATTATTATTCTCATTAACTTGTGCAATCAAAACAATTTCCTTCGCAATTGGAGGTTTAGCTGCTGTGGTAAATCGTGTGACTTGTTCCGTCCCCGTTCCGGGTTCGACCCTCTATGTGCACGCCTGTCACCCTCGCGGTGCCTTACCTGCTCCTGGGCTTGCAGGATGTCCAGTGGGCCGTGGGGAATAGTCGTGGTGCGTGTAAGCTGGCCCGGACACCCCACGTAAATCAAAAAAAAAAAAAAACAATTTACTTCATGGTAGATCCATTTAGTTTAAAAAAGGGTCCCTGAAAAAAATATCACATACGTATATATCTCGCAATAAGGTCACTTCACAAAAAAACAATGTGAGAAATGACCCTATACAATTACACTTCCTTTTCCGTGTATTTATCGCAACAATCGAATAACTAGATAGATCTCATGAACTATATATTATTTAATCTGCGAACAACCTTAATTTTCAATAGTTGTTGTTATAGGAACTCTAATTTACCTTAATCTTCAATGATCATGGATTATAATAATCTTGTAAGATTTACATTGATCTGGGCTATACATGTTATTTTACTCTTCTTTCCTTTTTATAGGAAAACCAAAACCCACGCAGATTATTGAAATTGAACAAGGCCTGACCATAATACAGGTATTTGTGGAATGCACAAGCTGTGGAATGCATAAGCTACTACATTGTCAAAAAAAAAATATTTTTTTGTTTAAAAGTATTTTTAAAAATAATTAAAAAATTTATATTTTCTTCAAATTATTATTTTTTTATTTTAGATTGTTTGATGTGTTGATATTAAAAATAAATTTTAAAAAATAAAAAATATTAATTTAAAAAACAATTGATAATACAAGTACATGTTGCGTGGACAAATTTATTTACATACAATTGATACGAATCTCATTTTACGTGGACATTACGGATTGAGAGACATCGGATAGCTTACCGGTTAAAACTTAAATTTCTTTTTAAAGGTTATAAAAATGATAGATGAGTTTTGGAGACGGGAAGGATTATCGTTTCTGTCTGGCTCGAAACTCTCAGGCCTCTCACCGGGAAAAAAGAACGAGGACTCGTTTTTCGGACTGACACGATCCCGTTAACCACGGGCACACAATTTCCACACAAACCATTATCCAATCAGATAACCAAAAATCCCAACCAAACCAGAGCCCCAACCCCCAAGCTTTCTTCCTTGATCCGAAAATTACTGGCACGTGTGAGAAACTTACCCTCTTGACCCTAGAAAACCGGCAAATACAAGTCCGTGTCAGACACAAACACTGATAAGGCGGACCCCATTTTGACGGGATAAATCGGTAAAGCCACTTTGGTCCACTCGCTTCGATGTTCTCTAGGTTTTTGATTGCCACCATGCATCAAAAAACAAACAGCATTTCTTCTGTTTTATCATAAAAAGCGATGTCTGTTCAACTAAAATCTAATTCTCTCTTGTTCTGTTCTTGATTTATAGACATAACATTCATGGACGAGCAATATTTTAAAAATATAAATCACGAATTATTCAAATCAATTTATTAATAAACTATTACAAAATTCAAGGAATGGATAATTTATAT
>Ga0307517_10008057_pt1 | contig 15193 bp, 21 predicted proteins | sample 23_EM_MG_FD_194515 | JGI IMG/M metagenome (GOLD analysis project Ga0307517, IMG submission 194515) | Populus trichocarpa ectomycorrhiza microbial communities from riparian zone in the Pacific Northwest, United States - 23_EM | ecosystem: Host-associated > Plants > Roots > Unclassified | place...
GCGTCTTCGAGGAATGGCTCGCCCTGAACTTCTCCTTCCAGAGTGATCCTCGAGTCCAGTACCAACCCCGAGATCGTGTGCTCGTGGATCCAAGGTCAAAAGGCTTAGGCAGGGGTGCAATACCACCAGTCCGCGCTGGAGGAGTATCCTTCGCCGTGGCCTCGACCTGGGTGTTAATCTCCGATGGCGTCGGCATGCTCGTCCAACCCAACTCTATCTGCTCCCCGACTACTGGCCTCGGATGCTTCCGCTCGGTTGACATCTTGACCCTCTTGTCAGGTGTAACCGTCAGGAATGTCACCAAGTGTTGCCACAAGTTGTTTCCGCTAAACGTGTTCTCCGGTGTGATATCTGCTATCCTCGCCAACTGTCGAGCCTCCCACGTATCTCTCCTGGAGACGATGCTGCTCGGCGGCGGGTGCTCGTCCTCGTCCAGTGCCCAAGACCAGTTCCAGCTTCCGGCAGTGACTTTTTGGAGGCAGGGACTGTCGAGGACATTTTCCCCGCTGTCATATTTCTCTGTAGCCTTCTGCAGGTAAGACTCGAGATGACCCAGAGATATGTCGCCCTCCTTGTGTGCGAGCTTCAGGTTGCGCTGGCGCTCCTTTTCAACGCTCTTCAAGGTTCCAGAGAACTTGCCATCGTACTTGGCCTTCCCTTTGATATATCGGCGGAGCGAGAGCTCAGAGATCGACCCAACGAGGTCGGCCTTGAGCTGGAGTGCAGACAGCTCGGTCTCAGGCTCCAAGGGTCGAATCACCCCTCGGATTGACGCTCTCTCCCGAATAAAGTTCGTTCCCTCCTACGAAATCGAGGGTGTCACGAGACATAGAGGTATGGGAGGGGATAGAACTCACGAAGCCGTCCATATAAATTGGGGGATAGTCGCCCGCGCATCTCTCCCCTTGTGGTTCCTTTACTGCTTCGAACCGCGGCCCGGCAACGTCTTCAGTGAGCTTCTTACCCGGTATCGACATCTGCTCTGGGGTAGACTTCCTTGGAATCATCAGCGACCACCGCTTCCTGCCCGGCTTCACACTCCCCTGGCTCTCCTTGGTGGACTTGCTCGAGCCGAGCGACTTCGATTCTCTGAGGGACCTCGCAGTATCATCCTCCACCTCGGTCTTCTCCGTGGTCTCAGTCCTGAGCTGTTTATCCACCGTGCGCCCACCCGTCCTGTCCCCGCCAACAGGAAGAGACGCATTACCTACTACCTCAACTTTACCCACTACCTCCGTCTTTGTCCCATCCTTCTCAACCTTCCCGGGCCTAGGATATTCCACCATACCCTTCTTGACTTCCTCCTTGGCCCCCTTTCTCCTAGGCGTTACCTTGGCCTCCGTCTTCTCAGCTTCATCCTTCCTGCCCTGGGTCTCCCCTTTCGATTTTTCTTTCATTTCCTTGGCAGGAGTTCCCTTCGACTTTTCCTTGTCCGGACGCTGCTTCTGGTTGTCAGGTCTCTTCTCGATCCTGGACGCCCTCCTTGACATGGAAGGATCCTTCTCCCCTCCCCACCAACTCCTCCTACCCCTACTCTCGGTCAACAGATCCCCAACCTCCTCCGGCGGAGACGTGAATAGTGACCCGCCGAAGAAACTCCTTTGCTGGGATGACCCCGACCCGTTCGCGGAGGTGGGTGAAGATGGTCCAGGACTGAAAGCCTGCATCCTGGTCGCGAACCGACAGAAACTCGCAATTGCTCGGAAACAGTATTTCGCGGGAGTGGTGAACGCAAAAAGGACAGGCAATACGTGTGCGCACCCATCATAAACTTGGAGATGGACTTTCGTCGGGACGGGGTATTTTACTGCGGTCTCGGCGATCCTGGGGTAAAGTCGTTTGGCCTCGGCTGGGATTGGGAACTTGGATGGGTTTGCCGCTCGGTGGGCCCTGGAACGCACGTCGGTGGCGAAGAAGACAACGGGGGAGAGGAAACTCACGTGTATATGATTTCATCCCTCAAAACTTCCTGGTCGCCAGCGATAAAGAATAGTGGAGGAAGCCCTCCCAAGTACGCTCCGCAATGACTTATGAGCGGATGGGCCAGCAAGTTGTTCGGTGCGTACAACTGGATTTGGCTGTCCACATTGAGGGTTTCCCCGTTGTCCGCTTCTAGAACGATCCTCTGGTCCCGTCCTTTACCTGCATCGACGACCTGTTCGGGTATTATAGGCTCATCCTTGGGAAGGGGTGCGCGGCCCCTCGAGCCGAGAAAGGATTTTAGCCGGCTCTGGTCATCGAGCCCGGTAGCTCGCCGGAGACGAGATCGGATGTTCTGACGGACATCATCGGATTCCACATTCGTTGGGGGTGGCCACAGGATACTGGGTTTGTGCATCGACAGACCATACAAAGGTATAACGTCCTGTTACTAAGACTCAACACGTCGCTATTGGGGAGTTCACCTGAGGCAGAGACTTACTGTTTCCGTGTTTGTGTGAATCGAGGGGAAAGAATGGCGTAGATCGCACCAAGGCGAGATCAGCACGCCCCCAGCACAAGGTGGCAACCCTGAGTCTCTAATGACTTGCAGTGTAGCGAGGGACAAACCACCACCGGCCGAATCTCCCATGATCACGATATGTTGGGGCTTCACGGGCTTATGCTTCGCCTCAGGGGGAGGTCGAATGAGATACAGATATGCAGCGAGAGCGTCTTGGATCGCGCACGGGAACGGATACTGTGGACTGAGGCGATAGTTGATGGCTGTGAAGGTTGACGTTAGATAACGCATGAAAAGTCAGGGCGTAATACAAGGGTACAGGGTAAGTGGGTTGCGTTGTGGCAGTTGCAATGAAGTGTGGAATGAAAGCCTTGATGGGAAACCTAGCACTTACCAAATACACGTCCGTTGATCTTTCGAGCGAACCGCTGGATGCTATACCGCTCCTGGTCCACGCTACCGAAGTAGTATCCCCCTACGTAACAAAAACAAGGGAATCCAAGTTAGGAAACGAAGGCGACGCACGAACGGGATCCGAATAACGACTTACCACCATGAAAGTAGAGAATACATCTCTGTTCGTCCATATCTGGGGTGTAGTCGGGCTCGGAAGTATCTTCTGCGGAGGCAGAACTTGTGGTGGTAGACTGCTGAGTGGACTTCTCTCCTCCCCTTTCCTTCCTTTCTTTGCTCTTGTCTTTGCGTTCCTTGGATTTGGCGCGTTTCTCAGCTTCCTGCCAGTCTTTCTTGGCTACAATCCATTCCCCGTCGACCCTAAAGCACCCATGAATTAACTCCTTGCGTGAACGGTCAGACACGACACCTCACCCGTTCACACCCCGAATTTGCCACCACTTCGTCCCGCCGACAATTTTCTTCGTGGTGGATTCTCCGCCAAGAGCGTCAATAAGGTATTCCGCAGCCTGATCACAGCATGACATTGGGACGACGACGCGCAAGACTCTGACCCATGGTGGCGAAGGTGTTCTTGTGTTCGAAAACTGTTGCAATTCCTCGACGGTGTGCCTGAGTGGAACAAGACAGTACCAAGGCGAGTCAGCCTTTCGTCGTTGTTCAAGCCGTTCGGGTGGACACGGATGATCACTCTACTTACCGAGAAGCGGTCGACAAGAAATCCTAAGTGAAACAACGCGGTGATGGAAAGATAAGATCGTGTGGATCAGCCACGGGTAATCACAGAGCACAGCCAAAGACAGGTGGACGGGGGACACACGCGAGCCACGCGGTCCACAGGCGCGAGTGCGACAGTTGAGTGGCGGGGAGAGAACACGCGTGAGACTCACCTTTACAATGGTGAACGCCTGGTCGTACAATAACTCTTCCTGCCTCAAGTTATTATTCAACGCAGATCCGCCCTGCTTCTCATCTTGAGCGACCCCATCGGAGGATGTGGTGGCGGGTATCTTCTGTGCGACTTTGAGTCGCTCAAAGTAGTGTTTGACGAGAGTTTCGAGGACGAGTGGCCCCAGTTTGAGACCAGCAGAACTGGTGAGACCGTTGAGGGACATAGCGGTGGGTGGGCGCCAGAGAATAAGAAGGGCAATGGCACAGTCTTGAGGGGTGGACAGCGGCTTTTAAGATCTAGTCCATCGTTGTTAACGGAAGGCTGGACCCTGTACCGCTTTACTCACCATGCCCTGATGCATCGGAGCGCGGGTTCCACTTTCCAGACTTTGTTTCGGAACAATGGGCAAAAGGTACAATAGAATCCATAACAAATACAGGCCGTGGTACAAGGGTGGTCTATCGATATGCGGTTGAATCTTTCAGTCTCCATCGCTGCAATGGCCCCCACCATGAGGCTGAGGGCGGTCGGCTCGATGCAACCCTCTGGTCAACCATGCTTGTTTCGGGTTGTCGAGACGTCTGGCGTCTCGTGGAGTGGTCGTCCCCGTCACTTTCTCCGTCAGGCGCAGATTTGACTGAATACGCAGCGGTCTCCCGGCCGGGTAGGCGTCTGCGGTCCAGTCTCGTCATCGCGAAGCTCCCGAGGCCCCATCCGGCGCCGTTCTCGTAAGCATTTTGCATCCTCTCCGTGCGCTCTGCCGCCTGTTCTCTGGCTGCGGTTCGATGCTCTTGCCGGATGAGGAGGAACCACTTGACGAACCACTGTCCGATCGTAGAATCGACGATATCCGAGGCTCTTGTGGCCGTAGATCCAGGTGAAGTTTGCGTCGTGCCGTGACCTCTCCGCGAGGGTGATGTAGACGTCACCCGGGTCGTGGAGGTCGGCTGCTCTGTGGCCTCGTCCACGTTGTCATCCACGCCTTCGACGATTTCTCCCTCATGTTCTCCGGGTCTCAGCGCGTCCGTCACACCGCGGAACACCGCCTTTGCCCTCTCCCTTCTTTCCACCCTCTTCGCCTGCCTCTCCTTGCGTTTTCGTTCCCGCTTCTCCTCCCTTCTGAGCATCTCTTCGACACCTTCCACGCCACCTTGGTGTACCCCCATCCCCGATCCGACCCACCACCACCACCCCAGAAAACTCTGCCACATGATGACGGCCCATATCAGCCCAGGTAGCCAATCGTACTGTTCCTTGCTCGGGATGTATACAAAGGTCAACACGGTGGATGCTAATGCCAAGAACATCGCCCCAGCGCCAAAGGCGGCTGTGCCTCCATCCGTTCTCCACGCTTGGTCGCGTTTCACGAAGAAACCCCAGATGATCAACGACAATGTGAATAGCAGGGAAAGGGTGGCGTTACAAACGTTTTGGACCGCGTCTGCCCAGTACACAACGTGAGCGTTTGAGTGGATCGGGAGGAGTTGCATAACGGCAGCAACCACGGCCAAAGGACCGAGGAGGCAAAGGATCAATCGCTTCTCCAGAGTCGAAGGGTAAAGCAGGGTTAAAAATTGGATGTGTGTGATCTAATTGGCAACCGCCAATAAGTATTCTCCGTGTATAAACATTATCCAGAAGCATACCTGAATGAGGCCAGACGTCGTTGCGTTCATGATTAACCAAGCCGCCAGCTCAGCCGTTGACCATCCTTCGGTTTGGTGCAATGGTGGGATGTCCACTGCCAGGTATGTCAACATGTAGGGCCAATTCTGACTCTCGAGCATCGTAGTGGACAGGACGACGTGGAGGGTAGCGATTTGAGATATTAGAAGGGATAGCACGCCGGATATCTGGAGGACGAAATTGACGGGTGCGAGTGGCCAGTGGTATTGGGCGGTGAAGCAAAGGTGGAGGAGGAGGACACATGTGAGAGTGAAGATAATGCCAGTTAGTAAGACCTGAACCGGCAGCGAACTCGCAAAATTTGGTTGGTATTCGAGTACCGGGTTGTATGGTAGACCGCTGGATCGAGATTTGAGCAGTGTGTTCCGCAAAACAGAGGTTGGAGCAGGTCCAGGACCGGCTACAACAGAATAAAAACGCACGGGTCATCCTGGCCAGGACTGGTTGAAGCTAACACGTTTGCTGCGAGTACGAGGGCCGAGAGGAATGTGTTCCGCAAGTCCATCTTCGTTCGTGTAAGAAGACCAGACATTCGTTGGTCGGACCGGCGCCTGGGTCGTACTCCGGATCGTGGTCGTCTCGGTCGATGGTGGTTGGGTCCTCCTCGTGATCGGACTGGCAACTTCGTCCACTGGGTCCTCCGCAACTCTCATGCTACACTTGTCGCTTAGGCCCCCATGTAACCGCCCTCACCTACTCTGCTGATTTTCATCGAAAGAAAGCGGGCACTGATAGTCCTCTCATTTCCTCTGGCTCAGCCCAATCTTGGCCGTTCCCTATCCGCGATTGACTATCCTCCGGAACGCGGAACTATTCAGTGCACTCTTGCTTTGTAAAAGGGGAATCCACCGCCCGACGGTCCCTGTGTCCATCAAGTACTATCAAATAACGGCACATGTAATTTGTTTGCTCCCTCGCCAACAGTCTGCTCGCGTTGTTGTCTCTTGCGTGGAGAATCACACAAACCCTTAGTGTGGCATCTCAGACTTGCACTTGAATTTATATATGATTGTAGGGAATGGCCTTCACTCTCGAGACGGCCACAAAGGCGAGGAGTGGCAGCCCGGTAAACAGCCCGGTAAAAGCGCAGAGGAAAGTCATACATCCTCCTCGAGAATGCCCTGTATCTCTCATACCGCCCGCCATGTTCGCCTCCACAGGTTAGTGTTGCAGAATGAACGGGAGCCTGAGATGCGAAAAACCTGCCAAGCTGAAAGTGAAAAACGGGTGTCGTCGACATCCCTCTGTGAAGTCACGCTACACAATACCCCGAAAATCGTGTTAGAACGACAATGGTGCTCGACACATTAATTTTCTGATACCCAAACCTCTATAGCACATAGCTACATGTTACGACTAGCTACTATATTCATCTTGGATTTTTAAGGGTACCGTGTTGGCCGGTGGAGTTGAAGTGCGTTTAATATGTTGTGGGACGATAACATGTGCCGTTATTTGATAGTAACGGGCATTTCCGTCTCCCACAGCTGGACGGCCAGAGGTCCAAATCGTCCGGAAATTCTTTAACGGCGAGATGGCCGAGTGGTCTAAGGCGCCAGACTAAGGTCAGCGCAGTTTCTGTGCAACGCTGATGCTCCCAGCATCATCTGGTCTTTCGGGGCGTGGGTTCGAATCCCACTCTCGTCATTCACTTTTTCCCTCTGGCTTCCTGCTCCATGTTTTTCAACGGCGCTCGCCTGACCCCTCTCCCTCGCATTGGCATCGTGTATAATGACTATTTGTTATAAAACTAGGGTCGCACAGTTTTTCGCAGAAATACAGTGGGAGGATGTGATCCTGCCGTTCCCGACTCGTCGCCAAACCAGGCGGTTCAAAGCGTATAGACAATTTTCTCCCCGCTCGCCTTTCCCTGCGCCAAGTAATCAAGGGCGACTTCGACGTTATCGAGCCCGCCGTCAAACTTCTTAATCACGTTCGGTTTAAGACCGCCCTTGACCAACCCGGGAAGCTTCTCCCACAAGAACTTGGATAGCACCGCACGTTCCTCCTCGTTATTCTTTGTGTTAACGGTCGGACCGTACGCGGTATAGATGAACGTTTCTACGCGGAAGAGCTTATAGCGACCTGCAAAATCAACGGACGGTCTGGCACTCACCTAACCACCGGACGTCTTTACGTTCCTCGACAATCTCAGGAGTGGGTTTGTGCAAAACCGAAATTGTGGCGGGTTTCCCTTCGGCGGTGCTACCAAGAACGAGGGGGTAGGTGTAATCTTCGGAAATGGTGTCGTAAACGAGGTGGATGCTGTCGTTGGTGGCCATTTTGATGCTCTTCACGACGTCGGGGTCGTTATACTATGCTCACGTAGTTAACAACCCGTCAAAAGTAAAGTAACAAGTCAGCGATGGGTTGCTCACATCGAAGGCGAGGTCGGCCCCAAAACTCTTGACGAGCTCGTGGTTGCGTTCGGAGGCGGTCGTAACGACCTTATACCCGGAAAGCTTGGCCAATTGGATTGCATATTGTCCAACAGACGAGCTTCCACCATAAACGAAGAGCTGGATGTAGGCATGAGCGCGCATCTTCATTCAGCTCGCGGATATTTCACTTACCCAGGTTCCAGGTGCAGGTGGATTCGCATCACCAGGTTGAGGGAGCTGGAGGCTGTTTGGACCATAAAGCGCGATCACCGACGTATATAATGGAATCCCAATGGTCGCGGCCTCCTCGAAGGTGTACGTTTCCTCAGGTATAATCCACGCAAGGTCAGCGTACACTTTGACATACTCGGCGAAGCCGCCTCGTTTTTTGTCGATGCCGCCACGAAGGGAAGCCGCAACCTTATCGCCAACCTCCACTGGAACGCGGAGGTTGGGTCCAGTCTGAACGACAACCCCCGCAAAGTCGCATCCGAGGATCGTTCCTGGGTTGGTGTTACGCTTGGCGTCTGTGGGTGTGAGCGTCAGAGCTCATTCGTATCGCTGCCGCTGAGATCGAATGGACGTACGTTTCCAGTCGGTAGGGTTGATGGCAATCGCGGAGACCCTGACAAGGATCTCATTCTCGTCAACGGTGGGGGTAGGGCGTTCTTCTGTCATGACAGTCATGTCCGCCTGGACGATGACTGCTCGGTGGGTCTTTGGGATTTCGGAGTTGGACATTTCGGGGGTTGGTTAGAGTCCGGTGGGGGTGGGAATCTAAGCAGTTATCTACAATGCACTCGGTGAGATTGTTGGTCTTATTATACCATACACCCCACCTTATACGCGCTGTTCTCGTGAGAGGGTATTGGGGGTTGCTGACGAAGCAATCCCAGGTTGTACTAAGGACCCGCCCGATTCGATCCCCTACAGCGCTCGTCAAGACTGGTGAATGAGCAAGAACATGAGCCAGGATTACAAATTACCGTGTTCGTGTGAAAAGTATGACTTAAGATTTTCTCATGAGGTGTAATGCAGGGATCGTTGACTGACAAAGCATGTGGGTAGCGGAGGGGACGGCGCCACCACCCAATCGTCCATGGTGATCTGTAATGGAGCCGCCCGTGGAATCGGCAAACCAAAGTGATCGATTCTATCGATCCACAACCTCAACCACAACCGCAACACCTTAGATTTCTCTCCCCGGACATTCAAAGCCACTCGCACTGATATCTATCCTCTACGTGCGAGGCCACCTCCGCAGCACCATGGAACTTTCCGGGTTTCGTGTGTCCGTGCACTCCGACGGCAAGAAGTTGAAGGAACACTCTGTCGAGGTCTCCCCAGATGGGAAGAAAGCTACCTGCTGGATACCCAGTCAAAGTGGGAAGGTGAGATCCATTTGAACACAGGCTGGTGAAGTACAAAGCTCAGACATTGCGTAGGAGTTTGTGGTGAAATACAAGAACGGGGAATCCTCAGTTATCAAAAGCAGGGGAAAGTCGGTGCATATTTATACAGACGGCCACAGAATGAGGAAACGTGCATTATTCCCACACGAAACCCGCGGGAAGGTGGCCGGTGTGATGGTTTCAGAGGGGGAAGAACGGCCATTTATATTTTCAGATATTCGGACAACGGGTACGGGTTATCCTCCCATTATCGATCATTTTGTGCTATTTACTCAATGCTCTCGGGTTATCTAGATGGGGACACAATACCTGGCAATATCCATGTAAATCCAGAAGAGATAGGAACCATCTCGGTCTCGGTCTTTCTGGTAGAGGGTCGAGAAGAGCGCACCGCCAGTGGAACCAGGAAGTACAGCATCCAAGACCACCCGCCAGCAGTGATTGAGGAACGGGTAAAAAAGGCCGGAGAGCATTGTGTCTCGTAAGTCTGTGGTCTTTCCTGAAACCTTGAGATCAAGTTGAAACTGTTTTGCAGCCTTGGAGTGGCGCGACATTGCAAGGCTAGGGGATTCACCTCCGGGAAATACGACCGCAAGAAACCAGAACTAGTTTTTGAGTTCCGCTACCGCTCGATAGCCATGCTCCAGGCACTGGGAATCATTCCACCCCCAAAACGTGAAATGCCCCCAATCATTGATCTGGAGGATGAAAGCGTCCTGCCGCCCCCCAAACGGCAAAAAACTGCGCGTAATGAAGACCATATACAGTCCATGCAGGTGAGAAATGGCCGACATGTCACCAGTACAATTGCCTAACGATAGGTGCAATTGGAACAGGCGGAACTGGAACGATTACGGCACAGGGTGGGTGAACTTGAAGGGAAGAAAGCCGGACTTTTGGGTGTTAAGAAGGAGGTGATAAAACACGATCCTGCGGACATTATCGACCTTACTTGAGTTTGAAACACCAGACTCACTCTGGTTCTGCAGTTGAGGATGCACGTGTAGTACACTCAATGCCCACTTGGGAGTGATGTGAAGTACTTTCTCCTCCTGGGTGTACAATCTGAGGTATCTGCAATGGCGAGATGGCCGAGTGGTCTAAGGCGCCAGACTAAGGTCAGCACAGTTTCTGTGCACCAATGATGTTTCCGACGTCATCTGGTCTTTCGGGGCGTGGGTTCGAATCCCACTCTCGTCATCGCTCTTTTTTCCTCACTTAGTCCTCCCTCCTTTCCACAAGCATCTTCATGCCCACGAATTTTATCCTACACTTGGCCCACTTACCCACGGCGTACGATGCACTGACTCAATTCAATTTCCCAACAAAGGCCGAGTCAAAAATCTTGCGCACTGGTGCACTTGAGTCAGCAAATGCGTCACGTGTGAGCAACACGCTCTCTTTGTCCAAATTTAAAACCTCAACTCAAATTCCGTTCCGCTTTGATCTCCCCCGCCTCTCACTTACCACACCTAGTCCACGACCCTCTTTCTCTCCACTCTCCCTCAATAACGCTCTCCCGAGATGGTCATTAGGACTCGGCGGGCAGCTCTCCGCGATCGCACCCCGGTGACCAACGCCCCCGCACAATCCACATCGAAGGCGAAAGGGCGAGTGAAAGGGAAAGTCAAGAATACATCTGCGAAGGTTTCCAAGAAACGAAAGTCGACTTCCCCTCCGACCGACGCCGAGGTTGAAGATATACTCGTTGCCGAGGATGACCTTACTCAAACTCACGGTGAGACGGAGAAGTCGCAAGAGGAGTTTAGTATCGGTGGGTTCTCGTTCGAGGATTCTCAGCAGTCTGGTGTGGGACTTCCTGGATTTGGACTCGGGGAGTCTGTTATTCTACAGTCGACACCAGCGCCAAGTTGGCGACGCAGGCAGCAATCCGCACAACGCGCTCCCTCAAAATCGCGTTCGGCGTCGATAATGAAAAAACCTGCTGGGTTGAAGGCTTCATCGCCATTACCACCGTCTTCGCCAATGCCAACTTCTCCGTTCCCCTCTTCACGACCGGTCGAACAGGGGCCGGAACCGGAACGCGAGCTTAAGCTCGTCGAGGAGGCTCCCAGCGAGCACCTCAGCGATGACCCTTTCGGTTTCCTCTCTGCAGAACGGAAGCTGAGAGCTAGGAAGGGTGAACCCAAACGGATCAATAAAGGCAAAGCTGTGGATAGGTCCACACCTACTCCAGAAACTACTGCAGAACCTGCGTACGATGACGGTGGGATCGAGGACCTATATGCATCCGAAGAGGAAGCTCCGGCACCCAAAAGGTACCAAACACCACCCCCTCGTCGGCCTTCCCCACATTCCGAAGGTTCTTCCCTCACTTCACTGCAATCACCACACACCCCTTCCACGCCAAACAAACGCAACAGCAACAAACGAAAACTTGCTCGATCGAGGGATTCGTCTCCTGAACCTTCTGCCGCACCTACTTCGCCTTCGCCGTCGAAACCGAAAGTACGTTCGAAGCCTTCTGCGGATACGACCGAGACGGGGGCGGCGACGAGGGCAAGGACGAGGAAGAAGCGCAAGTCGGAGATGAGGGAGGACGAGGAGGGGTATGATGAAGAGATGGATCCTTCTCAGATTGCGGAACACCTGGAAGCGTTACTCCCGAAACCGATTTCGAAATCGAAGAAGCGGGCGCAGGCACGAGCCAAAGGCACGCGACAATCGACACGGAAGACCACGGGGCGGCGGGGGAAGGCTCCTACCCCATCGTCGTCTGAGGATGAATCGGAGCCGTCGCCTCCAAGGCGACCTACCTCGAAGAGAGGGGGTAAAAAGCCCGCTTCTCGGACGGGGAGGGCGAAAAAGGACAGAGACGAAGCGGAGGAAGATGTCGACTTGGATGAGGTGGAGGTACGATCTTGCTTGTTGAACTCGTCGCGTTCCCAGTTCTAACATCCGTTTGATTCACAGAAAGCGCGTCGGGAGAGGCTTGAGTACTTCAAGAAATTGGACAACTATCAACTTGCCAAGGAAAACGTCTACGTGGTGTGAATACCGTGTTGCGTGATTGACGATGGTTTTTTGGGTTACTTTTTTATTTTCTGTGCTCTCGGTGTCTCCTTATGTCATGTTGCTTTCGTTATCGACTATCCCCTGTACCGTATTGTATCGCGTTTCTACTCATCGGAGAACAATCCTTGACTTTGGACCTGATCCGAATCCCGTTCCGCTTGTGGCAAACCCGATCGAGACAAAGCGATTCACTTTTTTTTCTGATCATGAAATGGACAACCACCGGCTGAAAACTTGGCTTCAGCTTCATCTGGCAACAGACGCGTCCACAGTCATCAACCTGCCTTTCGTCCTCAACGGTCTTGCGGAAGAGGATTTTCTCTCTCAAGGACACGTGCAGAAATGGACCATTCGGATTAGCTCGTTGATGCATTCGAAAGATCCCGGAGCGAGGTGGGCCGGCTTGTCTATCGCGTTGAGGACGGCGACGCTTTCGAGGGATGTTATGAACGAATGCGCGCACGGGTGGATTACCACCTCGCTCCCGATGCTTTTTGTAAGCGCCCAGATGCCGCTGTGCTCTTCACGCCGCTCACGGCCTCCATAGAAGAACGAGACCCTACCATACACCAAAGCTTGCATCCGGTTGATACGGTTTATTTTCTCGAGTAGCGTTGGACGTGCCGAGTTCCAGCGACAGGTTGTCCTCCCGAACGTTGTCAAGTTTTCCCAAGCGTTGGTTGAGATTATTGGGAAGTATGAGAGCGAGAAGCTCAAAGTGCGTGCAACGTTCGATCTATGGTGGTTCTCTGACCCTTTGCTTATTCCGTCTCGAGGTCCTTTGCTTAGAGACCCTCTCCCAGCTGGTCTTGCTCTTCCCCTCCTCACACAAACAGCTGCATATGTCATTGTCCGCGCTCACTCTCAAGCATCTAAACGGTTCATCGCCCGCTCCGTCATCGAAAAAACTCGTTACTGCTGCTTCGAAGCTCTACGCCGTTCTTCCATGTACGGGTGGGAAAGTTGGTGCCTCGAACTTGTGGAGGAAATCCATCGACGAAACTTTGGAGTTCGCACAAGGCGCACTCTCCTGGCTGAAGACTGACTCTCAAGGTGTGGACAGTCTGACTGAGCTTCCAAGAACTAATACTCATGACGGGGTGAAAAGGTAATCAGTCGACACAAGAAGATCCTATGATCTATATACCGTTGAACCTTGACCGACTCCGGGCTGGGATTACCGTTTTGTGCGACCTCTTGAGGTTCGCCCACATGCAACATCTTTTTCATCGATAATCCCTCATAAATTACGAAGTTCTCCAACCCCACGACCCGTGCAGGTCCCAATAGGTCAACTTTCCAGACTGTGCATCGCGCTTTTTAGCTGCGATGCAACAGAGCAAGTCAATGAGCCGCAATCTTTCACCTATCTCCTTCTGACAACAGTCACAGAACGGCGACTACGTGGACTCTTCGTTGATAGATATGAGAACATCCACCCTTCCGACTGTTTGGGAACTTGCCGCAGATTTGACAGAGTGTTTGTTGACACGGTGAGTCGGTCGACCACCAGTCTCGAGTTTGCAAGCTCAAGGACATCGACTAGATATTTTGCCTATTTACTGCCGAACCTGTCACAGATCTTATCGTGTGTTGCTCACCACCTGGAGCGCAAACGTAGTCCGTACGTATCCGTGCGCCCCTACGCCGGAAGGACCGACTGACCGAAGAATCAGATTACATGCCTTGCCGTTCTTGAGGGTCCTCGTCATAGCGTGTGCACAATCTCGCGCCACCTCAAACGCCATTCTCGCGAACCGGTTGGTTCGTGCTGTGATTCCCTACCTGACCAAATCGATCTTGCCGCGACCGGAGACGAGGAACGTCGAGACGGCGGACGTCGGTGGCTCATCCAAACGGAAAGGGAAGAAGAGAGCTCGAGGGTACGAAGGTGACGAGATCCTAAAAACCAACCCTGAGGTTTTGTTTGGTTCTCCGCATCAGGAACGGGTTGTGACGCTTTCCATTGAAGGTAGGTGCTCTCCGCTCTGCCTTGTGAGGAGGGGTTGAACGTTTCGTAGCTTTGCGGTTGTTGTCACTAGACGCGGGTGTCTCGCCAGAAGTCTATTCGGTATCATCAAGACTCCTACTCTCGCTTTTCCTTCACCTCTCGAGACTTCCGCCCTCCCTCGTATCCAAAGACCTCACATTTCACAACGATCTTTCAGTGAAACTTCAAAATGCCTGCACCGATCTCGCTTCTACGAAATCCGCGGCACTGGGGAGAACTCTGCCATTATTGATGAACCTCTTCGATCAAAGCGTAAACTCTCATCGGAGTCGTCCATTTGAGGAATGTCTGACGGTGTGTGTTTTCTAGGACAACGAGGGTTCTGGTATTCTGGACATTCTATTACACCCGAGGCTGCCCCCGTTGGTACGACCGTTACCATCCATTGAGAATGTTTCATTGTTCCGAGTTGAGGAGAGTGAGGTGGAGCAGGAGTTGCGAGCATTGCTTGGGCTAGCTACCCCTGAGGATCCTGAACCTGCGGTATCCACCGAATTACCGCCACGAGCATCGCCAAAGGAACCCGAAAATCCCGCGCAAACAGTGGAAACGGCCTCTTTGGCCCACAATCCTGCTCCCCCGATTACCAATTCCTCAAACCCACACGCTCGGTCATCGAACGATATGCAGGTGGATCAAGTGAAAATTCTACCCATCACCGCTCAATCCCAAGACCAAACACCGGTGATAGACGATCCTCCACTGCCGAACCAGTCGCCTTCTACGATCAAGTTCAGCGAGACGTCGCCTCAGATGTCTGAACCTCCTCAATTTCCCTCTTGGAATCCTATCGGTTTCGTCGGCGACGAAGAAGAAGAGGAAGAGGAGATACCGAGCATCAATATGGACTCGGATTCAGATTAGGGGACACAATCACGCTAGAAACCTTGTATTTCGCAAGTTCGCGTATGTATGTGC
>Ga0307517_10008058_pt1 | contig 15193 bp, 10 predicted proteins | sample 23_EM_MG_FD_194515 | JGI IMG/M metagenome (GOLD analysis project Ga0307517, IMG submission 194515) | Populus trichocarpa ectomycorrhiza microbial communities from riparian zone in the Pacific Northwest, United States - 23_EM | ecosystem: Host-associated > Plants > Roots > Unclassified | place...
AAATATCCCGGTTACCATACAATGAAAGCTATCCGACAAAGTAGTTACATCCAGGAACTTGCCCATCGGGTCTTTGTTCCCAAAATACTTTTTAGCCGCTGATTCGGATAGGACGATCGTATTAACGTCTCTTAAAATGGCCGATGCATCACCTTTTACTAACGGGAATGAGAAAAACTTAAAGAAATTGGTATCTGCAAAACAAACATGCTGTTCGCGGAACTTTACCCCTTTGTAACGTACGACGCGTTCCGAATTAGCCCAGTTGACACGTGTGAACGAAGCGATTTCCGGCATATTCGCTTTCATTGCAGGCCCGTAACCATTGGTGCTTGTCGCCCAGTTATCGGTCAACTCACCACCCTTATAAAACTGGCTCTCAACACGATAGATACCATTTGCATCTTTATGCATCCGGTCAAAACTTCGTTCAAAATTCACATAAGCACTTATAAGTATAAAAGCGCTTATACCTAGGGCCAGCCCTGCTATATTTATAATAGTATATATTTTGTTTTTGGTAAGGTTACGGTAAGTAACCAGTAGCATACTCCTGATCATGCAGCGATATCTATTTAGTTAAACGATTACCCGTTTAAGATACATATAATATCATTACACCAAAAACAGAAGCTGTTTACTTTATTTCAACGGAGGAAATCTCGCCAGGTCAAAAATGCTTTTGTCAGCGCACATCTTTTCTACATCCTGCCACTTGCGCGGTGCGTCTATAGATAATAACGTGCCTTTTTCTTTTCCTATCAGTACATCATCCTCGATCCGTACGCCGATGTCCCACCATTTTTTATCGCATGGGCTTCCTGCCGGAATATAAATACCAGGTTCAACCGTGATGATCATGTTTTCTTTGAGATTTGCACCATAAGCTCCCTTATCATGTACATCTAATCCCATATGGTGTGAAACACCGTGCGGGTAATAAGTCTTCACATCTTCAGCCTTAGTAATGATGCCCAATTTCATCAACCCATTTGCCAGTATTTCCTGAGTTTTATCTTCCAACTGATTGTAAGGCACACCATCTTTACACAGTTTAAACACTTCCTCCTGTGCATCATAAACCAGTTGATAAATAGCTTTCTGTTCCTCAGTAAACCTACCATTAGCCGGAACGGTACGTGTTACATCAGCTGAATAACCATGATATTCGGCACCTACATCCATCAGCACTAACTGATTTTTAACTTCGGTAACATTGTTTTCCTCGTAATGCAAAATACAGCCATTGGCCCCTGCCCCTACTATTGGCGGGTAGCCTTCATCTTCTGCACCGTATTTTTTGTGGACGTATTCAAATATACCCTGTAGTTCTCTTTCCGACATTCCGGGTTTTATCGCCCGCATCACTTCAGCATGGGCAATGCTTGATATTTCAACAGCCTTTTTAACCAGCTCTACTTCCTCCGGCTGTTTTACCCCACGCAATTCCTTTGTAGCATCTGTGTACTTAACCAGGCCACCAAACTGTGCATTGAATTTGGCTTTCAAATCGGCTAATCCCACAGAGTCGGGTTTACTGATCAATCCCTGTAACAACTCATTATTCTTGTAGGCAGGCTGTTCAAACTTCGGTTTAAAGTAAGTCATAATGCGGCCAAGATTTTTGGGACTGCCATATTGCATGATCATGCCAAGGGTGCTTAATACATCCTTATCAATATCAGGCAAAGCCGCTTTTGTTTTAAAAGCATCGTATAAGCCCTTCATATTACCCTGGTCACCAGGTATCCCATCATAAAGTACTGAGTTGAATTTTTTGAAATCGATAGAATAATTGGCAAATTCTTCGCTATTGAAAACTTTGGCAAATCCTAATTTACTCTTTACACCCTCCACTCCCAGGCGTTTTCCGGTCCATTGTTCCTGTAATGGATCACGCTTTTGCACAAAGAATAATTCATTGAAATCGCCGTCAGCGCCGTGCTGTGTCTCTTTGAAGATCAATAAAACAGCGTCAGTCTCTTTATACCCCGAGAAATAATACAGGTCAGGGTTTGGATGATAAGCATAATTCACATCCTGTGAGAAAACACGCTCGGGATAAGCAAATATCGCGGCAACAGAATTTTCAGGCATCAGCTTGCGTAAAGCATCGCGCCTGCCGGCATGAAATTCTTTGGTCAGGTAATCTGTCGGCAAACTTACTGATACAGTTTGAGAAAAGCTTTGCATTGAAGCTATACAGGCAATAGCAACAACTAATATGGTCTTGCGAAAAATCTTCATGATAAACGGGATAAGTAAAGCAAGTTAATGAATATATAAATCACATTCCTATAGGAATCATAAAAGGTGAATTTGCCATATCTACAAACCTAGTCATGGATCATTAATCCATAAAAATAAACTAATCTCTGATCACCAATTAACTAATCACTAAAATTATTACCTTTGCCCAAATCCAACCAAGATGCAAAATCCTACGCTGCTCGACGGTCAGAAATTTCAGATAACTATACAACGCCTGTGTCGGCAGCTAATCGAAAATCACGACGATTTCTCTAATTCCGTATTAATAGGCATACAGCCGCGCGGCATCTATTTGGCCAAACGTGTAGCCGAAGAACTGCGAAAAATACTGCCGGACAAAACCATATTGCAGGGCGACCTGGATATCACTTTCTACCGCGATGATTTCCGCCGCCGTGAATCACAATTGGTACCAAATCAAACCAAAATAGATTTCATCATCGAAGGGAAAAAGGTGATCATGATGGATGATGTGCTTTGGACAGGCCGTACCATACGCGCCGCACTGGACGGGATGCTTTACTTTGGACGCCCAGAAAAGGTAGAATTGCTGGTATTGGTTGACCGCCGCTACTCGCGCCATTTGCCGGTAGCGGCCGATTATGTAGGAATAGAGGTAGATTCTATCGCATCGCAAAAAGTGGTAGTAAGTTGGAAGGAAACTGATGGCGAGGACAAAGTTGTTCTGCTATCAGAAGCAAAATAGTGTTAATGTCGAATTTCGAATGTCCAGTTTCGAATTTCGAAAAAGTATAAATAAAAATTAAATCCGAAATTGAAATTTCGAAATCCGAAATAAAAAATGGGACTCCGCACACGTCACTTATTAGGCATAAAAGATTTAAACCGGGCAGATATTGAACTGATATTTGAGACAGCGGATGGCTTTAAATCTGTTTTGAACAGACCGATTAAAAAAGTTCCTTCCCTGCGTGATGTGACCATAGCTAATATTTTCTTTGAAAATTCTACCCGCACCCGCCTTTCGTTTGAACTGGCTGAAAAAAGGTTATCTGCCGACGTAGTGAACTTTGCAGCTTCATCCTCATCGGTAAGCAAGGGCGAAACACTTATCGATACAGTAAACAATATCCTTGCGATGAAAGTCGATATGGTAGTAATGCGTCATCCTTATGCCGGAGCAGGTATATTCCTGTCAAAACACGTTAAAGCACAAATCGTAAACGCAGGTGATGGCGCGCACGAGCACCCTACCCAGGCTTTACTGGACGCTTTCTCCATCCGCGAAAAGTATGGCAATGTGGAGGGTAAAAAAGTAGCGATTGTAGGCGATATATTGCACTCGCGCGTAGCACTTTCCAACATCCTTTGCCTCAAACAATTGGGTGCCGAAGTTATGGTTTGCGGGCCAACCACACTGATCCCGAAATATATCGGCGCATTGGGTGTTAAAGTTGAACACGATCTTTTGAAAGCTCTAAATTGGTGTGACGTTGCTAATATGCTCCGCATACAATTAGAGCGCCAGGATATTAAATACTTCCCTTCCCTGCGCGAATACAGTATGCTTTATGGTTTGAATAAGCAGATACTGGACTCATTAGATAAAGAGATCACCATTATGCACCCGGGCCCGATCAATCGCGGTGTCGAAATCACCAGCGATGTGGCCGACAGCAAGCAATCCATTATACTTGACCAGGTAGAAAATGGTGTAGCCATCCGTATGGCCGTGCTTTACCTGCTTGCCGGGCAAACGCAATAATTTTCCGCCAGAGTTGTTCAATTCTTTATCTAACTTAGTAATTGATGAAAATCTTTTTCAAACAACTCATCATTGTCATATTTTGCCTAACCTCGGTTATTGCATCCGCCCAGAGTAAGCAGCAACGCAAAAACGATTCGGTATTCACCCTGGTTTATAAATATTTTAACGAGCGGCAGGCAGAACCAATTTATGGGTTGGCAGGCGATCTGTTCAAAAAGCAACTAAGCCTCGAAACATTCAAGTATATTGCAGATAAACAACTTTTCCCGCTTGGGTCGATCAGGCAGCAATCATTGATCAGCTTTCAGAATAACAAATTAAGCACTTATAAACTGGAGTTCGACTCGGGTACATTACAACTTCTAATGACTTTGGATAAGGAAGACAAACTGGAGCTTTTCCTGTTTAAACCCTACACGGAAGAAGCGGCTGATAAATTAAACCCGGTACATACCTCTAACCTGATGCGGACACTGACCGATAAAAAGGTGGATTCAGCTGCAAGAAATTATATACAGAAGGCCAATACCGTAGGTCTAAGTATTGGGGTGATAAAGAATGGCATTGTCCACATCTATAATTATGGCGAAACCACCGAAGGCAACGGAAAAATGCCGGATGCCAATTCAATTTATGAGATTGGTTCCATTACCAAAACATTTACCGCCACCCTGCTGGCTCACTATGTGGATGAAGCCAAAATAAAGCTAAACGATCCTATCACTAAATATCTGCCCGACTCAGTTGCATCTAACAAGGAACTACAAAGCATTACACTTGAAATGCTGAGCAACCATACCTCGGGCCTGCCACGCCTGCCGGATAACCTGCAATTCCATTCAAGCGACCCTTACGATCCCTATAAAGATTATACAAAACAACATTTGTTCCAGTACTTGAAAACCTGCAAACCGGAAACCAAACCCGGTGAGACCTATGCTTATTCCAACTTAGCGGTTGGTCTTTTAGGAACCATATTGGAACAGGTAAGTGGCAAACCTTTTGAGCAAATGGTTAAGGAAATTATTTGCACACCCCTGGGTATGCAGAGTACTGCGCAACATCTTAACCCTGCACTTAAACCACGCTTTGTAACGGTTTATAATGCGGATGGAAAAGTGACGTCCCCGTGGAGCTTCAACACTCTTGCAGCTTGCGGGGCGTTAAGATCAACGGTTAATGATTTACTATTATATGTTAAGGCTAACATGGTCAGGAGTAATACCGGGCTTTCAAAAGCATTTGAGTTGACCCACCAAACAACTTTTAATAAAGATGCCAAATTGGGGTTAGCATGGCACACCATCGTGATTAATAACGTAGAATATTATTTCCATGATGGCGGCACTTATGGATGCAGCAGCTTTCTGGCCTTTAATATTGAAAAGAATATCGCAGTGATCGTGTTATCCAACTCAGCAGTAAACACGAACGAGTTAGGCACTAACCTGATCAGGAAATTGCAATAAAAAAGGCCGCTATAGCTGTGTAACGGCCTTTCTCAATCACTTATCACAAATTCTTATTTCTTCGTTTCTGTTAATTCTGATGCTTTTTTGCCGCCATCCTTTTTAACAGTCGAACCATTTCTGATCTCTTCTGATGCAGCTTTTACCAGTTCATCACCTGGTTTGATATCACCATGTATCTCCATGCTATCACCTGCTTCAAGTCCTTTTTGCACATTGACCCATTCCGCACGGTTGTTAACTATTCTTATCACGAACACTTTTTCGGTTGATGTAACTACGGCAGTTTTAGGCACGATGAACGCACTATCCCTTGAAGGCAGCGGTACATTTACGTCGGCATACATATTAGGTAACAGCCTGTTATCTTTATTCAAAACATCAACTTCCAGGCGCTCAGATCTCAATTTCTCATCCAGCGACCCGGCCAGGCGTTTTATTTGTCCGGTAAATTTTTCGCCTTGCAGGGCTTTTACTGTAAAGGTAACATCGCTTCTGGTATTTAAACCGCCGGTAAAGTTTTCTGGTACCGAGATCACTAAACGCAAACGTTTATGATCCTCTATAATAAACAACGGCTGGTTACCACCACCCGCAGCGGGCCCTACATAAGTACCCAAATTGATATTACGCAAGGTGATTATACCATCAAATGGCGCGCGTATCTGTAAATATTCCAGGTTGGCGGCCACCACTTTATAGGCCGATTTCGCGGCCTCCACATTTGCTGAGTCTGATCTCATTTTAGCCTGTGCCTGTTCAAGATCGTTCAGAGATACAGTACCGGGTGTTTTGCTGGTGCTGTACAACCTGTCGTACGTTGCTTTACTGGCGAAAAATACAGCTTTGTTCTGTTGTATGACAGATTTCGCTTGTTCCAATTGCGAGTTGATCTCGGGAGCTTCCAGTGTTGCCAGTAACTGCCCTTTGTGTACCTGTGAGCCTATATCTACCGAAAGGGTTTTAACATAGCTGTTTATTTTGGCGAAAAGATTAACCTGCTGAAACGCCTGTAACTCTCCGGGCACAGTAATGTTAGAAGCTAATTTACCTTTAGCAACCGGAATGAGTGCTACGGTTGGCGTATCAAGCATATTTTTTGCCTCTACGGTTTGTGCCTGCTCTTCTTTTTCTTTTTGATTGGGGCCGCAGGAACTAATAATCCCCATACCTGCAACAAGGCAGGACAAGCCGATGAATAATTTATTTTTTGGGTTCTTCATGATGATGCAAAGGGACATAGAATTTACTTTCTTTATCTTCAGGGTCTAACGATACAGATTCAGTAGTGGTGTTGCCTTGTACCCAGGCAAAAACCAATGGTAATACAATCAGGGCGGCAAAAGTTGAGGCTAATAAACCGCCGATAACCGCACGGCCCAATGGTGAGGTTTGATCGCCACCTTCTCCTAAACCAGAGGCCATAGGCAGCATACCTACAATCATCGCCAAACTGGTCATTAAGATCGGCCTGATACGCAAAGCTACAGCTTCTCTTGCTGATCTAAGGGCATCGCCATTATGTTTGCGCAACTCTTCGGCATTGGTTACCAGCAATACCGCATTGGAGATAGATACACCTACCGACATGATCATACCCATGTATGACTGCAGGTTTAGTGTTGCCCCGGTAATTTTTACCAGGAATAGCGCTCCACCCAATACTGCCGGCACCGTACACAATACCACCAGTGATACTTTGAATGACTGGAAATTAGCCGCAAGCATCATGAATATTACCAATATGGCAACAACCAAGCCAGATTGCAGACTATCGAGCGTCTCAGTTAAAGTTTGGGCCATTCCGCGCAATTCCACTGTTAATCCACGTGGCGGTTTACCTAAACCGGCTAATGCTTTGTTTACATCACTGGTTGCCGTACCCAAATCCTTTTTGTTGATATTAGCTGTAACCGAAAGTGTTGGAACAGCACCTATATTATCGTTTTCGCCATTGGTGGTATCAATTTTAACTTCGGCCACATCACTTAAAACCGGCCTTGGTTGGTTGGCAACTATCGGTATCTCGCGGATATCGTTCAGGCTCGACATTTTGTATTCAGGTATTTCTACCTGAACCAAATAACTTAGTCCTGCTTTTTCGTCAATCCAGTTATTTTTTTCTGTAAAGCGGGATGATGAAGTTGAGGCCGTCAGGGTACGGGAAATATCATTGATGCTTACACCCAATTCTGCGGCACGCACACGATCGATATTTATGCTTATTGAAGGATAGCGAAAAGATTGTGCAATTTGTACATCACGCAGGTACGGCACCGATTTTAGGTGATCAATCACCTTGTAAGCATAGGCCTGATTTTGTTTTTTATTCTTCCCCGTCAGTGCTATTTCGATAGGAGTTGGCGACCCCTGGCTCAGAATTTTATCGGTCAGTTCTATCGGCTCAAAAGAAAGCTTAACATTTGGCATCGCCTTTTTCATGGTATCCCTGATGCGCTCTTTTAATTCGTCCAGGTTTACTTTATAGTTTTCATTAAGGCTCACCTGCATTACAGACTCCTGCGGACCCGCCATAAACAAATAAATGGGGTTCGTTGAAAACGACGACGGGTGCGAACCCACCATAGATGAGGTGATGGCTATATTTTCTTTACCCACTAATTTTTCCAATATATGCAGGGTCTGGATAGTAGTTGCCTCGGTACGTTCAAGCCTTGTGCCATCCGGTCCGCGTAAACGCATCTGGAAGGTACCAGAGTTTATTTTAGGTAATACGTCGCGGCCAATAATGGTAAACAAAATGGCCGCAAACCCTATTGAAGTAACTACGTAAAATATTACTACCAGCTTTTTATTAGGCAGCAGGATACGGTCCATAATACCCATATACCATTCCCTGAATTTCTCAAAACGTGTCACCTTGCCATTACCATGATGTTCAAGTGTCTTTTTAACGGACAGCTCTTTTAGCACCAGTGGGTCGGCTTCATCATCCATTGCAAAGTTTTTGTTCTCGTGCTCGTTCTTCATTAGCCAGTTGGCCATAATAGGCACAAAGGTTTGTGCCAGCATATAGGAGGTTATCATTGAGAATGCAATGGCCAATGAAAGCGGCAGGAACAAGGCTCCCGGTATGCCCTTCATGGTGATAGCTGGCGCAAATACCGCCAGGATACAGAACAAGATCAGCAATTTAGGAAAAGCTATCTCCTTACAGGCGTCCCATATCGCCAACGCTTTCGGCTTACCCATATCAAAATGCTGGTGTATGTTCTCTATCGTTACCGTCGATTCATCAACCAAAATACCGATGGCAAGGGATAGGCCGCTCAGCGTCATGATATTGATAGTTTGATGGAACAGTGACAGGAAGAATATACCCGATATCACGCAGGTAGGGATGGTTAGGATAACGATCAATGCGCCACGCCTGTCACCCAGGAATAGTAATACCATTAAACCCGTCAGTATAGCGCCTATGGCACCCTCCTCGGCTAAGCTCTTTACTGCATTGATTACGTAAACCGACTGGTCAAATACGAATGAAAGTTTAACGTCAGGTGGTAATAATGCCTGGAAACGCGGTATCGCTTTCTTTAGGTTTTGTACCACTTCCCATGTAGATGCGTCCGCTGACTTGGTGATTGGCAAATAAACAGAGCGCTTACCATTGATTAATGCATAACCATTGGTAATATCCGCTGCATCCTCTACACTGGCTACATCACGCATAAACACGGTTTGAACACCATTCTTTATCAATGGTATATCACCAAATTCAGGGATCTTTTTAATAGTTGTGTTAGCAGGTGTCAGGTAGTTAAAATCTCCCACACGCACGTTACCTGCAGGTGTGTTCTGGTTATTATCACGCAATGCCTGTACAATCTGGTCGGGTGTTAAATTATGTGCCCTAAGTAGTGTTGGATCAACCTTAATAACTACTGTACGCTGATTACCGCCGAACGGTGCGGGGGCTACCAATCCGGGTATAGAAGTAAACGATGACCGGACGTAAACCAATGCAAAGTCCAGCAGTTCATTATTACTTCGCGTAGGGCTGCTGAGTACCAACTGTCCTACTGGCAGTGTAGAAGCATCAAACCGGAGTATAAACGGCGGCTGCGATCCCTGCGGAAAAGCGGACTGTGCCCTGTTGGTATAGGCCGTCACCTCCGCGGCGGCCTGGGCCATATTGGTCCCCTCGTAAAAAGTAACTTTGATCAGGGTTAGTCCCTGTATATTTTTTGTCTCGATGCTTTTAACACCGGATACAAACAAAAGCAGGTTAACATACTGTTTGCCAAAATAGGCCTCCATCTGGTCAGGGGTAAAACCGCCATATGGGTGAGACACGTAGATCACCGGTAAATTGAGATCCGGAAATATATCGATTTTAATGGTGCGGACAGCATTAATCCCGAAAAAGAATAAGCCCGCTACGATAACCAATATGGTAATTGGTCTCTGCAGCGCTCCTTTAATCATTCCCATTTATTTGTGTTTTGTTTTAGATTAAAAATTATTTATAAATAGCCCGAAATCGCCGCTGGCCGCTGCTTTATACAATAAAGCCTGCCATACATTATTGTAAGCAATGTCCTTATCTACTTCCGCACGGTTCAGTGTATATAATGCCTGCGTAAAGTCGACTATATTGGCAAGGCCATTTTTGTATAGGGTATATTTCTGGATATAAGCATCACTGGCTGCTTTAACTTCCACCGGTACTTCATGATAATTTTTTAGCGCATTGGATATTCTTGTATCTGCAAGTATCTGCTGATCGTGTAGCTGCTGGCTAACAAGGTTATATTCATTTTGAAATTGCTCCGAAATAAATTTCTGCGATTTTACCTGGTAATGCACCCGGAATGGGTTTGTAATATTCCATACCAGGCCAACACCAAATAAATAATTGTAGCGCGTGGGGTCCACACCGTTTCCATAACTGCTGTTATAGGCGCTCTGGTCAGAGCCATAAGTCGAACTAAAACCCGATCCCCTGCCCTGGTATACCCCAAAGAGGCTGAAAGTAGGATAACTAAATGTGCTGAGGTATTTTGCCTGCTCATCGCTCACGCCAATACGATTACGGTAGTATCTTAGTAAAGGGTGATCATCCGGGTTCACTGTCGGTTGCTGATCAGTGTTTTTGGGCGTTTGGGTAACAAATACGCTATCCAATAAAAAATTCTGAGGCGTTACTCCGAGGTAGTTGGACAGTTGATTACTTTGATCCTGCACAGTTTGCTGTGCGTTGGTTAAGGCAATTTTAGCATTAGATACTTCGGCATTTGCCAGTGATGAATCTACGCCGGGGTTAAGACCATTCTTTACTCTGGCAACAACCACCTTTTGCAAGTCAAGACTTCGATTTAAATTATCTTCCTGTGCTTTTGCCAATTGCTGAGCCGCTAATAAATTAAGGTAAGCTGTTGCTACCCTTACCTGGTGTTGGAATTGTTCCTGCGCCAGGTCGTTCTCATTGAGCGATACGACAGTTTTTTGCACTTTAACTTTTTCTTTTGCCCGTCCGAACGCGAAAAAGTCCCAGTTAACGTTAGCAAGGTACAGGGCGCCGAAAGCTGCGTTCCAGTTTTGATTGGGAAGTGCCGGACCGGATGAGGCTACGCTTAAACCGCGATAGCCATAAAGAGGGCCGTTTTGCCCGTTGATAGTGCCGTAATCCTGTTGTGCCGATAAGTTCACATCGGGCAGGTATTCGGTTTTTGTTTCTTTCAAAAAAGCTTTTGAAGCATTTAACTGACTGGCCTTAGCTTTGATAGATGCGTAATTGCTAAGTGCTAATTGCTCTGCGTCTTTCATGGTCAGCACTTTTTCCTGACCGTATGCCTGAAGGACGCAACAAAAGCCTATAAAAACATAGAGGAAATGCTTAAAAGGCATGTTGAACATAGACGTGTAAATTTGACACGACAAAATTAGATATTAAACCCTATATGAAAAAAATGAATTAATTTTGTTACAATCATTAAAAATACTAATAATGAATATTGCATTGCATCATTTTAGGTTAGTTGATACGATTTCGAAGGAGGGAACGCTAACCAAAGCCGCTAAAACACTGCATCTTACACAATCAGCATTGAGCCACCAGCTAAAAGAGCTTGAACGTGAATTAAATGTACAGATATTCGAACGACAGGGGAAAAGGTTACATTTATCTGACCAGGGTTACCGCTTTTTGCGCTCCGCGGAAAAAATCCTGGCTGAACTTAAGTCGCTCGAGGAAGATATTACCAACTATAAAATGGGCCGCACGGGTAAGCTTAGCATAAGTATGCAGTGCTATACTGCTTATCATTGGCTGCCTGGTATTATCAAATATTATAAAAAACGGTGGCCCGATATCAACATACAGATACTATCAGAAGCTACCCGCAGGCCATTAGAATATTTAATGAACGGCGATCTCGACATAGGCATCATCCGTACGCAGATGGTAAACACCCGTATCCGTTACGAACCTATTTTTGAAGACCAGCTAATGGCTGTAGTTTCCAAGGATCATCCATTAGCAAAAAAAGATGTAATAGAGATCTGTGATTTCCAGGGAGAGGAACTCATTTTGCCGCTGTATGATCCATCCTACCAGGACACCCCTGTTATTGAATCATTGATAGAGGCACAACAGGTAAAACCAAAAACACTGCACCGTATACATTACACCGACGCTACGATTGAGATGGTAAATGCCGGTCTTGGTATTACCGTAATTGCCGACTGGATTGTGGAGCCATACCTGAAAGACAGGAATATTGTAGCCAAGCCTCTGCATCACAGCGTTGCAAAGCGCGCATGGTTTGCTGCTACCTGTAAGCAAACGCCTGCCATTCAGAATTTTTTAGAATGTTTAAAGATGTATTTTTCGGGTGCCGATATGAATGTGGATGAGCCTGAAAAACAACTCATAGTGCAGGAACATACCGGAACGCTGGATGCATTTGCACCTGTTACCCGGTTCAGGGGTGGTGATGCTGCTTTCAAACAGGTGCAAGATTTTAAGAATTATCAGTACTGATGCTTTTAAACTGGATAAGGTTTACTGTCATCCTGTTGTTTTTTAGCGTACACCTTTGTGCGCAAAATCCTGCCAGGCCATTTCCACAGCATACCCGGTATGCTGAAGGCAGCATTAAGCCCAATCATATTTCGCAGGCTAAGTTAGATCGGCTTACCCTGAGCTTTTATGATCAATGGAAAAAGCGATATATCAAACCGGGCTGTAATCACGGTGAATATTATGTTTGGTTTGAACGTAAGGGTGACAAGCAATGTGTTTCCGAAGGTCAGGGTTACGGTATGATCATCACTGCTTTGATGGCAGGGGCCGATGTCTCTGCAAAAGCCACTTACGATGGGCTTTACCAATATTACAAGGCGCATCCCGGCAATCATGCTTACCTGATGGCCTGGGCACAGGGCAAAAATTGTAAAGATCTGGATAAAAGCTCCGCTACCGATGGCGATATGGATATTGCCTATTCTCTGTTACTGGCAAATAAACAATGGGGAAGTGCAGGGAGGATCAATTACCTGGGGGAAGCGCAAAAAATGATTGCTTCTATTATGCAGCACGAGATCAATCCGCATACCTATTCGATCTTATTGAGTGATGCCATTGAATATGACAGTAAAGATTATTATGATACCCGTTCATCAGATTTTATGCCGGCAAACTTTAAAGCATTTGAAAGCGCTACACACGATGCAAAGTGGCGAAAGGTAATTGATAATAACTACAAGCTGTTTAGTTATATGCAGCATACTTATAGTCCTGATGCGGGACTGATACCTGATTTTATCCGTCATATAAATAAGACTCCGGTCCCAGCTCAACCTAATTACCTGGAGTCACCTTATGACGGCTACTATAATTATAATGCCTGCCGTGTTCCCTGGCGTATTGCTACTGATTACCTGCTTACAGGCGATGTGAGAGCAAAGGCTATAAATGACAAGATAAATCATTGGATACGCGAAACCACCCGAAATAAACCGGATAACCTATCAGCAGGATACACCCTTGAAGGAAACGATGTTAAGCACAGAAATTTTGAGGCCTTGAGTTTTATCGGCCCATTTGCTGTATCGGCCATGACAGACCAAAAGAACCAGCAATGGCTGAATGACGTTTGGGATTACCTCGTAAATTTCAAACTGAAAGATTACGATTATTATGACAACAGTATCAAATTATTGAACATGATCATCTTGTCAGGTAATTATTGGGAAGCCAAATAAACATTCAATCCATTAACTTCCTGGCCGTTTCCAATCCGCTTGTCAACGCAGCCTCCACGGTTCCCATTGCGGGGCCATCATATAAATACTCCCCGGCAAAATAAATGGTATAATTGATCGGCGTATTTAATACCTTTCTTGCTTCGGATGATTGCAGGGTATCATAAGCGTAAGAGCCAAGCGTAAACGGGTCGGTAGTCCAGTTAACCACATTCCAGCTTATCAATTCGTTTTTTAGCTCTTCATTACTTAGTTTAAAAATATTGGCCAGCGATTGTAATCCCTGTTGCAACAGCTCTCCATTGCTTAAATTCTTTTTCCGCTCTGCCGGCGGGCCACCAAGCCAACCCGTAAGTAAGGTTGAAGAAGCCGGGTGTTGCGTCCACCACGTGGGAATTTCTTCATCAGATAGAATAAAACTCATTTCAGCAAGATCGGCTCCGGTGATTGATTTATCCAACCAAAACGCCGATTTAAATTGCAGCAATAGTTTAACTATCGCGCCAAACCCTATATTGTCAATTGCTTCCTGATATTTCGAAACAGAAGGGCTAATACTGACAGCGGTTGCTTCAGATGGATCAGCCTTTAAAATACCTAATGGTAAAGCAATGGTCAATTGAGCTGCCTTATAACTTACTTCATCCATAGTAATTACTTCAACCCGCCCATGCGTCCAATGAACATGTTTTGCAATAGTATTTAAGTGTATTTTGGCGCCATTTTTCTTACTCTCCTCTTCCAGGTAATTTATCATTTGTCCATAGCCCCCTTTTACCCTATGCTGTGCATCATCATCCTCACTCTGCCATTCCCGGCGCAAAGCAAAAGCACTGGCCTCGAATATATCAGCAGTATCGTATCCGGAAACGAATTTGGCTACAGACTTTCTTAATCCTGCATATCGATCATCCCCAAACTCTCGCTGTAAAAAATCTCCAATACTAATGTCACTCTCCATTGTATGGAGCTTTTCCATCAAAAGTCCCCAATGCTCCGTTTGCGGCGAATCTTTTGAGAATTTGCCATCACTGTAATGCCACATTTTCCCGGATGCAGGCACAATATCTATTTGGGCTTCCTTAAGCAATTGTAATGTTACCGGCAAACTGCCGTGAACAAACTCTGCCCCTAGTTCTGTATGCAAAGCATCACCCAGTGTATGTATCCGGCCACCTGTGCGATCCCGTGCTTCAAGAACGGTTACTTTCTTTCCTGATTTTGATAATTTATAAGCAGCCATTAAACCTGCCGCCCCTGCCCCTATTATAATTACGTCGGTGTTTTCCATGATCGATGATGCAAGTTAAAACGTATTTAAGGCAGATACAACTTTCAACAAAATATTACGGATACTTGTTGGAGACAACTCCATAGGTGTTCGGAAGATTTACTCTGGAGGTATTTTAAGATGCCTATCTACCAATTGAGGGTCACCTCCACACATAATAACAAAGTCTTTCATTAATGATTTTTCCAGATCATGAACAAATTT
>Ga0307517_10008060_pt1 | contig 15191 bp, 13 predicted proteins | sample 23_EM_MG_FD_194515 | JGI IMG/M metagenome (GOLD analysis project Ga0307517, IMG submission 194515) | Populus trichocarpa ectomycorrhiza microbial communities from riparian zone in the Pacific Northwest, United States - 23_EM | ecosystem: Host-associated > Plants > Roots > Unclassified | place...
CTCGCCGAACAGCCTGCTCCGCAGGGCGTACAGGTCGGCGTCCCGCTCGCCGACCGGCACCGACCGCAGTTCGTCGGGGCCGGCCGCCGGCCGGGCGGCGGAGTGCAGCAGCAGGGCCCGGTGGGCACTGCTGCCGCCCGCCGCGGCTCCGGCCTCCCAGATGGCCAGCAGGGCTGCCTGTTCGACGCTCACAGCAGTGCCTAGGCGGGCTGCTGGAAGCTGGGTTCTTCGGGCTCGGGCACCTCGTAGTCCCGCTCCCAGCCCTCGACTTCGAGCTTCAGGCTCTGGATGGCGACAGCGTTGGCGTTGGCGTCGAGCTCGCCGAGGATCTGGTACTCGCTCGGCCAGGCCCGGTAGATCTTGTGCGCCACCGCGACCTGCCCGGCCTCGTTGAGCACCTGAATGACCAGGTCCTTACGGAAATCGGCGAGCGAGACCTCCGATCCGCGGCCGGAACCGACCTGCCACACCTTGTTCGCCCAGCGGTCGAATTCCGGGTCGTGGGTGACACCCCGTTCCAGGGTGACAGCCTCGAATTCGGTACGTCCGGGCGATTTACGCGGCGAGCTGGGATCGCCGCCATGGCGGTGTTTCACCACCTCTGTCGTCCGCTTGAGCGGGCTGATCTTGCTGATACCTGCGACGACGCGTCCGTCCCACACCACCAGGAACTTGAAGTTCTTGTAAGGGTCGAACCGCTGCGCATTGACGGTGAACTCGGCCATGAAGCTTCCTATACCTCGAACTGTCCGGCCAGCTGCTCGATCTTGACGATCACGAATTCCGCGGGCTTGAGCGGCGCGAATCCGACGACCACATTGACCACCCCGCGATTGATGTCGTCCTGGGTGGTCGTGGAGGAGTCGCACTTGACGAAGTACGCCTCGCGGGCGGTGGTGCCCTGGAAGGCGCCCTGCCGGAAGAGCGTGTGCAGGAACGCCCCGACATTGAGCCGGATCTGCGACCAGAGCCGCTCGTCGTTGGGCTCGAACACCACCCATTTCAGCCCGCGGTACAGGCTCTCCTCCAGCAGGAGTGCGAGCCGTCGCACGGGTACGTACTTCCACTGCGAGGACAGCGCGTCGGCGCCCTGCAGGGTGCGCGCACCCCAGATCACCGGGCCGACCACCGGGAAGTTGCGGATGTTGTTCAGGGCCAGCGGGTTGAGCAGCCCGTTCTCCCGGTCGGTGGCCGCGACGGTGAGCGCGCGGACCCCGGTGATCCGGGTCTCGGTGCCGGCCGGGGCCTTCCAGATGCCGCGCTCGCTGTCGGTGCGGGCGTAGATCCCGGCGATGGCGCCGGACGGCGGGAAGGAGCGCAGCCGCCCGGTGAGCGGGTCGGTCAGTTCCAGCGCGGGGAAGTACAGGGCCGCGTGGTTGCCGCGTACCGAGTCGAAGGCGGACAGTCCGGCGCGGGCGGCGTCGACGCTGTCCCAGGACGCGGGGGCGTCGGCGATCACAAAGAACCGCTTCTCCTCGGCGAGTGCCTGGGCAGCGGAGAGCACGGTGATCTGGTCGTTGATGTCCTCGTAGGCCGCGAGCTCGGGGAGCACCAGGAGGTTGAGGTCCTGGACATCGCGCAGTGCCTGGATGCCCGTCTTGCCGGCCTCGCTGCCGGTGAGGTCGGTGGGACCGGGGGCTCCCCCGTCCTCGCCGCCTGTGAGCGCGAAGACCGGCGGCTCCACGGAGCCTTCGAGACCGAGGTTGTTGGCCGCCTCGCCGATGAAACGGACGGTGTCCGCCGGGTCGGTGGAGCCCGCGACGACCTGCAGCCGGTTGCCGAAGGCGGTCACCCTGGTGCCGGCGAAGGCCCGCTTGCCCGGCGCGTCGGGGAGCGCGCGCAGCTTGCGCTCCAGCAGCAGGGCGAGTTGGGCGACGGTGGTGGGGGCCGCGCCGTCCTGGTCCGGATCGTGGATGGTGAACTCCCGTGTCACCTCCCCGATCTTGACGCTGATCTCGGCGGTCAGGTCCGGGAGCGTCTCGGCGAACGCCTTGGAGACCGTCCCCACGGGGTCCGGCCGCCCTTCGGCCAGCACCTTCGCCTCGACCAGCGACGACCCCGAAGTGATGATCACCGCGGCGAAGTTGGGGTCCGACTCCCGCGCCGACAGGCCGGTGAACGACTCGCGGGCCCCGCCGGAGACGTCGAGGATCTGCAGGTTGAAGGTCTCCTCGGGCGCCGTCGTGTCGTAGTCGACCGCCACCCGCAGCCCGCCGCCCCAGGCGCCCGGCTCCTTGGCGGTCAACTGCAGTACGGAGGTGGCCGTACTCGTCTGTGTCGAACCCAGCGCGACCGAGGCGGCCTTGCCGCTGGCGGCCGCCACCGCGCGTACGACGACGGCGACGGTCCCGCCGTTGACGAAGAACTGCTGAACGGCGTAACTCACCGCGCTCTCGGTCGCGAGACCGCCGAATTGCCGCTCGAAATCGGCGAAACTGGTGATGGTGACCGGCCTGTTCACAGGCCCCCGGCGCGTGTGCCCGACGAACGCGGTGACCGAGGTGGTCACCGCCCCAATGGTCCGGACGCTACTGGGAAGTTCTTCGATGTATACACCGGGATAGGTCGGTGTTGTGGGCATGCCCCCTCCATTCCCTTGGGACACCAAGAGGAGCGAGGAGGAAGAGATCGTCTGGCCGGCATCGCAGGAAGGCGCGCCGACGCAGCGCTCACCAGTTTCCCCCGTCAGGCTGATGCCTGTAACGCCTGGTGTCGCAGTGCCTCGATGTGATTCTTGCGTCGGACCTGAATTGCAGTCAAGACATCGCGGAAATCAGCAGTTAACAGGTTTCAACACCGATGGCCGAAATTCGCGCCTCATATGAGCGATCATCACCGGTCCCCCACCGCAGATTCGAATCGCGCCTCGCGCCCCACCGGCCACGGGGCGCGTCACGGAGCACCCGGCGACCACCCCACACAGGCTTCTCACAGGTTTCACCGGTCGCCACGGCCTCCGGCCCGGCCGCGGCTTGCCGCATCGGAAGATGTCATCCACATGTGACCGGAAACCGCCTCTGGGCTACCGCCCGGACCGGAGTGCCTTCAGGCCGTGCGGCGCAGCAGCGCCAGGTACATGGCGTCCGTGCCGTGCAGGTGCGGCCACAGCTGTACGTCGGGGCCGTCGCCCAGGTCGGCGACGCCCGGCATCAGGGGCCGTACGTCGATCCACTCGGCCTTGGCGTCGCGCAGCGCGTCCTCCACCACCGCCCGGGTCTCGGCCGGGTGCGGGGAGCAGGTCGCGTAGCCGACGACCCCGCCGACCCGGACGGCGCGCAGTGCCTGGGCCAGCAGGCCGCGCTGGAGCGGGGCGAAGCCGGGGACGTCCTCGGCGCGGCGGCGCCAGCGGGCTTCGGGGCGGCGGCGCAGGGCGCCGAGCCCGGTGCACGGGACGTCGACGAGGACGCGGTCGAAGGCGCCGTCGGCCCAGGCGGGCCGGGTGCCGTCGGCGACGATGACCTGGTAGGGGCCGGGGTTGCCGGTCAGGGCGCGGGCGACGAGCCGGGCGCGGTGCGGCTGCTTCTCGGAGGCGACGAGCACGGCTTCGCGCTGGGCGGCGAGCGCGGCCAGCAGGGCGGCCTTGCCGCCGGGACCCGCGCAGCCGTCGAGCCAGAGCCGGTCGGGGCCTTCGAGGGGGGCCGCGGCCAGCGCGGCGGCGACGAGCTGGCTGCCCTCGTCCTGGACGCCCGCCCGGCCGTCGCGTACGGCCTCGACGGCCGCGGGATCGCCGCCCTCGGCGAGCCGGACGGCATACGGGGACCAGCGGCCCGGGGCGGTGGCCTCGGGGGGCAGGGAGCCGGCGATGTCGGCGGGTGTGGTGCGGCCGGGGCGGGCGACGAGGGTGACCTCGGGGCGCTCGTTGTCGGCGGCGAGCAGCTCCTCGATGCCGGCGCGGCCGCCGCCGAGGGCGTCCCACAGGGCCGAGACGATCCAGCGGGGGTGCGAGTGGACCACGGCCAGGTGGGCCTCGGGGTCCTCGTCGTAGGGCGGGGCGACCTGCTCCAGCCAGGCGTCGAGGTCCTGGGCGGCGATCCGCCGGAGCACGGCGTTCACGAACTTCGCGCGCCCGTCGCCGAGCACGACCCGCGCGAGTTCCACGGTCGCGGACACCGCCGCGTGCGACGGGATCCGGGTGCCCAGCAGCTGGTGCGCGCCCAGCGCCAGGACATCCAGCACCGGCGGGTCCACCTCGCGCAGCGGCCGGTCCACGCATGCCGCGATCACCGCGTCGTACGTCCCCTGCCTGCGCAGCGTCCCGTACACCAGCTCCGTGGCCAGCGCCGCGTCCCGCCGTTCGAGATCCGCCTTGCGCAGCAGCGGCGGCAGGACGAGGTTCGCGTAGGCGTCGCGCTCGTCGACGGCCCGCAGCGCCTCGAACGCGAGGATCCGTACGGGATCGCGCTGGGGGCGGCGGTAGGGCTTGCCGGTACGACGGCGGGCGGGCGCTTCGCTCACGTGAAAGGTGCTCCGGGGATATCGGTGACTGCGCTGTTCACGCCAACTCTACGTCGGCCCCGGACAGGCCCTACTCGCCCAGCCGCTCGCCGGAGGCGATGCGGGCGCCCCGCGCCCAGTCGGCGGCGGCCATCCGCTTCTTGCCCTGCGGCTGTACGTCGCCGAGCCTGACGGCGTAGCTGCCGGTGCCGGCGTAGACCGCGTTCTTGGCGACCTCCAGCTCGCCGGGGGCCAGCTCCCGCCGTTCGGGGTGCGGGACGACCGGGCCGAGCTTGAAGCGCTCGCCCTGGAAGAGCGTCCAGGCCCCGGGGGCGGGGGTGCAGCCGCGCACCAGGCGGTCCACGCGCAGCGCGGGCGCCTTCCAGTCGACGCGGGCGTCCTCGACGGTGATCTTGGGGGCGAGGCTGATGCCCTCGGCGGGCTGCGGGTGGGCGACGAGTGTGCCGTCCTCGATGCCGTCCATGGTCGCGGTGAGCAGTCGTGCCCCGCTGTGCGCGAGGCGGGTGAGCAGGTCGCCGCTGGTGTCGGTGGGTCGGATGTCCTCGGTGACGACGCCGTACACCGGGCCGGAGTCCAGCCCCTGCTCGATGAGGAAGGTGGCGGCGCCGGTCACCTCGTCTCCGGCCATCACGGCGTGCTGCACGGGCGCGGCGCCGCGCCAGGCGGGCAGCAGCGAGAAGTGCAGATTGACCCAGCCGTGGGCCGGGACGTCGAGGGCGGCCTTGGGCAGCAGGGCGCCGTAGGCGACGACCGGGCAGCAGTCGGGCGCGATCTCCCGCAGCCGGGCCAGGAAGTCCTCGTCGCGCGGCCGGGCCGGCTTGAGCACCTCGATGCCGGCCTCCTGCGCGCGCTGCGCGACCGGGCTCGCGAGGAGCTTGCGGCCGCGCCCGGCCGTCGCGTCGGGCCGGGTGACCACGGCGACGACCTCATGCCGGTCGGATGCCAGCAGGGCGTCCAGGGCGGGGACGGCGACCTCGGGGGTGCCGGCGAAGACGAGCCTCATGTGAGTGCGGTGCCTTTCGGTGTTCGCTGTGCGAGCGGCCGTACGAGGGTCAGAGCGCGCGGCCGAATGTGCTGTGCGGCGAGTTCCTGACCTGCGGCGGGACCTCCCCGGCCCACTCCGCGTCGCGGATCGCCTTCATCGCGTCCTTGCGCTGCGCCGTGTCGAGCCGGTCGATGAAGATGATCCCGTCGAGGTGGTCGGTCTCGTGCTGGATGCAGCGGGCCAGCAGCTGCGTGCCCTCGATGGTCACGGGCTCGCCGTGCATGTCGAAGCCCCTGGCCACGACCCCGTAGGCGCGCTTGCAGTCGTAGGTCAGTCCCGGCAGCGACAGGCAGCCCTCGGGGCCGTCCTGCTCGTCCTCGCTGAGGCTGAGGTCCGGGTTGACCAGGTGGCCGAGCACGTCGTCGACCCAGTACGTGAACACCCGCAGCGACACACCGATCTGAGGCGCCGCCAGGCCCCTTCCGGGCGCGTTCCGCATGGTCTCGGTCAGATCGCTGACGAGCGTACGGAGCTCCTTGTCGAAGACGGTGACAGGCTGCGCCGTCATGCGCAGCACCGGGTCGCCGAAGAGGCGGATTGGCTGGACGGACACGCGGCAGACTCCCGGAGTGGGCGGGCGGGGACAGCGGCCCAGTCTATGGGCTGACGCGCCGCTCGCGGCGGGGGGCGTGCGCGCCGCTGCGCGCCCCCCGGGGCCCGGGACGCGCCCCCTGCTGCGTGACCCGCAGGGAGTCTGGCGCGTTGGTCAAAGGAGATTGACCGAGAAGTGACCGAGAAGTACCGAGAAGTCCCGGGCAGATGATGGCAGCGATGGCAGCGTCGGCCCGATCCATGATCCATGCCGGAGCCGGTTCGAGAGGCCTGTTGATGCCCGAACACGCAACGCACGACGCCCAGGCACGGGCAAGCCTGCACCTGCTGGTGCGGGATATCGAGAGGGTCCGCCGCCAAGTGGACGCCCTGCGCACCCTCACCGCCCAGCTGGGCAATGTCTACCGTCCGCGGCGCAGCGGCCCCGCCGCCGGATTCGTCGTCTACGGCCGCGCCCCCGCCCCCACCGTCCGGCTCGCCCAGGAGCTTCGCGACAGCGTCGAGACGCTGGTCACGGCGGCCGTGGAGTTCGACCGCTCGCTCGGCTTCTCCTGGGACGCGGTGGGCTCCGCCCTCGGCGTCACCAAACAGGCCGTGCACCGGCGCTACGGAGCCCGCCGCACGTCCGCCGCCGGCCCCGACGAGGCCCCCGAGGGCACGCTGCCGCCGCTGCCCGCGGTCCCCGCCGCCCGCTCGGTCCCGGTACGCGACGAGGCCCTCCCCGGCACCGTCCCCAGCCCCCGGACCGGCTGACCCGCCACACCGCGCGCACCGCACGCACCGCGTACGCCGCTCCGCCCCGCCGCCCGCCACGCCGACAGGCCGGGCGCCGGGGCGGCGGCGCAACAGGACCCCTGATCAGGCGACCGGCTCGGCTACCCGATGTCCGGCGGATCGATCCGCACCCGCACCGGGTCGGCCTCCTTGCGCGCGATACGGGCCGTCTGCGCCGCCTTGAGCGCGGCCGCGAGCGCCGCCCCGTTGCCGGGCCGCACCCGCAGCAGCACCCGCTCCCACTGCTCGCCCGGCGGCGGATCCCCGGTCCGCCGGGGCCGGCCCGGCTCGACGACGGGCAGCGGCACCGGGCCCAGTACGTCGGTGCCCTCGGGCAGCAGGGCGGTGGCCACCAGGTCCGCGACGGCCGCCGGCTTCCCGGCCACCGCCGCCATCCGGGACACCGGCGGAAAGCCCAGTTCGGCGCGCTCCGCCAGCTCCCGCACCGCGAAGCCGGCCGGGTCCCAGCGCACCAGCGCCTGCACCGGGCGCAGCGTCGGCTCGGCCAGTACGACCACCGTGCCGCCCTCCGTCGCGGGCCGCACCAGCGCCGCGGCGCCCGCCCAGCGCCGCAGCGCCTCCTCCCCCGCCCGCAGGTCGGGCCGGTTGAGCAGCGCCCAGCCGTCCAGCAGCAGCGCCGCCGCGTAACCGGCCCCCTCGGCCACCGGCTCGGCGCCCGGCGTGGAGATCACCAGCGCGGGCGCGTCCGGCACCGACGCCAGGACCGCGTCCCGCCCCGACATGCGCACCGGCACCTTCGGAAAGGCCCGCCCCAGCTCGTCCGCCGTCCGCCGGGCGCCCACGACCTGCGCGCGCAGCCGCAGTCCGCCGCACTCATGGCAGCGCCAGTTGGTCTCGATCCGGCCGCACCACGCGCAGGTCGGCGCCCCGCCGCCGTCCCGCAGCTCCAGCGGCCCCGAGCAGCCCTGGCAGCGGGCCGTCTCCCGGCACCGCTCGCAGGCCAGCCCCGGCACGTATCCCCGGCGCGGCACCTGCACCAGCACCGGGCCGCGCGTCAGCGCCTCCTTCGTCACCTGCCACGCCAGGCTCGGCAGCCGCGCGGCCCGCGCCGCCGCGTCCCGCGCCTCGTCGTTCTCGCCAACCGTACGGATCAGCGGCACCGCGACCCGCACCTGCTCCCGGCCGGCCGTGATGGGCAGCGCCCAGCGCGTGTCGACGAGCTGGGCCCCCTCCACCGTGCAGACGAAACCGCCGAGCAGGAACCCGGCCCGCTCCTCGGTGGCCCTCAGCAGCAACACGTCACGCGCATGCGGCATCGGCGCGTGCTGCTCGGAGTGGCTGGAATCGCCGTCGTCCCACAGCGCGACCAGCCCCAGGTCCGCGACCGGCGCGAACATCGCCGCCCGCGTCCCCACCACCGCCCGCACCGTGCCCCGGCTGACCGCCAGCCACCGCCGATAGCGCTCCTCGGGGCCCACGTCGGCCGTCAGCAGCGCATGCCGCCCCTCCCCCAGCAGCTCGGTCAGCGCCGCGTCCACCCTGGCCGCCGCCCTGCCGTCCGGCACGACCGCGAGCGCGCCCCGCCCGGACGCCAGCGTCGCCGCCATCGCCCGCGCCAGCTCGTCGGGCCACCGCGGTCCAGGCAGCGCGGTCCACACCGCCCTCGGCGAATCCCCCCGCGCCAGCGCCTGCACGAAGGCCGCCCCCGTCGGATACCGACCCCAGCTCCCCGGATCGGGCATCGCAGGCGTCGGCGGCGCCGCCCGCTCGGGCTCCGACTCCACCTTCGCCCGCCTCGGCGGCACCGCCAGCTGCACCACGTCCGCCAGCGCCCCCGCGTACCGGTCCGCCACCGCCCGGCACAGCCTCAGCAGCGACGGCGTCAGCACCACCTCCGGCGACAGCACCTGCGCCAGCGGCGCCAGCGGCCCCCGGTAGTCGCTCTCCGTCAGCCGCGCCACCACGAAGCCGTCATGCAGCTCGCCGCCCTCCCGGCGCCCCTTCACCACCCGCGCCCCGAACCGCACCCGCACCCGCACCCCCGGCTGCGCCTGCTCGTCCATCGCCGCGGGCACCGCGTAGTCGAAGTACTGGTCCAGATGCAGCAGCCCCTTGTCCACCAGCACCCGCGCCACCGGCAGCCCCTCCGCCAGCGCCGCCCCCCGCCACGTCCGCGGCTTCGCCCTCGGCTCCTTGGCCTGCCGCACCGTCTCCCGTATGAGCGCAAGCTGCTCTCCCCCGGCGGCCTCGGCCGACGTGGGTGTGTTCCGCTGGTTCTCGCTGCTCACAGCCTCAGTGTTACCAGACGCCACCGACAACGGCCCCGGACCGCCAGTGCGGTCCGGGGCCGTGAAGGCGAGCAGTCGTGCGTCAGAGCCCTGCGGCCTTGCGCAGTGCCTCTACGCGGTCGGTGCGCTCCCAGGTGAAGTCGGGCAGCTCGCGGCCGAAGTGGCCGTAGGCGGCGGTCTGGGAGTAGATCGGGCGCAGCAGGTCCAGGTCGCGGATGATGGCGGCCGGACGGAGGTCGAAGACCGTGGAGATGGCCTGCTCGATCTTCTCGGTGTCGACGGTGGCGGTGCCGAAGGTCTCGACGAAGAGGCCGACGGGCTCGGCCTTGCCGATGGCGTAGGCGACCTGGACCTCGCAGCGGGAGGCGAGGCCGGCCGCGACGACGTTCTTGGCGACCCAGCGCATGGCGTAGGCGGCGGAGCGGTCGACCTTGGACGGGTCCTTGCCGGAGAAGGCGCCGCCGCCGTGGCGGGCCATGCCGCCGTAGGTGTCGATGATGATCTTGCGGCCGGTGAGGCCGGCGTCGCCCATGGGGCCGCCGATCTCGAAGCGGCCGGTGGGGTTCACCAGCAGGCGGTAGCCGTCGATGTCGAGCTTGATGCCCTGGTCGACCAGCGCCTTGAGCTCGGGTTCGACGACGAACTCGCGGATGTCGGGGGCGAGCAGCGACTCGAGGTCGATGTCGGAGGCGTGCTGCGAGGAGACCACGACGGTGTCCAGACGCACGGCCTTGTCGCCGTTGTACTCGATGGTGACCTGGGTCTTGCCGTCGGGGCGCAGGTACGGGATGGTGCCGTTCTTGCGGACCTCGGTGAGCCGCTTGGCCAGCCGGTGCGCCAGCGTGATCGGCAGCGGCATGAGCTCGGGGGTCTCGTCGGTGGCGTAGCCGAACATCAGGCCCTGGTCGCCGGCGCCCTGCTTGTCGAGCTCGTCCTCGTCGCCCTCGACGCGGTTCTCGTACGCGCTGTCGACACCCTGCGCGATGTCCGGGGACTGGGCGCCGATGGACACCGAGACGCCGCAGGAGGCGCCGTCGAAGCCCTTCTTCGAGGAGTCGTAGCCGATCTCGAGGATCGTGTTGCGCACCAGGCTCGCGATGTCGGCGTAGCCCTTGGTCGTGACCTCACCGGCGACATGCACCAGGCCGGTGGTGATCAACGTCTCGACGGCCACCCGGGAGGTGGGGTCCTCCTTGAGGAGCGCGTCGAGGATCGCGTCGCTGATCTGGTCAGCGATCTTGTCTGGGTGTCCCTCGGTGACGGACTCCGAGGTGAACAGGCGGCGGGACACATCGCTCCCTGGGGTTGCAGCGGCTGCTGGCTGATCTTTGGGCGGTTCGCACGGGGCTGCGCCTGGCGTTCCGTGGGCCAGTTTACTGTGAGGCTCGTTAGCTTGACACGGCATCTCACACCTTGGAGGTGCCGTGACCTGCGACACTTATCAGCTAAAACGGGCCACTACAAGGTCAAACACGACTTCGGCCAGATCTTCCTTCGGGCCGTACGGGACCGCGGTCTCGGTTCCGTCGGCCCCCAGGACCACGGCTTCGTTCTCCTCGGAGCCGAAGGCCTTGTGATCGCCCACCTCGTTGACGACCAGCAGGTCGCAGCCCTTACGGGCGAGTTTCGCGCGGCCGTTGGCGAGCACGTCGTCGGTCTCCGCGGCGAAGCCGACGACGATCTGTCCGGCGTTGGGCCGGTCGTGGGACAGCTCGGCCAGCACATCGGGATTGCGTACGAGCTCCAGCGGCGGCGGCTCCTCGCCGTCCTTCTTCTTGATCTTGCCGGTCATGTACCGGGCGGGCCGGAAGTCGGCGACCGCGGCCGCCATGACCACCGCGTCGGCGTCGGCGGCGGCCTTCAGGACCGCCTCCCGGAGCTGTACGGCGGTGCCGACCCGCACCACGTCGGCCCCGGCGGGGTCCGGCAGGGCGGTGTTGGCGGCGACCAGGGTGACCCGGGCCCCCCGGGCGAGGGCGACGCGGGCCAGCGCGTAGCCCTGCTTGCCGGAGGAGCGGTTGCCGAGGTAGCGGACGGGGTCCAGGGGCTCCCGGGTGCCGCCGGCGCTGATGACGACATGCCGGCCGGCCAGGTCCGGGGCGGCCGTGCCCCGGACCAGCACGCGCCGGCATGCCTCGAAGATGTCGGCGGGGTCGGGGAGCCGCCCCTTGCCGGTGTCGACGCCGGTGAGCCGGCCCACGGCGGGCTCGATGACGATGGCGCCGCGCCGGCGCAGGGTGGCGACGTTCTCCCGGGTGGCCGGGTGCTCCCACATCTCGGTGTGCATGGCCGGGGCGAACACCACCGGACAGCGCGCCGTGAGCAGGGTGTTGGTCAGCAGGTCGTCGGCCAGGCCGTGCGCGGCCCTGGCCATGATGTCGGCGGTCGCCGGCGCGACCACCACCAGGTCGGCGTGCTGGCCGATCCGCACATGCGGGACCTCCTCGACGCTGTCCCACACCCGGGTGCTCACAGGGTGACCGGACAGGGCGGACCAGGTCGCCTCGCCGACGAAGTGCAGCGCCGACTCGGTGGGCACCACCCGTACGTCGTGCCCGGACTCGGTGAACCGCCGCAGCAGCTCGCACGCCTTGTACGCGGCGATGCCGCCGCTGACCCCCAGAACGACCTGTGGCTTCTTCATGGGTCTATGACACACCACGGGCCCGGCCGTTTGGCGGCCGGGCCCGTGGTGACACACGTCATCAGGACTACTGCAGGACTACTGTGCGGGGCCCTCGACGGCCTCGGAGGTCAGCAGACCGGCGTTGATCTCGCGCAGGGCGATCGACAGCGGCTTCTCGTGGACGTGGGTGTCCACCAGCGGGCCGACGTACTCCAGCAGGCCCTCACCGAGCTGGGAGTAGTACGCGTTGATCTGACGCGCACGCTTGGCCGCGTAGATCACGAGGCTGTACTTCGAGTCCGTGGCCTCGAGCAGCTCGTCGATCGGCGGGTTGATGATGCCCTCGGGCGTGGAGATGGAAGAGGACACGCTCTACCTTCCGATAAAAGGGAAAAAGATCAGACAACCTGCATCAAGGCTAGCAGCTCACGCGCTACATCCTCGACGGAGGTGTTGACAAGGGTCACATCGAACTCGGACTCGGCGGCCAGTTCGACCTTCGCGGCAGCCAGCCGGCGCTCGATCACCTCGGCGGACTCGGTGCCCCGGCCGGTGAGCCGGCGTACGAGTTCCTCCCAGCTGGGCGGCGCCAGAAAGACGAGCCGGCCCTCGGGCATGGCCTTGCGGACCAGGCGGGCGCCCTGGAGGTCGATCTCCAGGAGGACCGGCACACCGGCGTCGAGCTTTTCGAGCACGGCGCCACGCGGGGTGCCGTAGCGGTTGCCCGCGAACTCCGCCCACTCCAGCAGTTCCCCGTTGGCGACGAGCTTGTCGAACTCGTCGTCGTCCACGAAGTAGTACTGGACCCCGTGCTTCTCACCGGGGCGCGGCTTGCGGGTGGTCGCCGACACCGAGAGCCAGACCTCGGGGTGGACTGTGCGCATATGGGCGACGACCGTGCTCTTGCCGACCCCCGAGGGGCCGGAGAGCACGGTCAGCCGCGGACGTTCCATCATGGAGCGATTATCCCCGGTCCCGGAGTGTTCCGTGACCGCTGGGGACTGTGTCAGGCAGCGGGACTGCCGAACTCACGCTCCAGGGAGGCAATCTGGTTGGAGCCGAGCCCACGGACCCGGCGGCTCTCGGAGATGCCGAGCCGCTCCATGATCTGCTTGGCACGGACCTTGCCCACGCCGGGGAGGGACTCCAGAAGGGCGGAGACCTTCATCTTGCCGATGACATCGTTCTCCTGCCCGGTCTTGATGACATCGTGCAGCGAGGCGCCGGAGTGCTTGAGTCGATTCTTGATCTCGGCGCGCTCCCGGCGAGCCGCGGCGGCCTTTTCGAGCGCGGCAGCGCGCTGTTCAGGGGTAAGGGGCGGAAGAGCCACGCCTACGTCACCTCGGATATAGAACTGTCGGATACGGACCGGTGTGGAACCTAGTCGCCCCCCACCTGCAGGGGCAACGTGAAACGCGCAGGTTGCGCGCTTACTCGTCGGAGACTAGCGGCCGGAACGCCCACAGTCAGCGCAAACAAGAAGAAAAGTCCTGGTCAGCCTCACCCGACCAGGACTTTTGGGACAAATCACCCCACTATTGCGGCCTACTTGACGACTTTGGCGAGATCTGCTGCCTCCCGAGCGGCGGATTCCCGCAGTGCCGCGACCGACGGTCCGTGCCGCAGAACGCCCCGGCTGAAGCTCGGCAGGACATTGCGCACGGCCGCCCCGAAGATCCTCGGCAGATCCGCCGCGGTCGCGCCCTGCGCCCCCATGCCGGGTGCCAGCAGCGGGCCGTTGATCCCCAGATCCACCCCCGCCTCGGCCAGAGTCGCCCCCACCACCGCGCCGACCGAACCGAGCGGCTGCTCGGGTCCCTGCGGTCCGTTCTCGAGCGCGATGTGGTCCAGCATCACCTGTGCGAGTGACCTGCCGTCCGGTGCGGTGGACCGCTGCACCTCCGCGCCCTCCGGATTGGAGGTCAGCGCGAGCACGAACACCCCGGCCCCGCTGATCCGCGCCGCGTCCAGCGCCGGGCGCAGCGACCCGAAGCCCAGATACGGGCTCACCGTCAGCGCGTCCGAGAACAGCGGCGAGTCCTTGTCCAGGTACGTCGACGCGTAGGCCCCCATGGTCGATCCGATGTCGCCGCGCTTGGCGTCCATCAGCACCAGCGCCCCCGCCTCCCGGGCACTGGCCACCGCCCGCTCCAGTACGGCGATCCCGCGTGACCCGAACCGCTCGAAGAACGCGCTCTGCGGCTTCAGCACCGCCACCCGGTCGGCCAGCGCCTCCACCACGGTGTACGTGAAGGTCTCCAGCCCCGCCACGTCGTCGTTCAGGCCCCACGCGGTCAGCAGCGACGCGTGCGGGTCGATGCCCACACACAGCGGCCCGCGCGTGTCCATGGCACGGCGCAGGCGCACGCCGAAGGGTTCCAGGCTCATGCGGTTTCCTTTCCAACTGCTTCCCGGAGGGTGGCGTACGGGCTCCGCGCGAGGAGTTCCGCGAGCTCCCGGTGGATACGCCGGCACCAGAACGGGCCCTCGTACACGAACGCGCTGTAGCCCTGCACCAGCGTGGCACCCGCGAGGATCCGCTGCCAGACGTCCTCGCCCGTCTCCACGCCGCCGACGCCGACAAGCGTGATCCGGTCCCCCACGCGGGCGTACAGGCGGGCGAGCACTTCGAGCGACCGGGCTTTCAGCGGCGCACCGGACAGCCCCCCGGTCTCCTTGACCACGGACGGATCCGAGGTCAGGCCGAGGCCGTCGCGCGCGATCGTGGTGTTCGTGGCGATGATCCCGTCCAGGCCCAGCTCCACGGCCAGGTCCGCCACCGCGTCCACGTCCTCGTCCGCGAGGTCCGGAGCGATCTTGACGAGCAGCGGCACGGCGCCCGCGGCGGCCCGCACCGCGGTGAGCAGGGGGCGCAGGTGGCTGACGGCCTGGAGGTCGCGCAGACCGGGGGTGTTGGGCGACGACACGTTGACGACCATGTAGTCGGCGTGCGGCGCCAGCCGTTCGGCCGACGTGACGTAATCGGCGACCGCTTCAGCCTCGGGGGTGAGCTTGGTCTTGCCGATGTTGACACCGACGGTGGTCTTGAACGCCCCGCAACGGGCGGCCAGGCGGGCCGCCACCGCCGCCGAGCCCTCGTTGTTGAAGCCCATCCGGTTGATCAGCGCCCGGTCCTCGACCAGGCGGAACAGCCGCTTCTTGGGGTTGCCGGGCTGGGGGTGCGCAGTGACGGTGCCGATCTCGACGTGGTCGAAGCCCAGCATGGCGAGGCCGTCGATGCCGACCGCGTTCTTGTCGAAGCTGGCGGCCAGCCCGAACGGGCCGTCGAATTTCAGACCGAGGGCCTCGACGCGCAGGCTCTGGTGTCCGGCGCCGAGCGACCGGTGCAGTGCGGTGCGCAGCACCGGGATCCGGGCTGCGAGGCGGATCCAGCCGAAGGCGAGGTGGTGGGCGCGTTCGGGGTCGAGCCGACGGAAGAGGAGCCGGAAGAGGAGCGGGTACATGGGGAGGTTTTCTGCCTGTCCGTGGA
>Ga0307517_10008061_pt1 | contig 15190 bp, 16 predicted proteins | sample 23_EM_MG_FD_194515 | JGI IMG/M metagenome (GOLD analysis project Ga0307517, IMG submission 194515) | Populus trichocarpa ectomycorrhiza microbial communities from riparian zone in the Pacific Northwest, United States - 23_EM | ecosystem: Host-associated > Plants > Roots > Unclassified | place...
AATTTAAAAAATTATTTTTTTAAAAAATAAAATATTAAATAAACGGCGTTTTCGTCATCTTTGTGTGTGAAATTATTATAAAATTAACAAAAAAAAAATAGCGCTAAAAGATGTCACATTACAAGAGATGTTTTTTGTCGACCAAAATCTATGAGGTTTCCTTTTGTGGGGCCCGTATCAGATGTACTGATTCTGCTTATATAATCACCACTACCCCCCCTCTTCATGCCTGCCTGCTCTCTTTTCCCTAGCAATACTATTTCCCACTTTTCTGTGCTCCTCCCTCTTCTACACTATAGCCATATATATCCTTGTCTTTTTAACCATCTCTAGCTAGACCTCCCTGTCCTTTCTCTAAGGGCAAAGCACCGTATAAATTGAAGGGCAGTTTGCTCACCACAGTAGAGATTGTTGGGTTTAGTGTTAACCTAGAACGGACATTTGGCACTATGAAGGAGGGTGGCAGGAAACAAGGTGCACCCGCACCATGTGCAGCATGCAAGCTTCTAAGGAGAAGGTGCGCCCAAGATTGCGTGTTTGCCCCTTATTTTCCAGCAGATGAGCCCCAGAAGTTTGCTAATGTGCACAAGGTTTTTGGTGCTAGTAATGTCAACAAGATGTTACAGGTCGGTTCCTATCTAGCTACACTCCTTAGTCTTTATAACACTTTTAAGCCTTCATCTTGCAGAAAACGAACTTAAGGGTATGATTGGGAGCAACTTCATGGGCAGACAAAATGACTTCTTTCTACTTTGATTGAACTTAAAGCTAAACTTTTGAACTATAATTCATTTGAAGTCATTTTTACATGATTTGGGGGTAATAATTTTCTTCTGAAGTTATAATTGCTTCCTTAATTTGATGCCCATTTTGATGGTCTTCAGTTGATTTTACATGTGTGTACAAAAAATACTTGTGAAATCTTTGGGTCAGTTCGTATAATTCGAAGAAAGACGTTTTAGAGTGATGGGGAGATGCTTTTTTTTCAATCCATATACGAAATAAAGCGTGTTTAACAAATAATTAACATCAATATTCCATCTACATGATAGATGAGTTTAACCTCCTGATTCTTCATCATTCGATGGGATAGAGACAAGGGCCTCTTTCCTTCTCTCAAATTATTAATCTAACTACTGGGGTTAAGATGGGAGTGCAGACAAATATTCTTGTAAAAAATATATGTTATGGGTGGTTTTGCTTTCTACTAGTAGTTGCTGGCCATGTGATATATTTTATTTTATTTTTTACCAATCAAGGGCTGTTTTGTTAAAAAAATAATAAGAAATCACGTGAAGTTGTTGATTTGTAAATTGCACTCAATAATTTTAATAATTTAGGGATGACAAGATAGAAGCTGGACTTTTTTTAAAAAAAATGACCCCCTAGATCATAAAACGCTTACAGACTTGTCGTCATCTCTAACGAGAGGGACACTGATGCCATTTTCTAAAAAGAGCTTGATTTTTTTTTTATCAGGGAAAAGATTTTTTGTTTTATGTGTAAAAAAAAAAATTCGGTGGACGAAGGAAGCTTGTAATTCCAATAAAAAACTGATAGAGACAGGCACCCCAAAAGAGAAGAATGTAGCACACTAGCACCTTGCAATTGACCAAATGAAAAATCATGCAAGAAAACTAAGTATAATTATACTTGATCTCTGTACACACATCAGCATAAATGACTCATGCTTTATGTAATCATGATATCATGTGCACATGGCCAACATAAATTTTCAATTTTATTAATAGAAATAGTTATTATTTCAATTAAAGATAAGATAGGTGTATTAGGTGTGTGTAGGATCCTTCGAGTTTGAAATTCAACACTTGGAAATACCGTAAAATTGAAGAAATAAAATGGTCCCTTGTGTTTATCAGGAACTACCGGTGCATCAGCGAGGAGATGCGGTTAGCAGCATGGTGTATGAAGCTAATGCCAGGGTGCGTGATCCAGTGTATGGGTGCGTGGGTGCTATATCATCTCTACAGCAACAAATTGATGCACTTCAGACCCAGTTGGCACTGGCTCAGGCAGAGGTGGTGCACCTGCGAGTGAGGCAGACAGCAACACTATCAAACCACGGGCTAAGTCCTGCTAGCCCGAGTAATAGTGGGTCACCATCTTCTAGGCTCATGGGGTCCCAAATGAAGCCGATGTTCGACATGGATATGGTGGATCACACCAGCTTGGGAGAGTCAATGTGGTCATGCTAGGATATGCATGCTACCTTTTTATGCCATGCCTACCCTTACTACTACTATATCTAGGTTGATTCTGTCTCCAATGTTTTCAATCTACATATATATATATATATATATTTTTTAATTTTGGTATCTTCGTTATGTATCCATATGGGTAAAGGGGTATAGTACAAAATAGCAGTGGTGATGATAATGGTGGCAGTGATTATAGCAGTAATGGTGGCAGTGGTAATGGTAGTAGTGATTGTCTCAACGTAAATTTATTTAGATACTTTGTTTTTAGATTAACTAATTTAACACTATAGTAATTAGTTATATACTGGTTGATTGTGGACTTTATGGGTAAACATTGGATGGATTTTCCATATAAGCTAAGTAATATATTGACTTTGGTTTTCCCTCTTTTGTTTTTAGTCATGGTGCAATGTTTTCACTTTGGTTGATAATGTACAGATTCTTTAATGATTTTGTATATTGTGTTTTTATAAGAATATCAGATGCTCATATTTGTACACATCTATCCCCAACTTTCCATCGATGGGACTGGAATCGAGAGGTTGGAAAGTCTATTATAAGATACGTGAAGAATTAGTAACGGACACAAGCATCTACTGATATAGACTTGCATGCCAGATCAACTGTTTGTGATTTGCACAAATCCTGATTTTTTTATTCTTTTTCCTTTTAATCTGCGAGTAATTCATGCTAATTTAGTAGGAAAACATACCCATGATGATTAGTTTTAGTTGCTGAAGCTACAAAAAGCAAGGAATGGGCTTGAAATGCTAGCAGAAAACTTACCAATAATTTGGCCCAATGAAAAGACTTGTCAAACTTCAAGTTTTTGCCTCCATAGAAGGAAGTCATGGGCACCCATTATCCAAATTTACTATCAAGTATAAGCCCGTTAAGCGTGTTTATCAAACTTTGAGGTCGGTGTATTTCATCTTCTTCCTCCAGTCTTTACAAGTATGTCAGAGAAACTTTAAGAGTGAAATGTTTATAACAGCAGCCTTCGATCCTGATTATTTCTAGCAACAATCCTAAATGTCACCAAATAGATCAATTACTTTACTCCAGAGCAAGTTTCTTTTTCTAGGAAAAGCTGCAAGTGATAGTAAGCAAGTCAGCTAGTCTACTCTCTATGTTTTTTTTGTCCTCGCTGGAGCATGAATGGCATGGCGCATTGCTCGGTGATTTTTGGGTTGCTGTAAAGCAATTTTCTTTTAAAAAATAGATTTTTGTTTTTTAATGTTTAATAGTATTATAGAAAATAAGTTTTGATAAATTAGTCAACTTCTTACCACACAAGAAAAAAAAACATTGTCTTGAGATTTTCGCAGTGTCCAACATAAGCATTCGATACATACAAGTAAATGTTCAGAAATAAAACACAAGAAACCTCCCCATCCTCGTCAACACACGATCCCAAGCAATGCACCACTCCTGCACTCCTTTCCTTAGCCAGACCCTCAAATATATCTGTACCAAAGTAGTAGTAGTGATAAAAACAAAATCAACATTGGCATTAGCATCGAAGAACCAAATTAAATAAGCACATAGTTTTTAGTTTAATTTTTGGCCCATTAATTAATCCCACCACCAATCACTAATGAAACAGTCCAAAATGCCACACACACACACACGCACACAAAAAAAAAAAACTAGTTCATTGAATAGTATGAATAAAATGGGAACAAAATCCCCGCACCAGTTCTAAATAGACCTCATACTCTTAACTATACTTACAATTTGGACCTGCCTATGGAAGTAAATGGAAATTCTACTAGAAATATGGTATTTGGTTATAATTTAATTATATAATTTATGTTTATGGAAGATTCTCCATCCATATATATCTGATTTCTAAGTGAATAAAGCATGAATGATCTAAAAAAAGTACACAAACTGTAGAAAAAAGAGACAAACCTGGGCGGTGATCTAAACATCCTTGACAACAAGATCACCGTTGACAAACTCTCTGTAGGCAGCAACAGGCCAAGAAAAACCTCTAAAGATCAAACCAGTAGCCAAAGGCACGTCAATAATGATCTCCTTCATTGCTGGCTTCTTCTCGTCACTTATAGCAATCAAGTAACTCCTACCAACCCATCCAATCCATCCAGCAATGTACAAGAACAAAATCCCTGGTGTGATAAACTCACCCCAGTGCCTTTGGTCACCACTCACAATCAAGTGAGGTAGCCCATCTGAGCCACATAGCAACCCTTGCTTCCCATAGTTGTCAAACCTTCTTTTTGTCTTCTCGACAGTAGCTTTGATAGCCAAAGCAGGTGCACTATCTGGTGAATAAAGTTTTAGAGAAGATTCTAGCTTTTTAATCTGCTGTTTCTCACGCTTGGCAAATTGTTTGGAATCTTTGCATGGGGTTAGGCCAGAGATATCAGCAACAGCAGGAAGCGGGGCTGATAAGAGGATGGAAGAGAGTGCAAGTGCAGCAGAGAATGCTTGGAGTGGTGATGATGATTTCTCTTGTGTTGATGGTGTTTGTGACGCTGAACATACAATCATGGATCTTGGTTTTATTGGGGTCATTTGAGAGACCCCAAGTTTTGGCTTCAACATGGAGAGGTTGCTTGGTATAGTAAGAGACATTTTTGCCTTAGGGTTTTTTTCCTTCCTTTCTTACAATCTAGTGTTAAATCGGAAAGAAAAGATAGTTGAAACAAGGAAGGAGGATTGAAGGGAGAGTGTGGAGAGATGGTTTTTAGATTCTTGGAAGGAGGAATTAGTGGTGGTAACGGGGATAAGGTGAAAAGAGTGTGGAAGCTGAGGTGGACAGTTGCCATTGGTTAGGGGTGTTTTGTTGTGGGTTTCAGATTCTCTGGCTATCTCTCCATAGCTTTTGGATAAGAGATCAGCTTAAAATTAATGGCTACTGTGTTCGTGGGCTTACCATGAACTCTCTTTTACCGATCCATATGTGCTGCTGATAAGACGACATTCTCTTGTTTCATATCATCGACTGATAAAGACAAGTTCGAATTCAACCCTCAAATTTCCAGTCATGGTTAAATTCATAAATTGTTACTCCGTCAATAATTAGAAGAAAGCTAATTGCTGTGGTGAAAACACTATCACAAAAAAAAAAAAAAAAAAAAAAAAACAGGATGGATTCCAACAGTGTTTTTCCTTGAAATATTTTCTTTTCTGGTTTTGATTTGCTTATCTGCTTGGTTTTTATGGTGTAAAAAAAATCCTGATGTTCAGTTGAGTTGATGGTCAATTTTGTAAAATAAAATTCAATTTGATTGCTTATAAAAAAATAGAAATTAAAGGGATTAAATTTAACATTGAAGCAAAAAAGCAACCTCCTTTTATTTTCTTAAACTTTTCATGAGGCGTTTTTTTAAAATTTTGGTCCCAGATGTTTCTTCTTTTCTCATTTTTGGTCCATGTTTATTAAATTTTTAACATTTCAATACTATATTTTATTTATTTTGCATTTCAATCCCTAAATCTTACGAGGAGAGCAAGAGAGCCGCTGAAAGATAATAAAGAGGGTAAAGTGATTCGGTTGATAAGAATTAATAAAAAAATTGAATTTGATGTCAATATTTTTCTTTTAATGAAAAAAGTGACATTGCGGTGTTTTTTAACTTTTATATCCCCGGAAAAAAGTAATTCGAGATTGAGAAAGTTATTTTTCTAATTTAATTTTGTATTATTGAATTGATTTAAGGGTATTTTGAGTTAAGAAATTGATTTATTTTAATCAGTTGAATATTATTTAATTTTTTAAAATGAAAATAAGCTAAAATAATTTTTAGAGTAAAAAACTTTAATCCTATGTATGACTTGTTTTCAGGAATAAAAAAAAAGGGTGGACAACCAGCATGCATTGCCCAGACATGTTGAGACTTTTTTTTGTTGGGCTAACCCAGGCACTAGTTATTTTCTTTATTTTCTTTTAATTTTAATTGAAATGCACTGTAAAATACATGATAATTTAATTATTATTCAATTTTCCATTATTGTTAAATAATATTATAGGTTATTTATGGGAATGTAAATAATTTTCTTTTCAATTATGATGTATTAGAGCAAAAAACAAAATTCTCATGAATATTTAATGAAAATAAAATTTTTTATATATTTTTATATGATTCTATCACATTTGTTAAATTGTTTTTCTTCAATCACATACAAAATATTAAGATGTTATTTTAATATTAAAAAAAAAACTACTTCTGAGATCATGATAGATTTTTATTTAAAAAACAATGCCTACAATAAAGAGATATATTAACAAGAAAATGAGATTAGATTAAAGAAATATATTTTTTTACTTATTTGAAATTATTGAGAATTCTGATAAACCCTTATTTTAATTGTTAGTCTTTTATTCAAAAAAATGCTCCTCATAGGAAAAAATCTCATTGTTTCTGAAAAAAATTAGGATTTTTTTATAATAATATTATTCATTGCTTTATTGATAATAATGTATTAACTTAATATGCATGATTCTTAAATAATGTATTCATTTTGTATAATTTTTAAAAATTTATTATTGCTATTTTCTAAAATCAATTCTTGTTTGAGGAGATGATTGATTCATAATTTTTTAATTCAAACTTATTTTCAAATCATAATTTTCTTCAAAAGAATTAAAAAAAGAAGTGCGTAAATGAGAAAATTTACTCTTTTATTAAAAATACACTTTTTTATTTCAAATTGTTATAGTTTTTTACATTTTTTCTGAGTATTGTTTCTTTTTATTCAATCAATTAAGTTGTTAATAGATAAATAAAAAATTGTTCTCACAAAATTTTACACGTGAACTAGAAAAAACAATATCGATGAAAATAATACATTTCTTCTAAATAATCAAAACATAGTTTTCTAGTGCAACGATGGTCAATCCAATACATATAAACTGCAAAGCTTTTCCCACATTGATCAAGAACAACGATGGAAACTCTGGCTTCAAGAAATTAAAACCCAAAAAGGGATAAGAAGGGATTTAGAATCTCATCTCATTGGAGTAAGAAAGGCTCAGACACTTCCATATTAAAAAAATTCACAAAACCATCAATTCAAAACCCAAGTATTGAAACATGACTTGAATTCATAAACCAATAGCTCGTGATTTACAACTGGATTGTGATTTGGACTGGTGGAGTGATGTATCGAAGCCATGCAAGTGAATACAAGTAGATCAATCAATAAACTCAGAATGATATCAAGCAGAAAACAACAGTTACAGTCTAAACATCGGCATAGCACATGTGAATATAACGACTGCTTTCATTTTCTTTCCTTTTGTTGTTTTTTAAATTTAAAGCATCCCATCCATTATCATGTATTACAATGAAGCATGCCATACAGGCAATCCAAAATCAAACTAATACGTAGTGTTCAGGCATAGTCTCAAGAGTCCCAAGATCATGCTGACCACATAACTGAAATACAAAGAGTGCCTTGACATTTACCTCACAAATGATTGTCTTGTGGATGCCTTCTGTGCTCCCTTTCCGCATAACCACTCTTCCCCATCTTGTGTCCATCTTCTATGGTATCACGGTTGTAATCATGCCTCCTCTTTCCATCTGACTGCCTTTCAGCCGGGCTCCCTTTTCTTTTCCGGTCATTCAGTATGGGGGAAGCATCATCTAACATTTCCCCTTCTTCTGCGTATTCTGCTTCCAATCCACGTGTTGACTGTCCTTTCATGATCACATGGCCATCCCCAATTTCTGCATGATCGTTAATATCATCTGGATTTTCAGTTTTAGACCAGCTCTGCCTTCTCTCTTGTTTGATTTTCTCATCCTCAGCTGCCAACTCAACCCCATCTTCTAGTTCCCTCTCAATAAGATCATCCTCATCCATGATATCCTTTTTCCGCATTGTCTCCCCTCGAGATTTCTTCCTTTTCTCAAGTGCTGCCTTCAGCTTGTCCTTGTCTATCATCTTAATAGCATCTTTAGGGGACTGGTCAACTATGCCTTCTCGAAGATCCAAGTTTCTACCACCCAAGCTGGTGGACTTATGAGATACAGCATCATCCCTCCACTCTCCAGCATCTGCGCCATCATTTCTCCCTGCAGTTCTTTCTTGGTCTTCTTCACCTAGTTGCTCTGCCCCATACCTGGATTTATTGGGGTCCTCTCTTGTGATTTCCTTGTGGGAGACATGCTCACGGTCTCTAGTTTCGACCTCCACTTTGTGATCAGTAATAACACTGTCAGTCTCTCCACTCCCATTGTCATTATTTTGATTATGGGCGTTTCTTGGCAGTGCCACATTGTCATCTTGACATAGAGGTTCAGAGGCTGCTTGTGACGATGTTTGCTTTGAAACATGGTCCTCACTCACAGCTGGAGTTTTAGCTGGCAGTCGATGCCCTGACCCACCTCCAGCACTTCCTTCTACTTCACTCCCCTGTGATGGGGGCACTCTGTTTTGCTCATATAACTCCAACATCTGATTGCTAACCTCTGCAAACAAAACATCCATAATGAGCCAACAAAAAACTAAAATGCATATTAACTAAATAAAAGACTCGAGAGGACAGACAATCAACACCAGCAGCACTGGTGGCTGGAAAAAGGGTAGCCTGTCCATAGCCCTCCCAAACTTCTGACCTCATAAGATCATAGCCAGCCCATAGTCTTTTCTGGTTGCCATCAATAGTAGTTGCATAAAAAAGATACCTAAAATCATCTCATCAGGGTCATAGCTAAAATAATCTCATCAGGGTCAGTTCTAGCAAAATATCATGGGTCAAAGTGCTGCTACAATTGTGCAGCACTGGTAGTGTCACAAGGCTATTTGAAGACTGTCCAATTGAGTCCATATGAGTCTTACAATAATGTTAAGGGAGGTACCAACCCTCCAATTGGCGCGGGGTGACATCAAATTCTTGCCACCAGACTTTCTCGCCATCCGATGGAAGCTTCACTTTGAGGAACTTGGCAGCAAGGAAAATGGCACCTGCCGCAATGTGATGGGTTTTAAATTGCAGGCAGAGTGAAGTCCTCAGCCTGCAAGCGCTTTCTAGAGTGTGAAGAAAAGAAAGAGGAGAAACCGCTGGACAGAATTAATAAGGGCTCGAAAAACAGGACATGATGCATACCCGTCATTAACAAAATTCCACGCAACTTGAGCAAGGGCATTTTGTGCAACCTTAAATTTCTTTATTGCTTCAACTAGTGGTTTGTAGGGGTGATGAACATTGAGGTCAAAACCCAAAGTGGCAAGTACAACCCTCTCCCCAAGTAAAATAAGCTCTTTCTGTTGCTCATATACTTCCTGCATGATAAACATGGATCAATGAGTGAGTGAACTTTAGAAGCTCCATAGTTACAGTAACAGAAAAGGAAAATGTTAAGGAGAATCCAAGGTATCAGGGGAATTATTTACCAAAGCTCAGCAGGTGAAAAAAGAGCATTCTGAGCAAGGTTTATAATTCAAGGGACGCATGGTGGTAAATTCTGCAAAAGTGAAAATGATCTGTCCGACACTTGCTAAGCAATTTCTGCCAAGTAATTCTTAGTACTTTGGCAGTATCATTCACCAGGTGTCATACTTGAAAACCCACATAGTCTTTCATATGTGAACTATAATGTCAAAGCTATTTGTCACTAGCAACCATGCTTGATTATTTTTATATAAGGCATGAAGTAGGATTAGAGGGGTGAAAAATCTTGTTCTGTAGAAAGAGAGTGAGCGAGAGAGATGGCAGCAGCAACTGAGGGTGTGTGAGCAGAAAATGCTGAGAAGAGAGATGGTAATTGGAGGAAGAAGAATGGCAATAACAAGACAGCTTGGCAAGCATCAGGATGTCACACACTACAAATAAGCCAGTCAAACACAATTAACATAAAGAAAACCTTTTGTTTGATCCTCTGGGTAGCAGCAGGATCTTTTTTGTGCATTATCTCGTATGAAACCAGAATAACATCCTTTAGTGGTCGAGGAGTCTCTTCCACTTTCCCAGCAAGGAACATACACACAGTTGCTATGGTCTGCAAAGCCAAAAAAAAGTGCCTAGCCATGAGAACAAATCGATATTAATTTCAATTCACCCCATCTAATCTTCTTTTTTTCTGTCACTTTGCTTAAACTGGATTGATCTTTTTTTTCTTTAATTATTTTATGACCTAAATGAGCATCCAAAAGATCATTTGCAAGCCTCCATAGGTCCACATCTACCACTCATGGACATGTTGTACAATACCACCTAAAGTCTTACCAACAATTTTCCAGTGACCAGCTTCCATTTCAAAAGATATTCTCTATGGCACTATTTTATGAATCTCTATAACCTAAATCTATTACTTTTAAAATTCTGTAAAGACACATAAGATGCATCACATACCATTCATAAAGAGGTACAAAAATATCAGATTCAGTGATTGATTTGATGCAAGTAATAACCATTTAAATAGCTTTGAAAGCAAAAGCAATGTTTGTTTAAACATCAATGACTCACCCTTCTGTCATTCTTTGCATGTGATTGGCGAATGAAGAATCTATGACAGAATATTATTGCTGTAGCTATGGTTACCTGGGGCCTGCACAAAAACAAATTACACTCATTTACAAACTGATATCTAGATCCCTTGCCTCATTCAAGGAAAGTTGTATAACATACTCAAAAATACACATGAAACAGGCATGCCACACACAAAGCACACACAGATGCATGCACCCTCTTCCATCAAAAGAAAAGGAAACACACAAGCATAGTTGGAGTGGGTAATCGATCAATTTCACAAGATGATCTCCCACCCAAAGCAACAGATGAAAACGTTCATTTTGTTGCACAAGTATCAAGTGGTTTCACTTGTGCAAGCTGCTGTCAGTTTTTCTTTTCATTTTAGATAACATAAGAAACATTATTATAAAAAAAAAAGTAATCATATAATTACAAAATTGAGAGCAAGCCATTCTCAAGAACAGAATGAACACTTTTCTTTTTTATTTTTTAAGATAACACAAGAAACATTATTAAAAAAATAATGATCATGTAATTACAAATTTGGGGAGCAAGCCATTCTCAAAAACTGCATAAATAAGAAAATAACCAAATTCAGTTATTAAAAAGAAACAAGAACATAGTTACAAATTAGGGAAGCAAGTCAAGCAAATCATTCTCCAAAACAGCATAACTAAAACAGTAACCATATTTGAAATAGAAGTGCACTCCATGCCTAGGAATATCAGCCCTAAAAACACCCACCAAAATGCTTTCAAGATAAATAAGAAAATGCTTTCACTTTCAAAACACTTATTCTAAAATTCTGACTAGGATAGCATCAGTACATAACTTGGTTCACAAGCACAGAAATACACGGCCCTTGACAGATCAGGGACACTATTTCAATCTATCAAGAAAGCGGTTGATGGGATACAGCATCTAAAGCAATAATTGAGACTATCATCCCCATTGCTGAGTTCTCCAAATTCTATTCTCTAAATCCAGTTCACCAACATCCCTTCATGCAGACAAAATGAGAGTTCACTGATGAAATCCTTACAAGCATTCAATGGCATCAAAGATAGAAATGACAGGCAGAAGCATGCAAAAAAAGGGGGGTGTAGGTTCGAAAGATCACACTTCATTAGGAAGGCCACAGTTTCCCATTCCAAATTATAAGGGTCATGATTATCGATTCAACCATCTTCACTACAACCGCCAATGCAATATTGTAATGACATTATACCATATTGATCAATTAACTACTAAATGAGCATCATTTGTGTGAGTGTGTGTCAAAATCATATATTATACCTAAAACTTCATTATTTCAGTCACCTATCACATTCTTCCCCCAACTAATTTGTAATCTCGTTGTATCACATTCTCTAAGACTTGGAAATCAATAAACTACTAAATGACTCTCTCAACATCTTATAACATATATGGAAGTTGATATTTCAATCATCTATCACGTGCTCTAAGCCTTCAAAAAGGCCCAATCCTCAAACTGCAAAAGATATTAGTCATCTTTATGAGGGAAAAAAAAGAAAAATATGTTTCCTTCTTCCATTTCTATTAATTTCTCATATTATAAATTTCCTCAACACTTCAAGCCATTTATGAAAATGACTGCAAATAGCCCTAAGACTGTCCATATAAGAGCTAGAGAAATAAAAATGATTTTCTACTACTTCAGCTCAAAAATGAAAGATGCATCCAAACACATTGTCAGCTGAACTCTTATTCACAAGAGGATGTCCAATGTCAAGAAAACAACAAGGAGATAGTGCTCCCAATACCAGATACTTGATACAAGTGCATTAAGACACCACCTGGTCTTTGGTTAAAGGCCTATGTCATTACACTGATTCGGATTTGTTTCGGCAACTTAACTAAAGACCATGACTTACCTTGTAAACAAATTTTTTTTGAACAATGATAGAGCTCTAAGAATTAACCATGATGAGAGTATCACCATGCACATCAGCCTGAAAGGTAGTCCTACATGGGGTAAATTTACAATGTAAAAACTCTTTTTTATTTAAGAAAGCTAACTAATTAAACATTTTAACTAAACAGAATCCTTATCAAATTTTGAAGAAATCATCTATCTTGATAATCATGAATCAACAATCTAGAAACACTAATATCTAAACTTCAGCTAGCATGTAAAATAATCAACCATAATGAGACCCCTGCATATGGTCGGGGCTTGAGCTAAGAAATAATACTTGTAAGAACTAATATCCACTCATATTATCTAACCCCAAGTTTGTTTTTCATTTATGTATACATCATTTCTAGTAAACAATGAAGAAAACTTTGCAGCTCCCTCAAATAAATGATGGTGCAATAACAAAAATGAAATGAAAATTCACAGCAGAATCAGACAAAGATTGGAACATAATAAAAAAAATTAGCCAAAAGTCAGTAAAAAAAGAAGAAAAAACAATATACACATGAACTCACACTTTCAATCTCATGCCGAGATCCTGCAAAAACGTGCAATACGATTTCCGTAGATACGTCTCTTTTTTCAAGTCAATATTATCTCTTCTTGATGGGGAATTCTCTTCTATTTCTTTCCTAGAAAAATACCAACGACCCCCTTCCTCTGGCCTGTCTTGAGAACTCCTAGATGGCCCACTCTCGGAATTCCCACAATGTGAAGATTCCCCAGGTAATGCTCCCGCCATTATTTTCCAGGACCAGGATTAAACAAACAAGATTCGACTACTATGTCGAGTACTAATCTGCTATCACTTCATCACCGAAGTGTAGGATATAATCAAATCCTTCACAAAAGTCAAATCAGTTAGAAGGGCAATGTCAAAACAGCACCATAACTGCATAGCAAGTTCCAGCCCATAAAATGGAAACACGACTACTACAAATAACAACAACAACAACAACAACAATAATACAGAAACTTTTCTCGAGGTAAGCATTGTAAATAAATAGCACTTAATAACCCCTATAAAAATGTCTCATATTAGCGGAAATTTTAGCTTTTTTATACTCTCTTCTATTTAACCTATTGAGAAGTCCGGTGAAATTTTGCAGGTGATTTGTATTCTTACTGCTTCTTGATCCATTTATTCAACTAGATTGTAACATAGCCGGCAGATTGAAAAATAGCAATGTCAACAATAAACAGTGTAATAAAGACATTGCAAATTCCAGCCAGTAAAACCTAAAAATTCAATCTTTTATTCAGTTTAGCTAGTAGACAAAGAGCACTTGACAAAACAAACAACAATGATGCAAAATGAGCTTTTATAGGAACAAATTTCACAGTTGATCCATGGTACGGTTTGCTGATCCATTCTAGGTCACGCAAAAAAGAAAACCCTAAAAATTCAATAGATTTGAAATTCAACTCTTCCTTATGCAAACCCTGAACGTAATTTCTTCGAAACAATACGAGACAAATCAAGATCGAACTAATAATTTTTAGGTTCCAATAAGAAGAGAATAAAAGGGAAATGAATAAATGAGAAAGAAATAGAAATCCAACTGACCTGCCAGAGGAAGAGAAAGAGAGAGCCTGCCTGCTTGCTTGCTGAAGCGACGTCGTTGTTGTCGTTCTTCGTCCTCTTGGCTTTGCGGCTCAGGATTTTCTAGGGCTTGCTTGTGTTGTGTCTGTGGGTACTATTATGGTCATGTAAAATCGAGGGGGAAAGAAGAAGAAGAGAGGGGGGGTGGACCTAAAGTCCACGCTAAGGGATTTTTGGATTTTGAGATATTGATTTAACCACATTTGTTTATTATCACTATAGCCCCTGTACTTTTTTTCCTTTTCAATAAATGTAAGCTTGTTTATTTTCATTATTGTCCTTATAGTTTTTGTTTTAAGAAAAATTATATTTTAATTTGGGAGCGTGTAAAAGATTGAAAATAAATTAAAATATTTTTTTATATAATTTTTTTATTTTAACATAAAAAAATACTAAAAAATATTAATTAAAAATATATTAATTTAAAGTTTTTTTATATCCCTCTTTGCGCATTCAAACTTTAGTACTCCTTCTCTATGATACATCTTTTGAGTTTTTTTTTTTTTTTTTACACAGTTCTTATTATTAAAAATTAAGAAAATAGAGCTGAAATTATATTTTTAGAAAAATGGTTTTCCTTGAAGCATGTCTTCAAAATTTTAGTAACTAATAATCAACATTATACTATACTTTAAAATGTGTGGAAAAAAATATTGTGCATATACTAGTGGATATATATTCATTTCACTGTAAACCACATTGTAAACATAGAGTGTTTGCACTGTGAACAATATTGTAGCGACATAGAGGCATTGTCTTTGTTGTTTTTTAGTCAAAAAATATTGCTGAGAACATTATCTTTGTTGTTTTATGTGTCAAAAGCTGTTGGGTTATGCTTGGCAGCCACACTCAATGCTCTTGGATCTGGCTTGCCCTCCAGACCTAATGGTCACCAGATTTAGAAGGAAATGAAGACATCAAAGGATATTAGGTGTGGCTCCACAACCAGACTCAATTGTCTTGCCCATCAGACCCAATGA
>Ga0307517_10008063_pt1 | contig 15184 bp, 9 predicted proteins | sample 23_EM_MG_FD_194515 | JGI IMG/M metagenome (GOLD analysis project Ga0307517, IMG submission 194515) | Populus trichocarpa ectomycorrhiza microbial communities from riparian zone in the Pacific Northwest, United States - 23_EM | ecosystem: Host-associated > Plants > Roots > Unclassified | place...
TTAGTGTAACCTTTTCACCTTGACATAATAAACTTAGCTGAACATTATGAATAAGAGAAACATAGATAAACAAGAGGAGAACATGATTATATAAGTATAATAAAGGAAATGAAAGGCATAAACAAGACATTAATGAAAGTGAAACTTAAGCATTACAAAAATATAAAAAGAGGGAGCAAGAACATGATCTTGATCTGAAAACTAAGATGACTAAATGCATGGAAAATACCTTCTTTTATAGGCTAAAATTCAGAACTATTGATTTGATGACTAATTCTTGAGTGGGTGGCCACCTCTTGACTTGGTAACCATCCTTACCTTCTTGTCTGTAGAAAACAACGTTGCTAACATCAGAATTTGAACAGATAGTCTTCATGAAAGTTCTGGAAAATTGTCTCAGCTTTTCAAAAAAAAAAAAAACAAGAATGAGGTCATTTGGACTTCTAGAACTTGAGATATGGGCTGAACACTGAACAGTGTCTGGGCTGCAGGACAGATTCTGACTTCTATATTGTTGCTACAATTTGAACTTGAAAATGGTCATTTTGAATCTTGGACTCTTCGTGAAAGTTTTAGGCCTGTGTCTTAGCTTTCTATCCATATAAACCAGACCTAAATCCAACATTCGTGTTAAACTCATCAATCAATCCTTTGATTTATGTGATAGGCCTGCATTTAAAATGAACATTTACCATAAATTAAAGGTATCTTATATTATCAGACTTGTTATTATAAAACATACTCTAGTTAAGGAGTTATTGATACTTCAGGTGCAAAATGATCATATAAAACCTTGATACAAATGCACTTTTAAGTACTAATCATTCTTCTTCTTCTTCTTCTTCGGGTTTCGCCATTGTTCACGTTGCACGTGAACAGTGAAGAGAGAATTAATTCACTCTCCATTGTTCACGTGAACAATGGAGAGATCCATTGTTTAATAAGCCGAGTCCGGCCCAATTCTATAAAAAAAAAAATCAACAATTTCTTTTTTGAAAAATTGTAATTTTTCCGTGTATTTTTCTACTAAATTTTGCTTAATATTGGTTTGTATTTTTATACCATAAAAATACAAATCCGATATTAAAATACTCGGTTTTCATCAAAACATAAAAAAATATTTTTGTTTCATGCATACGGTCAAGTCTCTCAAAAGCTAAAAATCATATTGTAATTTCATACAATAAAGAAAACTTCAAAAAATATGTTTTAGCATGCATTTTAGCTTTAATAACCAGTTTATTAAAGTCACGAGAATTTGGCCAATATTTTAAAATTTCCAAAAAAAATATTTTGTTTTGTTTTAATATCAAGGATTAAGAATTTATACGAATTATTCCTGTTATTAAAAAGGTATTTCTTTTGACGACATAGAACAATTAGGTTTTTACCCGATAAGATAAGAATCTCCTTACAGATGAGGACATTTCATAAACCGCAACAAGACCTTAGATTTTATCAAACAACAAAATAATGCAGCTTACCTTAAGTAAGACATAGTTGGGGTGCTAATACCTTCTCTTTACGTAACCAGTCTCCATACCCGATCTCTGAGACCAATTAGGATTCCTATTGACCAGAATATTAGGTGGCGACTCTCATTCCAATTTTCCACTGATAAAAGACAAGAATTCCTTATCTCCCTATATTTTCCAGACAGACACCATACCTTGAGGGTGGACGATCGTCAGGACGCCACACACGTGCGACAACGATAATAATGTTTTTCTATGTTCCATGACACTTTCTTTTTCATTAAAGACTACTTGAGGAATGTCATGTATAAAGGTCATACAAAAGATGGGTTGTATTGCTTTTTACCGCCTCTCGAACAACTTAATCCTTATATGTTTGTTGGTGTTCATATTTTAATTTCTAATTGGCATCGTAGATTAGGATATGCATCCTCTCATATTTTCAACCAAGTATTGAACTCAAATAAAATTCTTATTGCATTTAATAAAAGGAACTCTATTTGCCTTAATTGTGAGATGACCAAAAGCCATAATTTACCCTTTCATAAATCTATTCATCATGTCATCAAACCTTTAGAACTTATATTTTCATATGTATGGGAACCTAGTGCAGTTGTTTCTAATTATAATGCAAGATACTATATGTGTTTTTTGGATTATTACACCAATTTTATTTGTCTTTTTCCACTCAAACAAAAATCTAAAGTTGAAAATATTTTTCTTTGATTTCAAAATTATGTTTAAAGGCATTTTGATAGCAAAATTAAAGTGGTTCAAACTGACTATGGTGATAAATTTCACCATCTAAACAATTACTTCAAAACTTGTGGTATTGAATATTGTATTGCATGCCTTTATACTCATTAATAAACGTGTTGTGTTGAAAGTCATCATTGTCAAAATGTTAAAATGGGTCTTGTTTTATTAGCTCACTTAAATCTTCAAGACAATATCGGGAATATATATTTCAAACAATAACATATATCATAAATCAATGACCTATAAAAGTTTTGAAGCATCAATCATCTTTTGAAAAAGCCTACCAAAAAAAGCAAAATTATTACTTTGTTTCGTGTTTTTTTGTTGTGCTTACTAGCCTAATTTATGACATACAATCATTATAAAATTGATTTTCTCTAAACAAAACTTGCATCTTTATTGCTTATAGTCTCTCACATTAAGGTTACAAATGTCTTAACTTATTTAGAGAAAGTTTCTAGACACGTAGTCTTTGATGAATCTTTCTTCTTATATACGAAACCTGGCTCTTCTTACTATCTTTCCTAGTTAGATATAATTTCTCTCTCATTATCTATAAATCCTTCATACACACATATGTACTCTAACTCTTACATCCTTCACACACATATGTACTCTAACTCTTTCTGTAGGTAATGAAATCTCTCTGCCTAGAGTATCACCAACTATATTTAATTAGTTGCCACATAACTTAGCCATGATACACCAACCTACAGATGTTACCAATAATATAGAAATTCATTCTCCCTTAAACTCAGTTGTTGTTTCTGACCCAAATAGTTTTGCTTCCAATAATACAGCAACTTCTACATCACAAATAATGACCATGAGGTCCCAAACCAAAAACACCATATGTTAGATATATCAAGTATCCTTTTTCTCAAGTACTTAGTACTAAAAAAACCTTCATTCAATATAAGCCTACATGTTATACAAAAGCTTTTAAACACCTTTATTGGCGTGAAATAATGACTGATGAGTTCAATGCTCTCATTTAAATTAGCACTTAAGACTTAGTTCCACTATAATAAGATCACAATCGTATTGGCAATAAGTAGGTCTTTATGTAAAAGGCAAGTTGATGAGAGCATCGAGCATTTCAAAACACATCTTGTTACAAAAGGCGTCCATCAACAAGAAGGTATTGATTATACATAAATATTCAGTCTAGTGGTTAAACCAAGCACAATTCGTTTGGTTATCTTTCATATAGTCTCTGATCATTAGTAACTTCATCAATTAGATATTCAGAATGCTTTCCTTTATGGTTCCTTTCAAGAAGATATCTATATGTAATATCTACAAAGATTTCATACATCCTAATTATCAATATCATGTCTGTAAATTAAGAAGAAATTTTTATGGCCTTCAGCAAGCCCCAAAGTCTTGATTTTCAAGACTATAAATCAACTCACTCAAAGGGGTTTTGCAGGCTCTAAAACAAATGCCTCTCTCTACACATTTCATTAAGACAAAGTTCATATCATTATTAATTATTACTTATATTGATGATATCATTACTACTTGCTCTAACACAAAAGCAATTGATCAGTTGAACTGCCAACTATTTTTTGTTTTTCCATGAAGGATTTAGGGCTTATATCCTTCTTTCTTGGTATTAGAACTTTACATCAAGGTCATGACATATATATTCCTAACCTAACAAAAGTATATTGCAGACCTACTATAAAAGGTAAGCATAAACAAAATGAAACATTATGCAACACTTATGTCTACCACCAGTCATCTCGAGAAAATTAAATGAACTAACTTCATTAATCCTATGCTCTATAAAAACATTGGAGCTCTATGTTATCATAGATTTACACATCTAAAAATTGCATATAATGTTCAATGTGTAAGCAAGTTCAGGCACCAATCAAATTATACTTATTGGCAGGCAATGAAAAGAATTCTATGATATCTCAAACACATAATTTCCAATTTCATTTGGTGTATGATTTACTTCATAAATTGATTAATCCCTTCATGGATTTAGTGATGTAAATTAGGCAACCGATTGTGAAAACCAAAGAAGTGTTGGTGCTTACTATATTTTTCATAACTACAATCTCGTTTCATGGAGTTGTTCTCTCTCTCTCTCTCTCTATATATATATATATATATATATATATTGAATTTGTTACATTTCTTTTGACCATCATTATCATTAGATTAATTATGGTAATTCATAATGTGGCCTTATTAAACTAGAGTTATCAAATGATGAAAAAGCAAGATGAGCAGGAGGGTAGAAAAGACATTCCACTTCCTTCTAAAGACAACCGACAGAGAAATTCCAAATCCAGGACCACTTGTGTATTGCGATGTGAATTAAAGTGAGTGCTTTCACATTGTACGTTTATATTACATCCCCTCGAATATCCTGCCCGTTCTGTATCATCTATTCCTTACGAACACCAAAAAATAAAAAAAGTGGCCAACAAAGCGAATAACAATAATCTTCTGAATTTTCTAAATTAGATTCCCATGTTTCTCACATTGGTCAACATACACATATACTCTACCAGACAATAAAAACATGACTGTCTTTCTTTAGCTGTTCCACTAACTCAAAAAGAATTCTCACCATCTTTGCTTTTCTTGTTTTGGATTGTTATAGATCTAAGAAGAAGAAAAGATGATTCAAGAACTCTTAGGAGGTGCTGGCTTAATTAGCGGAGAGAGGAAAATTCCCATCAATGCGACCATTTTAGATCAAGGCGCTCCTTCACCATCTCCTTCATCTTCCACAACGACGACTACTTCAGCTACTAATTCAACACCTTCGGCGCAAGAAAAATTGAGATGCCCTCGATGCGATTCTTCAAACACCAAGTTCTGTTACTATAACAACTATAACCTCACTCAGCCTCGCCACTTCTGCAAGACTTGTCGCCGGTATTGGACTAAAGGTGGTGCGCTTAGAAACGTTCCAATTGGAGGTGGATGTAGAAAAAACAAGAACACAAGCGTATCGGCCTCTGTTGGAAAATCTGGCACAAGTAAGATAAAAACTATAGCATCTGAGATTGGAAGATCAGGTTTTGGAAATGGGTTTGACTACGAGCTTTCATCAAGCCCCATCATGCGGGCTTCACCACAGAATTCTCATATTTTTGCTTTACTTAGAGCCACCCAAAACCCTAACCCTAGTACACCATGTAATTCTATTTCTGTGAAGCAGGAGGGGTTTTTGATTGGAAAGCATATGATAAGTGAGCCAGCAGTTGAAACAGCTGCTTTGAATGCTAGAATCCTAGGCTTGGACCCTATTAGTCAAGTTTCTTCTCTTGGTCTTTGCAGCCCTTCTTGGAAAAGCAATCAGCACCAACAAAATCGCTACACTGTTGGTGAAGCTCAAAACTCGGGGATACAAGAACTGTATCAAAGGCTTAGATCATCAACAAATTACTATACTGATAACCCATCAGCAATAGTTCTAAGCAATGTGACCACTTCATCATCAACCTCAACTTCAACTTCTTCAACCATTTTGGAGTCTGCTCCAGTTGCTGGAGGTGAATTCAGTTACTGGAATCAAGCTTTTTCATGGTCTGGTCTTCCAACAACTAATGGTGCATATCCTTAAGAACACTTTTTATATTTTAGATCTCCTTTGTTGTTTGGGGTGTGGTATAAGAATATGGTCGTAAAATCAGTATTTCCTTTCCCTTTCTTTTATTGTTCCCGATTATCTGTCTTTTGAAGTTTGTTTAACTTGTGAGGATGTACCGAGGACCAACAAGTAGTGAAAATATAAATATCAATAATTGGCTTTATATCCATCTTCATATAAATCATCTTTCTTTACTTTAAATGCAGGATTCAATAGTGCACTGCCTAGGGTGTTACAAGGTTCCAAACAGTTATTAATCCTGTAAAGATGATGCAAAGATTTTAGGATATTTATAGTCCATCTGTTCTTGTGCTCTGAGAATAATAAAATTTGATTTAGTTTATCATCTTTGTTAACTAAAAAACTGTTCAAGCTTTCCTTTTCATACATATTAAGAGGTGGAGGTCAGGTGCAAGGTGGTGGTATGGTAGTCTGTAGGGTGGCATCTGCAGATTCTTTTAATTGTTACGAGAAAGTGATCAAAAGTTTAAATATTAAAAGCAATTTGATTCTCACAATTGGGAAGAAGGATTCCTCTTGCAGCCTTATGTCAAAGGCTTCTGTCTGCCTGCTCTGTACTGCTTCTGAGTAATTTGTCTAGATTTATTCCATTCATCTTGCAATGGAAATGCTCACCACCATCACCTCCCCCGCTCCCACTCCCTCCTAGCTCCCTGCCTCCCTCCCTCTCTCACATACAAACACCCGTGCAACCATATTTTAGCTAACGTGCATATATAATTAACTATCTTTTGATACCTTATTTTAGTTTTAAAGTGATAGAGTATGCCATGCATGGTAATAATCAAAAGGACTTCTAATATGTCATGAGCCCTCCACCAAACTTGATTGGGTACATAATTTCTAATGACTCACCTTAGGGTATACTGCAACAAGATGACTGATAATTTTTCCATAAAAGTTTGACTGATGACGGTTTGTGCTGGTACATAAGATTGGATAAAGGATATGAGATCGGGATAACCTCATAGAAAGGACAATAAAAAAACTTACTAAGCTGGAGGCTCAATAATATAATATCAAATGATGAAATTAAAAAAAAATCATTTAAAAAAACTATATAAAAAAAAGCCAAAGTCAAACCAAGGCAATCTTCAAAACTTGTGACCTATGTCATGAGACCAGGTTATTCTATAGAAGGAAAACTCAGAAAAATCACAAATTAAAATTCTCAATCATCAAAAATTCAAAAATAAAACAAATAGCAATCAAAAAAATGAGAATCAAATCTAGTATAAAAATTAAATAAATAAAACTCTCTCCCTGCTTTTTTTAGTCAGAGAAACAAAGTAATTAAGTGTGAATTAAGAGAGAGTACAAAAAATTTAAGTTTCTTTGTTAGTTTTTAGAGAGAGAGACAAAAAGAAAGAAAGTGGGGTTTGGGTTTTTTAAGGTTTCTTCTAATCAAGAAACAATAATAATAGGTAGTGATAATAATAATGTGATAAACAGAAAAGATTACATTTTGCTGAAAGATTTCAGAAAGGAAATTGAAGTTGAAAATGAAAAGGATTTTTCTATTTCTTTTTGGGTTTATCTTATCAAGTCCTCCACCGTAGCATTTCCTGCTACAATCATCAAACAAGTTTGGAAAACATTGCCATTTTTCTCTCTACATTGTTTGTTTGTTTTCCTGCATTTAGGTATTCAACTAAATCTTCAAGTCTATTACAACTTCTAGCGTCTATTCCTATCACTTTAAGTGTAACCGAAGAATTTTTTGTTCTTTTGATGGGTTTAGTGTATTTTAGTGGTAGGGCAAAGCTTGTATCTTTTTTAATGTTTGGATGTAATCATAGGTAAAATTTATGTACATATTTGGTATGTTGTCAATTGGTCAAAATCCTGAATTTTGTGTCTTTTTTATGGACATGTGATGTTGGTATGGTCAAGTACATCACAAGTTTTTTGCTGGCTTATTATTTTTGTTATTGCCAATGTTGTTTATATTATTGTTGTTATCTTTTCTTTTTTATAGGGCGACTTGGGTGGTTTTTTTGGTGGTTTATGGATTATACTAGAGGATGATTTGTTGTTGGACAATGAGTGTTTAAAGAGGAATGATGGATAGTTTTATGTTGTCTATGACGCTGTTATTTGTGACGTGTATAACTGATATTGGTTTTTTTTATGGCATATTTAGATTGTTTTGGTTGTTGTTTAGAGGTTGTTGAAGGCATCTATTTTGAACAATTTTATGGATGTTAAAGGGTTGTTGTGTTGTTACTTTAGGCTATTTTAAGGGATGTTGAAGGTGTTTATTTTGGACAATTTTATGGCCATTAAAAGGTTGTTATGGATTGCTTTTTTAGGTAGTCAAGGAGCTATTATAGGTGGTTGGATCATTTAATTGTTAGGAAAAAACCAAAACATGCTCTAATACCAAAGTTGATGAAGGACAATAATGAATTGAAAAAAAAAAAAAGAATAAGAGAACAAGATAAGAAGAAGTCATGGAAAAAAGATGAGAAAGTTTTTAGAAGCAAATGTCTTATATAGAATTTGGTCTTCGGACAAAAAAATTTAAGGGTGACATCTTTTGTGTTATTGTGTCAAAGAACATCGACATGGAAAGCATTGTTAAGAACTACTCAATCATAAAGGTCTAAAGTATAATAGTGATTTTTTAAGTGATTATGATATAGTCTACCGATGGGAGCAATTTTTGAAAAGCATAGAACCAAATCCAACATTGTTGATGTTCAGCCTGAGTTAAAGTCCTTTATTAAAAAGTTTAAGTTCCAAATAATAGATTACAAGATTTTGGTAAAATCAAGATCTATATTTCCAATATGTGGTTTAACATACAAGTTAAACCATTTAATTATGAAGATTCCTTTACTCTTTTTTACAACTCTACATTCCTTACCTAATTAGAGTCGATACATTTTAGATAAAAAAGTTATCAACAAGTTTCTAATTTTTACCTTTCAAAAACAATATATGTGTAACACATAACCAAGTTGTTAAAGACTTCAAAGCTATTGTTAAATCCCTAACCAACACCAAAGAGTGACATATTTCATTATTTACATATAGTGAAAAGTTATAAAAGATTCCTTGACTCCTTTTTGCAACTCTACATTCCATACCTAATTAGAGTCGATACGTTCTTGATAAAAAAGTTATCAACAAGTTCCTAATTTTTACCTTTCAAAAACAATATGTGTGACACAAAATCAAGTTGTTAAAGACTTCAGAGCTATTGTTAAATCCCTAACCAACACTAAAGAGTGACGTATTTCATTTTTTACATATAGTGAAAAGTTATAAAAGGTTTCCACTCGCTATTAAAGTTATTGACAGGTCACTCTATGGAGAGTCTAGAAACATTTAGAAAATAAGAACAATAGTCTTCTACGATTAGTTCTTTTTAATACAGTGACCTCCTCAATTCTCTCCAGAGAAGAATGGATACCTTGGATAACAAGGTTATAATAAAGAGTTGTTTTATGGATCCATGTTCATTTCCTAAAAATTAAAAGACTCTTGTTAATGCCCTTTGATTAATGGATGGAATTGTACAATCTTTATGAAGAAGCATAATATGTATTGGGGATTTTTCTTGCTTGGTGTTTTAGAACCTATCTTCTATAAAGGATTATATAAGCCAAAATAAAGTTTACTGAGGAGCCTTGACCTTCAAATGAAATTAGGTATTCACATAAAATTATTCTAAAGTTCTTATTCCATTGCTGCCTCAATTTATATAAGCAACTTCTAACATTAATAACTAAAAAAATAGGGGGGAGAAAGGTTATAAAATATTACAAACACCAAAAGTGGAGAAGATTAGCTCTTCCTTTCATATTAGAAATCTAATAACAACTTAAACTCTAAATATCATTAACTAGAAAACAAATTATTGAAAACAATATAAACTAAGATAAAAGATCTCTAATAAGATAACACGGGCTCATAACAACTTCCTCTTTAAAGAGATGCATTGTCCCTAAGGTAGTAACTAGAGGCTTGTTTTTCATGATTGCCAAATCTTCAGAAATAGCTTCCGCTAGTGATAATCCCTGCAAATGGATGAGGACTTCTTTTTTTTTTCTTATGCTTATGATGATCCAGAACTACTTGAGTTTTGGGATAGAAAACTTCATCCTTGGTGCTTACCATAAGAAGCTCACTCTAAACTTGGATCTTTTCTCTAGTTTTTTTTCTTCAATAATGAGACATAAAATTCAAGATGGATTTGAGCTTCCCTTGGCCATTCTAGCTTGTAAAAGACTATACCAATACATTTCAAAACCTGAAATGGTCCACAATATCTAACTGAAAGTTTAAAATTGCTTTTTATAAAGACTAACATTTTTCTATAAGGTTGTAACCTTAAATATACCCAATCACCAACAAAAAAAATCTTTTTCATTATTCTTTGAGTCATAAACATGCTTTATTCGTGCTTGAGCTTTTTGAATTTATTTTTTTTTAACTCTATCAAATTTTTGTCTCTATTAGACAACTCTTACTCAACTACATTAATCCTTATTATATCGGGAATATATGCCAGTGGAGTGGGAATATCTCATCCATATACTTCCTCAAAAAGGACTCTTTTAATTATTGAATGCTAGCTAGTGTTGTAACAACATTCAACCTATGCCAACCATTTCACCCATTTACTTGGTTCGTTGCTTTATTTTTCCTATTAGTTTGTAAATGATATGTCGAGCTAAAATTGAATTGTGTGTCATTTAATCTGAATAACTCTTGCTAGAATAAACATGTGAAACTTGAATCTCGATCACATATAATTGGTCTAGGCATCTCGTGTAAACAAAAATCTTGATAAAAAAATATGTGCAATTCCTATTTGTGATGTTGATAAATATGCATAATTTGATAGGTTATCGACTACAATAAACATAGTCGATTTTCCTAGTGAAAATGGCAATCTATCAATGAAAACATTGATATATCCTCTCAAATATGATATGGTATTAGAAATGATTGCGTAAACCTTTCTAAAGCTAAATGTTCCACCTTGTGACGTTGACAAATATCATAATTCTTGATATACTCTCTAACTTACCTCTTCATTCCCTTCCAATAAAAATCGAGTGAATTCGATTTAAGGTCTTCAAGTTTATATGTACTATTATGGAATTGGCCTATAATATCACCACAAAAAGAAGAGTCAATGGCCAAATAGATTTTTCTTTCAAGATTAAAATTCCATCTTGAATCCTCCAAGGACCAACAACCTCACCATCTTTGACCAATTGAACTAGATGTTGTAAAGATGGGTTGGATAGTGTCTCCCATTTGATTGCCTCTACCTAGTTTGGAATGGAAGAGAAATTGCTCTGATTTCTCCTAGTTGATGTTCATCTTTCTCATCTCTTCTAGTGATATGTTAGCTACAAGATTCTCTTCTCTTTTTTTATATTTGATAACAACATCAAATCATATTAGCTTGTAAGGCCATTTTTGTTGCGCATCCATATAAGTTTTTCGATCCAATAAGTATTTGAGACTTTACTAATTAATATACACAACAAACTACCTTCCAATGAGTTAATAATGCCATTTTTAGATGGTAAGAACAAGTGTTATCATCTTTTTCTTGTATATAGACAACAATAAATTTTTCCCTTGAAAAGTGTGACTATAAAATAAAATAACCTTTCATGTTTCAAAACTACATTAACACTTGTACTAGATGCATCACACTCCACTATGAATTATTTTATAAAATCAAGTAAGGCAAAGACCGGTGTAGTAGTTATGACTTCTTTGAATTTTTGCAATTTTGTTTCAGTTGTTGTACTCCATAGGAAAGAATATTTCTTAAGCATTTTTATGAGAGGAGAAACTATTTTACCAAAATTATGGATGAATTTTTGGTAATATCCTATAAAGACAAGGAATCCTCATAATGAATTTAGTGTTTTAGGTTTTGGTCACTCAACATTGTTGTAATTTTATATAGATCCACTACCACACATGTTTTGGATATAAAATGGCCTAGGTACTTAACTTCCCCTTAGCTAAATTGATATTTTTCAAGCTTAACAAAAAAGTTGATTACCCTTTAATACAAAAAATGTAATCTCAAGATACCTTAAATGGTTATCCTAAGTCTTACTATAAATTAAAATATATTAAAGAAATAAAGATAAACTTCCTCATATAGTCTTTGAACACCTCATTTATGAGAGATTGAAAGGTAAATGGTGCGTTGGTGAGACTGATTGGTATGACCAAGAACTCATAATGTTTTTTATAAGTGTGAAAAGTTGTCTTTCTCTCATCATTTGGATACTTAAAAATTTAATGATATCCTGAACATCAATCCAGCTTTGAAAAAATCTATGCATCATGCAGTTCTTTTAGGAGCACATATATTATAGGAATAAGGAACTTGTCTTTGATAATGACTTTATTCAAATATCTATAATCAATACATATACACCACAATCCATTATGTTTTTTACCAAAATAAGTAGAGAAAAATAGGGTAGTTACTCATATGAATCATTTTAATTAACAATAATTCTAATCAATTTTAGCTTTCTAGAAGTAGGGATACCTATAGTGTTTAACATAAGCATGAGCTTCTCTAAAAAGTAACAGAATATGATGGTCTTGTTTACAGTGAGGTGGTAAGCCTTTTGGCTAACTAAAGAGCTCTTTATAGTTATTTCATAGTAGTTGCATTGGTAAAGGAGTAAGAGAGCTACCTATCTTCTTTAGTGGAACTCTCATCATTAATAGATGCAAGAAAATCCCTTATTTTATTATCACTTACTCTAGTTGGTGCTCACTAACCATTTTATTATCTAGTGTGGAAAAATCTTGTAATGCCACATCTTTATTGTTCACAATAAATCTTATCTGTAATTTAAATAGATCCTAAATAATGGGTTCCAAGGTGCATAGCTACCAAGTTCCTAACATCACATCATATCTTTCTAAAGGCAACAAATAGAAATCAATAGAGAGGGGATTCCCTTGCAGAGTAAGTAGAACCTGAGTATATTTACCTAGACTAACTAATTTTTTTCCCAAAGGCTACCATGACATCAAACTTTCCACCCAACATTGGTTTCAATCCCACCCTTTTTGTTATTATTCCACTCATAAAGTTATGAATGTTGCCTAAATCCACAAGTATAAAAACTATTTTTTTCCTAAAAAACCTCTAACACGCATGGTTTAAGGTGCACATGTTCTATTAATAGGGTGAAGGGAGATTTATGGTGTTTCACCTAAATCGTTTACTTCGTCTTTTTTCATCGGTATATCACCATCACTCTCTTTCATGCAAGCTTTAATGATGAACAATTTTTTACAATAATGTCTAAGAATAAGTTTCTCATTGCAATTGTAATAAAGGCTCTTTGTCTATTGCCCTTACAATTCAATGGCTGGTATTTTTCTGATAAAAATCATTAATTGGTTGATGTTATCCTCTTTGTCAGAACCAGGCTTAATTTTAACAAAAAAGGAAATTGTCCACTGTTAAGATAAGTTTTGTGCTTCATATAGGCAAGTTAATCCGATGAAAATAAATAATGTAGTTGGTTTACTAGCCACTACATCAACATGAATATACTTGTGCAACTTGTTAATAGAGCAACTCATTTGGCGAGCTTGTAAAAAGGTCCTAGTTTTTTCAAGTAGTTTTTTATTAATTTTGTATGATAGTCATGAACTGATCCATCCTATCATAATTTTATAAAATCCCCAAAGAAATCGAAGAATTCATTAGACCATATTAAGAAAGAAGCCAATCCTTGAGTTTTGCTTAAGTGACAATTGCCATCTCTTGCTTTAATAATTGAAGTTATAATTGAGCATCACCCTCTAAATGGTGGGATACCAGTTAAATTATTGGTTTGGAATGGAATTCAAAGAACTGCTTAACTCTACATAGTCAATTTGTTAGATCTTCACTACCATTAAATGAGGAAAATGCAACTTGACTTTAGAAGTTAGAGAAACATGGTTGTCATTACCATTGTTTGGCCCTTTTCAAGGATAGGCGTGTGATCCTTCATCTTCATGAATATGATAAAAAGAGATTTAAGTAACTCAATTTTTTATCTTTTCAAACATTTGTGTCACCTGTTTTAAAAGTTCTTGTTGTCCCTTGGAAAGGGAAGCCATAGCAAGCTCAAGTTACTCAAGTTGTTGCTCCATACCAAAGCTCTAATACCATTTTGGTATGTATTTAAGATTCTTCTTGCTTGTTTTTTTAGAACCTATTTTCTACAAACGATTATATAAGTCAAGATAATGTTTATTAAGGAAAGTTGACCTCCAAATATAATTAGGTATTCTCATAAAATTATTCTACATTTTTTATTCCATTGCTGCCATAATTTTAGGCAATTTCTAACATTAATAACTAATATAATAGGGAAAAAATTATAGAAGATTACAATCATAAAAAATAGAGAAGGCTAGCTTTTTCCCTTAATTAGGACTTTAATAACTACTTGGACTCTAAATATCCCTGTCAACTAGGAAATAATTTATTGAGAGCGATAGAAATTAAGATAACATATCTCTAATAAGATAATAGACTCATAATATAGCATATACGATTGCTAAACTCCATGAACTCTACAGCAAGAATCTAATTGATCTTGTAGTTATACTTTATGCTGCCACAATGGGTGGTTCTCTTCTCCTTCTTCAAATTACATTTGAATAAATATATTCTTATTTAATTTTCCTATATGCAATTTTAAACAAATTTTTTATGGTTCATAATGTTTAATTGTAATTTGTCTAATAAAGTTACCTTTATAACTATTATATTCATCTTTTATGAGAAAAGCTTGTATTATATATCCTATAATAGGAAAGATCTAAATTATTCCGTAAGCAATTAGTTTTTGGTATTTCACTAGGAATTTGTTATGAGAACTAGTTGATTGCATGTGAAGAAATAATAATTATCTCAAAACAAAAGCATGAAGACAACAATAACAAGCAAGTAACAGAAATGATAGCAACATCAATAAGCATTATAATAGTAGTAGTTATATGTTAGCTAACTAAAGAATAACATGTGAAGAAGTCAGTTATGTAACACTAGCTAACTAAAGAATAACATGTGAAGAAGTCAGTTATGTAACACCCTCAAATTATAATATCATGAAATCTCCCAACATTTCTTTACCAATGTCAAGTATTGGGTAATATGTCTAAAATTATGGGATTTTTTTTTTTTTGAAAATTTCGGCAGAGTTTCCTCTATTTTTGTTGGTACCAAGTTATCGACAACACTTCTATTATATGTCATTACGACTTCCATCTTGATCCAATCATCCTGGATCACATTCCATTC
>Ga0307517_10008064_pt1 | contig 15184 bp, 19 predicted proteins | sample 23_EM_MG_FD_194515 | JGI IMG/M metagenome (GOLD analysis project Ga0307517, IMG submission 194515) | Populus trichocarpa ectomycorrhiza microbial communities from riparian zone in the Pacific Northwest, United States - 23_EM | ecosystem: Host-associated > Plants > Roots > Unclassified | place...
CTCATTAATAAAGGATTATTCTGATGCTTGGAGGCATTCTTGAGTGTCAAAAATAACGTGACTCGAGAGTAGTTTGAACCTTTGAACAATTTGTACAGCGTAGTGTTGGAGGTCCATGGTGAATGTCAGGCCCTCTGACTCCCAGCACGACTTGGCATTTTCATCTCGGCTGTATGTATCTCAGATAATTCAAATTTTTTAAAATGCTGATTTCCAACATTTCCAACATTTCTGCGAGCTTGAAGGCTGGCTCTCCATCATAATTTATTGAGGATAGGAGATGATATTTTGATTCAAAACTGATACAACTGGATGCGCTTTATACTACCTACTTGAGTCCCTCTGCGGTGCAAACCCCTTGTCTGCACATACATGAATACAATGTATCCAGTTCTCTGAGTCGACAATTCCGAGAAAGGAACCAAAAAGGAATATGTTCTTACACCATCCAAAAAAGTGTGTACCAGTTCCTTGAGTCGAGACTTCCGAGAAAGAAATGTGTCGACCTTAACTTCCAAAGTTCCAATTGATGGCAATCGTATGCTACAAATTGGAATACATGAATTGTAAATGAATACCCCAATCTGCGGCACTGTCACGCTTCTAAACTCCCAATTTGGGTTGCAGTTACTCAATATGGAATTGTCTGTAATGATCGATCAATGAATTCGTCTTCGGGAGCCAACTTAATTAAAGTCCGCTTCTAATATATAATTCGGTGGAGAGTGGTATATATTAATGTCCTTTAGGCCTTGGAGTCGGTGCATCCGATAGCGATAGAACCATCTGAAAAAAAAAGAATCACTAGTGGGAATGAAAAGGGATGCAAAATATAAACGGCATACCACTCGCGCTCTTATCGCAGCAGACAGTAGGGCCGGTGCTAGAGAATTAAACAAAGGTAAGTATTGGCCTATAATTTGCTCAAACGATTCAGATCATACCAAGTCTTTCCCTGGGCGAAATCACTGCACCCAACCCAGACTTCGGTTAAAGGAGAAATGACAACGCCCAGCTTGTCATGAGCAAGTTTGACATCATCATCAGTTGCCTGGTGCTTGTCCATGCCTACAAAAAAAATATGAACAACATGAGCCAGTGGTATTTGAAATACGACTTACAGCACTTCACAGGACCGGAGGGGCAAGACTGTGTTTTCGTGTCGTCGGTTTTCACATTGTCGGTTTTTCCGATTTTAGGGACATTGTCGATGTTACCAGAACCACCCTGAGGGAGGGGGCCAGCGGCAATGGCGAAAGCAGCCAAGGTGGCGGCGACGAAGATGGAGAGCTTGGAGAACATCATTTTGAGTTGAGGCTTTTGGCTTTGTCCTGAGTGGATGAAGAGGCTACCAGCCTGAGCTTTTATACGAATGGTTTGCCAGCTAACCCGGGCCCTAACACATTTTGTTTGGACAAAGTCGCACAGGATTGCGGCGCAGCAAGAACTTCAAAGAAGGACAGAAATAATCGAGTGTTGCCATGCAAGGGTGAATTTAAATGAGCTACATCATGATGTTCATTATAAGTAAGATGCACGATAGCTAGCTTGGAAAGACTGAACTCTGGTTCTGTCAGTTGGTCGTCATCTGGCTTCTCATGATAAAACTCACAGTCTGACTCGGAGCTTGTACAATCTCGTAACGATCCAAATAAAAGAAACTCTTGCAAGCACATACACTCATCTTCAAAATCCCCAGGACGATTGCACCGCAGCATTGACAAAAATAACATTCGAGTGTGAAATGATACAAATCAAAAAGAAGCCTCAGTGGTCTCCACAAGTAATATCCAACTTGCCAGTTGGTGTGCACGCACTGGTGAACATTGCGGTCAAATACCCATGTGCATGGCTATATATATTTTTCGGAAATCAAATCGCATGCATATGGGTAGGGCAGATTTGACTTCTTACTGGCTCGTACCCCACAACTTGAAGAACACCGCTTGCCTGCCCAATCGTATACTCTTATTCGTTGAGGTGAATCGCAAAGTATTCGAAAATACATCGCGAACTTGACATCTGGTAGAGTTGGTCCTGAAGGAGTTTGGTCTTCCCCCTCGCAAAGTTGCATTTAGATAGATATAAGTAAACTTTTTGATCAATCTTGACCGGGGAGTGGCGGCCCGCGTCTGAAACCTCTTCATGAGCCTTCATGCATTCATGGCCGACGACACACTGGAACGCGACCTCGACCTTTCGGACGAACGACCCACCTTCGTTCGCGCAGCTAGAAGTCCAAACCCTGAAGTTCTCCTCTTTGTTCTCAAGGAATGCACGCGGCTCAAAAATGCAAACTTTTCAGGATCGACTACCAGTACTCTGCTGACACCTACGTATCTGGTGCCATATACACTATATACAAATTTCAGCGATTGGTGCCTGCTTGCCGCATTCTGCTTGACGCTGGTGCCGATCACAACGGTATACAACTCAATGACCTGGATGAGTACTCGGTGCGCTTTATTCGGGGCAGAAATCCAGCGTACGATACACATAGCTTCTCCCTGTGTCCTTTGCGAGACAAAGCCATGGCCACAGTCGCAGACATCCCAAACGGCACATCTAAATGTCAAAGAAATCGCCACTCGTCGCAAAGTTTTCCCTAGGTTCTGGTCAGAGCATGAGCTCCCCACGCAGAGGTTCCGATCTCTCCCCGCCCGGACAGCGGCCACTGTTGGTGATGTTCAGTTGTTTGACCAGGTTCGTGCCGCTGGTCCGGAAGAGAATTGGTGGATGATCAATCCCCAGACGACTTGACATACTCCGTTCTCTGCACGTCTTCTCCTTGTCATGAGGCTATCATTGAAGATCAACATGCTCCAGCACTTGTTGGCTCTGGGATACTTCCCCAATGTACTCACCCTCCGCTCCGACACGTTGTTTGTCTCCCCACATGACGGCCATCACATTTTGCGACCCTCCGAACCTAGAAGCATACGATATTCTCGCCCGAAATGTCAAAACAAAACTTAACCTGTGCACGCCTATCTTCTTTATCCACGTCCTTCCTGGACGTCCCACTCCTTCAGCACCTTGTATGCAACCCCAATACGCCGCTCAATGCAGCAGGAACAACTGCACTAGACCACACTCTCTTCCACTCCCATTAAATGATAAATATACCATTATCTTCAGCCAAAAAAAATTCCAGAGCATCCACGACGTCCGCACCCTCAGCACCAGCTGGCTCCCCATCAAGTTGAGTGCGCGTGACCCCACTCGTCACCAGATTCTCTCCTCTGCAAGGGAGAAGATCATCCAGATACCCTTGCAAGCATGGCCAGTCTTGCAGCTACATACAAGAAACAGGGCCGCTGGAAGGATGCAAAAGTCATGATGGAGAAACAGAAGCAGCTGCTGGGAGAAGATCATTCAGATACCCTCACAATTGATGAATGGCAAATCTTGCAGCTACGCTTTCAGCCTAAGCAACTCCGGGTGGTGGAGATAGATGATAACATGATGATGCCCCGGGGACACATTTCCTGTCATCCAGTTCGACGAGATGCCGCCGTCAACAATTTAATTTGTATCGATGACATCGAAAGTATCATTCAAGCTGAAGAGTCCTTTCACCGCCATCCAAAGGTCGTGGTGGAAACCAGACATGTACACCACGACCTGAGCCAATACCTTCTCGTGGCCAACATCTCCGATTGCCAACTCGATTCGGGTTCGTGCTCTCGCGTTACCTTCCCTTGTCCATCGCCTCGGTTTCGTCCTTTGTTGGATTGTTTGGATCTCCTGGCATCGGTAAGTCGACGGTGACGTTGCAGTCGTTTCAATATACTCCTCCAGATTCAAGTCTCCGAGGAGTACGGCACCCAGTTATCACCTTTCAAGAGTTCGATACGGTAAGCAGTGGTAGATTAGTTATGGTGCAAGCCGGGGCCTATAACCCGTCGAGAGTCACTCGAATATTCGTGAGTAGTATCTATGAATTATCCAGTAATTCTTTAGTACACATTATATACTACTTATGAGTGGTGAATGACAATAATACAAGTGGCAGAAAAATAAGAGAAAGATATAAAAGGAAAAAGACCTTCGATGGGCGACACGGCATTGTTGCCACGTCGCTACCTGTGGCCCACGATCCGGCTATCACCAACAACATGATATTCGCAAAGGGTTTCTTCTCTGCCAACCGTTGCTCACGCTCTTTGGCTTCGGTCAAGGCTTCTTTGAAGGTGGTGAATATGATAGTAATTAAACCAGAATGCTGATTTTCAATTTTGTAGTATGATACTGGCGGTTCAAACCCCCGTTCATATGGTGTGCAATTCCATGCGAGGTCACGAACCCTGACAACACGGAATGTCAATGCTGCTCAACCCGGTGGAGGACGAAAAAGGAAGGGGGAGAAAGAGGAAAGGTTGGAAGGTGATTTGAACGGGTTGTCGTCTTCGACAGTGGTTGATTCGCAAATTCAACCGAGATCAAAGCAGAAGAAAAAACGTGTGGATAGGAATCCTACCTTTGTAGAAGGGCCGAAGTCCCTTGAACCAGATCGCTTTGACGGAGGAGCAGGAGAAGAGGTTTTCCCGAACCCACCTTTTCCAAAATCCCCACTCTACTCACATCCACCAGGTGAAGGCATAAGCGGCAAAGCAGCAGCAATCGCTTACTTGCGCATTCGCGGATTGGCAAATCGCGGGCGACAGAGAACGTTTTTTTCTGTCCTTGCGTGGGTTCTGCGCCACGCCGCCAGGGATTTAGGATTTGAGATTGCCCCGGATGGTTTTGTTCGGATATCAGACTTGGTAGGACTTTTTTCTCTCATTCTCCTTCTTTCATACCGGGAAGGTTGCTGATTTTGTTCATATTTTCAGTTACGGTTTGAGCCTTTCCAGACCCACACACTTGAATCATTTGCAAGGGAGTGTGTTGGTGATATTTTCGATCGCTTTGAGGTTGTGAGTCTACCAGACTTGGTCAATGGCGGATTGCGGGAAGTTTGGTGGGCAAGAGCTAGAGCTTGTCAGACTATACCTGTAAGCTTTGTCCTAGGCGTCTACGATCTAATTGAAATCGTTAAATGCCGTAGGGAGTGCATGCATCTAGTAAGAGAATTATCAACATGGGCAGGCTGCAGACGGTGGCATATCGAGCTCCTTTAAAAAAATGGCCGAAAATTCGTAAGCAAATTCGCATTTACTAATTTCACAATCTTATCTTTTCCACAGAGAAATATGGTATTTTTGAAGATCCTGACAGATTGATTCGACTATACCAATCAGGAGAACCTTACTTTCGCGGTAAGTTTGTCCCAGCTAAATTGTCGTTGGACTCGTTGAAACCAATTTATCAGACACTATACCCCTCCAATCAAAATACATTTGTATCACTATTGACGCGCAGAAAGCAGCTGAATTGGGTGTTATGTTTTTTCACACTCGGAATGTTGAACTCCTCGCAGTTGGCAAGAATGGGGCCATTCCTGTAGAGGCAATACGGAGCGTGGTAGAGCTAGAAATCACGAAGCAAAAACTGATTTAGATTCTGGCTTTCTCTGATCTCATTTTCAGACCAGGAGAGCAACACCGATCACCACCATGAAGGCCAATGGAACCGGTCAATGTTTGGACGTCCATTTACAATTGACAAACGCAGAACCAGAGTTCTTCGGGATGTAAGCTTGTCTGGTTATGTCCCATGACGTTACGATTCAACAAGATGATCTCATGCCATATGCCGCTGCAGGAAATTCCGTGGACAAAGTTACATTGCATCAGTTGTTTAGTAACATTTTGATCAATCTAGTAAAGTAGAATAGTATTGTTAGATGGGCTTCATATCACTGGAGATTAATGCCTCACTTAATGCGATACGTTCGTTTATTCGACTGCAAGAATTGTTTAACTTGGAGAGTTAAACTTTGCTCGCATAGGCGTCTTTGGCAGTGACACCAGCTTGATTTTTTCGAATATTGGCTTGAGCCCATCTGTAACGGGCAAATCATGCGAATCAGCAATCGCTGTTGATGAACCCTGACGTACTTCTTAATCCTGATGGACTCGATTTGAATGAAACCGGTGGTGTCAGTAGGCTCAAATCCACCGAGTTCATCCATAGAAGATTGATGCTCATCGTAAAGACCCTGCAAGAGTGGTTGTCAGACAACGCTTCAGTCCGCAAAAAGACATTTACCTCAGCACTTTCGCGGCCCACAACGATCACATTGCCCCTGTAGAGCTTAAGTCTGACTTTCCCATTTACAGTCCTCTGGCTCGCCGGAATAGAAGCAGTGATAAACTCGCGCTCTGGTGCGAAGAAGTGACCATTGTAGAGGATCCTGCTGAACTCGACAGTCGTGAACTGGTCCCTCAAAGCGCGAACGTTTCTATCAAGCGTCAAGCCCTCCAAATCGATATGAGCAGCACGAAGGATTGTCGCTCCTGGTGATTCGTAGCATCCACGAGATTTCACGCCGATGAAGCGGTTCTCAACGATGTCGATACGGCCGATGCCATGCTTTCTTCCGAGCGCATTAAGGGCGAGGAATATCTCTACTCCATCAGTGTACTCCTTTCCCTCAGAGGGTACAGTCACACGGACTGGAAGACCGCGCTGGAATTCGATAGTAATACTCTCTGGGTCATTAGGCGCATTTTCGGGGGCGGTCGTGAGTTTCCACATGTCTGGTGGGGGTGTGGTGTTTGGGTCTTCGAGGATTCCAGCTTCATAGGAGATGTGGAAGAGATTCTCGTCTGTTGACCAGGGTTTAGCTGTCGTTTGGGTGACCGGAATTTTCTTCTCTCCAGCATAGGCGATAAGGGCTTGGCGTCCTGGGAAACGATTGTAGAACTCTGCAGACCTGCGTGAGTAGACTACCATGATGGGGGAAGAATGGGAAGACAGACCAGGGATTCGCCAAGGTGCAACGACTTTGATATCGGGCTTTAGGCCATAGAACGCGAGTTCAAAACGAACTTGATCGTTTCCTTTTCCTGTACACCCATGTGAGACGTAACTGTAAGGAGCATCTCTCGTCAAGTTAGGAGAGAGAAGTCTACACATCAACATACTCGCAATTTTCACGCTCGGCTATCTCGATCATTCCACGGGCGATAACGGGTCGCGCGAGAGATGTACCGAGGAGGTAGACGTTCTGTAAAAAGTTTTACCGTATGATCTACAGGAAGTGGATGAAACTGACTTCGTAGATACAGTTGGCCTGAACGGCTGGATAGATAAGTTCTGTGATGAACTCACGTTTGAGATCCTGGACCATACACACAAAAGCATAAATTCTCGTTGCCATTGTATAGAGTGGGCATAGTCCGCACCTGAAGGAAAAACTTTTTAGCACCAACACCGAGTGCTTTTTTCTCTGCAGCAGCAAAGTCCTACAAAAAGATAAGATTTCATTTTAGTCCAAGAAGTTCAACGGGTACCTCTTCTTGTCCAACATCAGCCATAAAGGCATATACTTCATATCCTTCCTCGATCAGCCATGCAAGGATGCAAGAAGTATCTGTTTCTCGATATCAGGCTCGTGTGCGATTGTTGACGATCTGGACATACCTAAACCTCCCGAGTAGGCAAGTAGAACACGGCCTGTGTTATTGGGCATCCTCTGGTTACTTTGGTGGTGGTGGGCAAGAATCAACTTATAGAATCTTTTTTCTCATTGGTTCCTCGCTCATGTATATCGGGGTGCCAATGCGTGATGCGTGACAACCAAGTGACAACATAGCCTATTTTGGGATCATTGTCTGCTCGACTGCGTCGCAATTTGAATCGTTCTGGCACTTGGGCGCTACGTCGTCGCTTTTTAGAGTCCTATCTGTGTTGACCCAAAGCAATATTTTTCAAAGTCATAGACCCCTCCAATGACAGATTTGGAGCCTTCTACTTCCAGGCGAGTGGAAATGCATGGTGTCTCCGTATGTCCACGCCCACGATCAGCCAGCGAGGCTATCCGTAGGAGGGTTAACCAGCGTTTGGCTTCCACCGGAAACAGTTTCGAACCACCGGAACTTATCCAGACATCGTACTCAGCACAGACCTCTTATTCCAAGACTGAACTCAGTAGTCCTTCCTTGCAAGCGGCTTCAAACCGGGAATCTCATTCTCTGAAGAGGAAGAAAACCACGAAGGCAGATAACAGATGCCCAGATACCGGTCTTGGTATACTTTTCCGTTCCTACTACATGTAATTTCATTCAAACTTGACACTTAGAGGCGTCATCGCAGTCTCACAGGAAGGGAAGATCGTTTATCACGAAACGCTCCAATTTCCATCATCATGATGAGCAGATCGATGACAGCAGCGACGACGGACCTACTTCCACTGGGCCTATTGCGGCAACTGAGGTTGATAGGTTGAGAAATGAAGTCGACTCACTTAAGCAGGCGCTGCACGAAAGCAAGAAAACCAATAAACGACAATCCAAGGTTCATCTAGAAAGATAAGAGCTTGCTCTATTTCTTACTAGAACTTTGACAGAAATACGAAGAAGCAAGAACTGAACTTATTTCAACCATTCAGGTTCGTTATTGACCCTTTACAAAGCCGAGGTCTCAAGCATCATAAATTCCAGACATTGAAAGATAAAGAATCAGAATTATCTTCTTTGAAAGAAAGGCACGCAAAAAGAGAGGAGGTTTGCCCCAAGTATTAATACCTTGAGTGGTTACTGACCACTACAAACAGCTTGTGTCAACCATTGAATCGTCTCTCCAGTGTCAAATATGCATGGACCTTCCTGACAGACCTTTTGCGTAAGTACTTTCTCTTCTAAATCACTGATACCACTTTACTTTATTTTTCAGTCTCGCTCCTTGTGGTCACATTCTATGCTTAGGATGCTTGCAAGAGTGGTTTCGCAAGGCACCTCCTGCGTTGGATGATGATGTAGACATAAACACAGAAGGACTGACCGATTCTCGATATGTCCTCATGCGCTCGAAATCATGTCCAGCCTGTCGGGCAGTGGTGAAACACAGGCCTGTGCCAGTTTTCATGGTTAGGGCTATCGCGGGTGCACTTCGGAAAGCAAATTCCTTTAATGCTGCTTTAATACCGCAGAACCGTGATTCTGAAGGTAGTAGAGACCCATGGAACGGGATATTTCTTTCCAGTGAAGAAGAGGAGGATGGTGATCATTCCACAGAGGGGTCAGAATCGGATTTCGATATTCAGGTTGGAGTGCCTACGGCTCATTACCTCAGACATAGGATGGTTAGACGCGCGACTTTTCAAGCTATATACAGCACTACCATAAGCGACGAGGACGAGGATCCCGAGGACTCGAGCGAGTCGGACGGCGAACAGATCCACGACTCCTATGTTCGCCCTCGTTGGACGCCGCCCAGCTTCGGTGTTGATCTTGCAGAATTTGACATCTCAGAGGAACAAGATCCCGTTGGTACCTTCAAGCTCCTTCAGCGGGGCTGTACTTGGGAAATGATCCAAAATTACGATTTGTCTTACGACCATTCGTCAGGAATCATCCTTTCCCTCCGCTCATTGAACCATCTTTATGCGTCTGATGATGAAGAGGGCGGCCCTGAGCCCGACGACTTGAACAGGATTTTTTTGGGATGGAATATCAACTTGGATGACGTTGATGCGGATGGGGAGGATTTCGTTTGTAAGGTCATTGAGGACATCAAGCGCTCACCCTTCAGGTGGGATGTGACCCCAAGGGTTGGAGTGCCTGGCGCTTTAGACGCAAGGAAACTCTTGCCGGCAGACGACGTGGTGGACTACGAGACGACTGATACGGAAATATGGATGGATCCTGATGATTTCTAGCAAGTCATTTGCATTGTATGTATTGAATTGATCACTTCCCCGAACCCTTTCTCTGAGATATATAATAGATGTCATTCTGTCACTACATGTGATTCATGGTTTAACCATCAGACCGTGGCATTTGTGCAATGCATCGAAGCTGGTTCCCATGATTGTTCGTGGATTAAAGCATATTCTCGGAGTGGCCTACTATTCAGCCCTACACAGAACGGCGGTGTACCTCGTTAGGTGTCCATCGCGAAATACGTACTTCCTTTTATAGTAGCTTCCTTTTTTGGAAAGGCCCGCTTGTGCCGCATATGCCTGAACTGCATATACTTTAAGGGTGGCCACTGGCAGAGGCTGCAAGACGGAAACCACATCCTTACGGCAATGAAGAAGTTATTAGCAATGGAGAATAAGCAACTTGAACTTCAGAAGCAAAGCATTCAGTACTACTACTCAGTCATTACGTAATCAATGTGCACGTGCACGGTGCTTTTAGAAAAGTTTCAACTTCAAATTGTGCAAGGGTCCAAGGGAACCGAATCGAACTTCTGGCACGGTGGTGTATGCCATGGCGAGTGAAGGACATTGTAATCTGGTCCCTCCTGTAGTTGAGTCGGGGAAGTTTATTGACTTGGTGAAAGCCGGTCAAACCGTTTCTGCTTCTCATTCACCTCTCAATACCTCTTTGGCTATTTTCATCGCGAATTCAGTGAGTACCACCCCGTGCAACTATTATATTTTCTTATTTCCCTTCGTGTTAGGGGCTGCCACCGGCGGTTCAGGTAGATACTGAAGATGAACAACCCATCTACTTCGCAAGTCGACATGCAATTCCTTCTTCGGAAAGACGTTTGGTGAGTTCAACAATCCATTCATTCCTTTGCTGAATTTTTGAGTTGTGATCTAGTTTTTGACAGATACTTTGATAATTTTTGCTGCTTTCCAAAATCTTCTCAAAAACGCGTCCAACCGGCAGCCTGGCTGGTAATGAGTCCCTAATCAATGCTTTTACCTTCGATCTCATGAAAGGCAGGACACAAAGCGACGAAATCATTGGAATGACACGGAAGCTTGCAATCGATTATGTGAATTTTATTAAAGAATGCTGGGTCCATGCATCTGTATGTCCCATTTCATGTTACTTGACGTTCTTGTGGTGTGAAAGTTGATGCTCTTGGACAAGCAACCCATACCTCGCCTAGATGGCCCTCTGCAATTTAACAGCAATCATTACCGCAGCTTGTATACGTGCTTTTCGCTCTTTGTTGTGATTTATCTCCCTGAACCAGGTTACGAACAAGCGCTAATCGGCGAGGAGCTTATGGAGTGGCTTAACACCCACTTTATTGAACCTTCGACGGAGGAAGGAGATGCATTGAGTGCTTTAGAACGGCCCTGGGAGGATGAGACGTTCTGGCCCTACCTGACTCGGTATGTTTTGCCGAGTGAATAAATCGACGTGGATGATGCTCAGTGTGCAACAGTGCCATTCTACGTGGACTTTCCAAGGCTTGTTTATTCTTTTTAGGGGTTCTTCAGCAGCACCCTTCCCTACATCTGCAGCGCTTGACAAGCACCCTCATTCCTCTTATCGAATCACAGCCCCGTCTTGCAAACTTTACAGCAGAGAAAGACTTCGCTTTTGCTCTGCGCCGATGGGGCGAAAGGGTAAAAGCCCTTCGCATTGAGATGAATGGGATTCCAGAAGACGTTCGATTTGATGATTTCGAGAACTGGTGGGATCGGCTTGGCGATATTGTGGGGATCCTTGAAGGACGGCCTGATGTCCTTCAGAGAGTCTGTGAAGATCTGGGTGCCGACTGGAAGGAAGTATGTGTGGCATGGACCATATTTGTTGACCCCAGAATGAGGCGGCAGGACCTACCGTCAGTAGATTTGTCGAAAGTACCACTTTTTAAACTGATGACTCCCGCAGAGAAGTTTTTTCCCAAGTAAGTGCCGAATTACCACCCGATCCGACGGACAAGGAAGATATGATACATGCCACTCTGTTTTCTGAACAACCTGAAGAAGCCCTGCGCCATGCCCTTCAACTCGACTCTTGGTTATCTGCTCACCTGGCCGATTTAATGGACACGATGCGACTTATTGAATCCGACGTAGACACCGAGTGAGTAGATAATAACTTTTTCTCTCATCTGTGCACTAAGTATTCATGAGATCTGGCCTCACTCTACGGGACGAGTATATTCTGTCCTATGCAGATTATTTGCATTCAGATCCTGCACTTTGGAGAATTACCATCGATTACATGTACTCCTGTGGAGAAATTGGGAAATGCCGAGCGGATGATATCTTGCTTCGAGTGCCACTTAGGCTCCATGAACAAAATTCGGATGTCAAAGTGGATAGCCGAATTCGTGCAGGAGAGGTGGTCGGCGTTCTTAAAGATGTGAACACCACATGCTTTGAATACCGACGTGAAAATGTGAGACGCACTGTGTGTCGCGTGAGTTACTCCATTGTCATGCAAGCCAATTCCAATGACTTGCGTGTTTCGGATTTAGATTGCTGCCCGAACCCTGGTTTCCCACAACGATTACGGTTTAGCTATCTCGTATTGCCTTTCTGCAGAAGATTGGCGTGGTGTTGGACGAATCGTGGATAGTGTACTTGATGAATACATCACGAGTGGTGAGCCGGCCCTTCTATCTCAGATTAGTCAAGGTTTACATATCATAGGACCCCAAAATTTTACTCGCTACGCCCTTGCCATTGCACCTTCCGTTCAAGAATTACGAACAAAATCGAATGTGCATGGTGTCTTCGTTCACAGATTAGTATTCACTGTCAGATATGCTCGATTCCACGAACTTATGGAAAAACGAGAATACCAGGACGCTGCATCCGATCTCATTGCTATCTTTTCCGAAAATGTTGCACCAACGTCATGGTGGGCTGTTGTGTTGTATGATTCAGCGCCGCTCCTTCGATATGGCAAGCTCCCTATTTCTTCTCCCTCTGTGCCGCCTCTAAAGTCTCTTGAGCAGGTCCTGAACTTTTGTTTTCTTCAACGGGGGCAATGCTACTCCTTCAAAAGCTGGAGGAAATTTTCATCCAAGCGTCACAAGGAGCTGGCAATGATTACCTCATAGTGTTAATCCGTGTTGTACGTGGGAAGGGTGAAAAGGAAGCCCTGGATCGTTTGAGGACAGTGCGAATGGCCATCGCGCAATATTTTGCCAGGTGTTCCGTTATAGACGGTGGGGTCGCCTCTTGATTTCTATAGAGCGATATGTCGTCCGATATTATATTGACAATTGCACGTACACCAAAATCTGCCATCGAAGATTAAGCTTTAAGTTTCATGAACAGCCACGCCCTATGCCGGAATTTCGATCTAGAATGCCATGGTCGGATAAAAGGACAACTTCCTTAACCAACTGTACGGAATGTGCTACCTGCTCCACGTCAAGAAGGGATATAGCTGCCAACATGGTGTACTCGAGCAACGTCACAAGGTCATACCCATGTCCGTGATTTTGACGATTCAGCTGACGGATTGTCAATGCGTAGGTTGACTGTGGTCAAAGGAATTGCGCCTTGAGCAATCTTGCTCATAAATTGGACGGAAATCACACACTCAAGGAGTGTAGGGAATTTTGTATCAAGAGGTGATTAACTCAACCTTTGTTTTCCAGTCTGATAGTAATGTCTATCTCAGGATGGGACCAAACCAAGAAATTGTTATGGAGCGCTTGGCTCACGCATGCAATGAGTGCCGTATTTTGGACTTATGATGCTACATTGTCAAAAATTCATCCACAATCTAATAGATGATTTTTGTCAGAACCGTCAAGGTTTTAAATTGACGGACAGGATGCGGCGAAAATATCCCAGTCAAAGAAAAAATAAAAGGTGACTTAGGTTCCGGGCCGACAACTCCACATTAGAATCTACTACCATGGCTCTCATCATACAAGAAGACTACTTATGTTCCTGCTCACTTTTCTATTGCTCAAACACGCAAGTTCATACACTCAACGATCAGCAAACACCTAGCTAGTACTCAAAGTGCTCTGACACTTACGCCTGACCTCTCGTCAATCATTATTGCGTCCGGTGAATTCCTCCAGCATAGCTATGTTCTCTGACCATTAAAATCGTTCAAAGGTCCCGGGGCATATGAAAACATCCCTATTGGAAAGATTGCTTCGGAAAACGATGTTATCCATTCAATCGTTCCTTCAGTGTTCAATGAAGAAAGGCATAAAGGTAAATCCATATCACATGCTACTTGCAGTTGAGCTGCAGTAATCGTCACCAAGATCGTCACCAGAACGGGTGGAAAAGAATAGTGAAACACTTCACTTTTTCCTCAATCCGTCTTGTCGGTCCTTTCCAAACCTATACTTAACAGATCCTTCCGCTTCTTGTTCTGCAAAGCGAGGAATATACAGTGAGGCGGTGGCCGAAGATGATTCCGAGATGGGACAGTCTGAAGGATTGCCCTCCTCCGTAAAATTTAAAAATCAACTTAGCTAAAGGGACTCGTACCTGCCACACGCAGCGATGGCCCGCTTCAGCCAGCCCGCTCGATCTTGATTTCTTGAAGTCAACTTCGGAAATGGTTGCGTGCATTGCCGTTTCCCGGCCCTACTTTATTTTCTTCATCAATACTGCGTGAGGTCGGATACTTCGCACTCCACCTGCGCTACATCCTGTGGTGCTTGTTGTATGACCTCTCCGTCGTCTTCGCCTGCCGACTTCTTTATCCCTTCTCACGAAGGCTTACCTTGACCACGAGTACAAAGTCGTCAATCGCAATCCCGACATCCTCACTCCCTCATAGGAACCCTATACGCTCTTCACGCGTGCAGGCCCAGTGAAGGGCATCTCCTGCGTACACCCTTTGCGGCAAAATCTCCCTGATAACAAGCATCTAAACCTCTTCCTGGAATATGAAGTCCAACAATTTTGGCATCGTGGAATGACTGGTGTCTCTAAACCCGACCACTTCCTCTTCGGCAGTAAATGGCACATCAAGGACCAGCCGGTAGTATTGCTTTCGAGGCTGCAGCTCAGGATTCGGTCATCCCAAATCATTACACAGACGACAGTAGTATGTGGGAACCAGATTCATTCAAGTTCATGTTGATGAATTGTCTGGGCTCTGTGCGTAAAGTTTGCGTAAAGTTTCATCATTTTCACATTATGTACTCCCCTCTCCGGGCACGAGGATCTGCTAATCGATAGGTTATCATAGTCGGATTACTCCTGCCATAGTTTATCGTGCTGGACTTGAAGTAGTATCTACCATTATGACCACTTTCATGGATGACACTCAATCAAAACGAGTCGTAAACCCTGGCGGCTCTTTACGCCATCACACTTCGGTACCTTGGGAATAAAAAAGCCATTTAAATATTAGTACTATTTTGTCACTGTTACTTAAAATATAAATTTCAA
>Ga0307517_10008065_pt1 | contig 15183 bp, 14 predicted proteins | sample 23_EM_MG_FD_194515 | JGI IMG/M metagenome (GOLD analysis project Ga0307517, IMG submission 194515) | Populus trichocarpa ectomycorrhiza microbial communities from riparian zone in the Pacific Northwest, United States - 23_EM | ecosystem: Host-associated > Plants > Roots > Unclassified | place...
GGCGGGGCTTATAGTCCTTCGCACCGGGGCGCAGGGCAAGTTTTGAAAAAGACCGGACGGGACCGCTTAACGCCGTCCACCGCCGTCCGCCTTCAGGACGGACGGACTGCCCCGTTGAGAACACTGATAGAGGGGGATCGTGTGAGGGGCAGGGGGCGCCAATGGCAGAGGTGAAGGTGTTGATGATGTACGAGGAAGTGAATTTTAAGGCCGCGATCCTGTCGCCGTGAACTCAAGATTAGCTGGCCCTTAGGGTGTAACTCTGGGACTGGGCTAGGGAGAGGGGTGCTTTGAGTGGGGAAACGGAGTTGTGGAGGTGGACAGCTAGGTATCCAGATGTGAAATCGACCTGCGGGCGATGAGGAGGATTTTGTTGTATCTAAAATGATTTAGCAAAACAATTCCGGTGAAATGGCGGCAGATTGATCGCTGATCCAATCTCCAGGGGTGCCAAGCCCGGCTCTCCCAAGAAAATCTGTGAGGCCGAATGATCCAGCGTTCATTGGAGGCATTTTGGAGCCTCCGAACAACTTAATTGGATCTACCCCTAGTTAGTAGGTATCCAGCCGTCACGCGCTGGGAACCTACAGATGGCCGAACTCCCAACCCCAACCTTAGGCTTCCTAATCAGCCTAGGGAGAGCCAAGCTAACGAACTTGAAATCAAAATAAAATTCTTCCAGTAATTTGACAAACACTTTCAAAACGTCGGTAGTGCTGGCACCTCCGAGCGATACCCTGATGGTTCCAGTTGATATCCCAGGTCTCGAAGCCAACGGACGTTTCAATACCGCCGGAAATTACACATTCCCCTTGTCTCAATACGGATATTCTTAACAAATACCGGATTCTCCATCTCCGCATTCCAATCTATGATCCACACAGGCTTTGCATATTGAAAGATATTATGGAGCCCTGAATTACAGAAGAGGTTACCCCCCCCCCCTCCCACCCCGGGAGCACAGTTCTGACAAAACATACACTCATTACGGCACCTAAGTTCACCTAGTAGTGCAGGAATAATTTTGGTAAGTGAGAAAGCATGACTGATAATATTAATAACGCTGTATAATCGTTCGTGGGTAGCAATGGCGGGATTTGAGGCTAGTACAGCCCCAGGTAGAAAAAAATGGGGGAACGGCGATCGGGCTTCTGGGGCTCTGGTTGGAGGGTTCGGTGTGCTCGGGCTAATCGAGCAACCGCGTTTCTGACTTTTAATTTCCACAATTCCCGGGCTTTTCGAACACAGGCTATATGTCGTAAAAAGCCGAGGCTCCGTCCTCCAAGTGCGCATGGGCCGGATCTCCCCCCGCGTATAGGGGTTCCGGTTCCCGTATACAACTTCCGCATCAACAGTTCCACTGCCAAAGCAATGCCGTGACTGGAATATTCTGGCCGAGTCATTCTACAAGTGTTGCATTCACCATTCAAGATTTTTCTTTGCACCCAAATAACGAGAGCCACCGCTAATCTAGGCTTATTTGCAACCCAAGTCAGTACGATCCCGAGGTAAGCCAACCGGTATCATAGCTTTAGATTGAAAACCCGCCTTACCCTACGTCACCCGAAAGCCGCCAACCCTAGCAAAGGGAGAAGCATAATACGAAACCGGCAAGCAGCCAAAATCTGACCCCTTGTTTCCCGGTTATTTTTCTTCCACCTATCCTTGCGCACAGTGGTGGTGGAAAAAATAATAATCTAGAATATCCCAGGGTGAGCCTTTTAGATACCTTGCTAAATTTAGTTTTTTTTTTTTGTTAAGTCCAAACTTTAAAGTCTCGACATCCAGCGTGGTGCCAAGGTAACTACCGTAGAGTCAGCGACCGCTAATAGGGGTGCTTGGCAAGGGATACACGATAACAGCCCAGAGATCAGAGACGAAGGACATAAGGGTTATAATAGCCGGACTGCCCTTCCCGCTAATTGTTGGAGGGCGAAAGTGTGAATGCCCCCAAAATCGATTTCCAGCAGGGAAATCGAAGTTTTAAACCACTCTTAAACCGTTGGGACCTCTTGACTGGTGCCAGCAACCAACTCAGAGGGTCGACGGTCATAATGGTGGATATCCGATTGCCCTTTAAAAATTCTTGCACCATCGTATTTCAGCAAGAATCCTCACTTAGTTCCTAAATTTACATCATTGGTTTCGTAAGAATTGTCTGTGCAAGAATTTCTTAAAGACTTTTTTTTATTCCAAAATAAACTTCCTACTACCCACCCTCCTGCTTTCCTTCTTTCAGCTTCAGCTCTCTTAGTCAGGAAATAATTTAAGCCCCAACTGTGGTTATATCGAGAGGGGGGAGAGTTGAGAGGAAACGACAATAATAACTTTGAGTGGCCTCGATTGCGGGGGAAAAATATCCCGAGTGAGTGGTTTTTAGACCCGCTAGGCAAACATCGATATAGGTTCCATCTTTAGCTAAAGACAACGAATGATCTTTGTCCAACAGAGCGCACTGCGCTGCAAACCGTACCCTGCGGTGCAGTGAGCCCCGTAACCATTCTCCTATTCACCATCGGACAACGAATTAGCCAAGTAAAGCGGTATACGAGAAAAACATGGTAAAGCTCTTGAGGTGCCAACCATGGTGCCTGAGCATTCAAGTGTTGCCGGTACGCTCTTGGCAACCGTATCCCACGGGCCAACCGCCGTCTCGGAAGTCGGCCGCCGGGAACCCGTGATGGCATGATATCCTACAGTTGCCCCGGTCGCCTTAATCCTCCGAAACCAACCTCGTATTCAGGGAGCCGCAAACCTCGTAACTGATTTTTGTAGAAGGAAAGATGCAAGTGCAGGGATCCGCACTTCGGGCGGGGGTGGGCCATGTCGTGAGTGTGTAACCACAGCAAGATCTTGCCGTTCTCTACTTGTGGATTCATAAAGTATTCGGATGGGTTGGCGCCAAGATGTCCCAGATCGCACCAGGGGGTTCAAATCTTGGCGCTAACCAATCCGAATACTTTATGAATCTCCAAGTACCTTTCGGGTGTCACGAAGGTGAGCATAATGGCTTAGGCTCTGGAGGGGCAGAGTGGATATGGATGCCTTCTGGTCTACAGTGGGTGTGAAAATTTGATAGTCATTGGCCGTTCGCTTGGCCAAATCGGTTTACGCTAGCCTGGTGATTAGAGGTTGTTTCCCTAGAATATATAAAGGCGAGACCTGATCTCTTGGACTACGTTCAATTCAGGCTGATTCCAAGGGTTCGATAGATAGGATTATTTCTCACCATGAAGTCCCTAATCCTCTCAATTGCCTTTTCTACTATTCTCTTTTTTACACTTGGCCTTGCCGCCGACGATTCGGATTCAGGGGGCCAACAGTACCCTCGATGCCGATGCCTTCCAACTGATTCTTGCTGGCCCAAACCATTCGAATGGGCCTCTTTTAATGAATCAGTTTCCGGATCTCTGATTGCCGTCAAACCCGTTGCGTCACCCTGCCATGATCCGACATTTGATCAAGCAGCTTGCGATGACGCCAAAGCCAACTATAATCTCTCGGTCTGGAGGGGAAGCTTCCCAGGTAAGTACCCCTTGGGCCCTCTACGAGCCCGGATCTCACTAACAGTTTCTTCCGTAAAGGTGGATATCAACAAATAAATTTTGAGACGTCAGCTGTTAAAAATGAGACCTGCTACATTGATTCTCCCAGATCTTCCCCATGCGGCCAAGGGAATGTACCAGTATATGCCGTTGCAGCGATCTCCCCAACACAGATTCAAACGGCTGTCGACTTTTCTCGTGACAGGAACCTTCGGCTTGTCATCAAAAACACCGGGCATGATTACCTTGGGCGATCAGCAGGTAGGGGGTCATTGCAGATCTGGACACACAACATGAACAGCATCGAGTTCTCAGGAAGCTTTACGCCGGAAGGTTGCAAGTGGAAGAAGGGCGAAGAGGCTGTTACTATTGGTGCCGGAGTACAGCTGAAGCCATTATATTCAGCATTGAAGGATAAGGGGAAGATGGCGGCGGTCGGGCTTGCCAATACGGTTGGCGCTGCTGGAGGTTATATTCAGGGGGGCGGGCATTCGCCTTTGGGGCCGTGGAAGGGGATGGGGTCTGATAACGCTTACCAGTTCAAGATTGTTACTGCAGATGTAAGTTCCCCGCACGAATGCCACATCAGTTTGTATAAATGATTAATCGTCTACTCTACTAGGGCAAACATGTAACTGCCAACGAGTGCCAAAATTCGGATCTCTTCTGGGCTCTTCGAGGCGGTGGTGGTGGCACGTTCGGGGTCGTAACATCCGCTACCATTCGCACCTTCCCCGACAACACGGTGATAGTCTCAAATTTGAACGCAACAATCCCAGACAGGGACCAATTCTACTCATTCGTAGCGGACTTCCATAGTTTCCTCCCAAAGCTCTCTGATGCGGGTGGATCGGGATACTACTGGATATTCCACGAAACAAACAGCATCATAATTGGCGCGCTCTTCGCTGGTCAATCCAACACCAACGTCACAGAAGCCCTTTTTGCACCGGTTGTCCAGAAAGCACACGGATACCCCAATGCACGGGTAGACTGGGCCCAGCTTCCCTCGGTTCCCATCAGCGTTGGGATAGACATGATTCTAACCGGTACCGACGTGACCGCCAGTAATTCTCTGTTTTCCTCTCGCCTTATCTCCCGCAAATTTCTCGAGTCCGCTGATGGGCCAACGAGGTTATCCGAAGTCTTCAAGACCCTCGGGCCAAACCAGAACACGGTATTCATTGGACATCTTGTTGCAGGTGGCCAAGTGGCCAGGAACGAAGGTATTGATTCAGCGCTTAACCCATCCTGGAGAAAGGCTCTCGTCCACCTTTTGTTTGGACGCGGGTGGGAAACAAGCACTCCTTTCCCCGAGCAGGCCATTATAGCACGGAACCTAACGGATGTCGAGACTCCCATTCTTGCTGCGTTGGAGCCGGACATGGGTGCTTATATCAACGAGGCCGAACCAAATGAGAGGCGTTGGCAGGAAGTTTTCTGGGGAAAGAACTATGATAGGCTGCTCAGAATCAAGGCTAAGTGGGATGCGGAGGAGTTGTTTATGTGCAAACCTTGCATTGGAAGCGAGAATTGGGACGCAGAGAGTATTTGTAGGAAGTAAGAAGAGGCACTACTGTAACGGCATCTTGGTTACGATTAGGACTTGTGTAGCTAGTGGGGAAAATCGAGGCTAGCCAATACAAAATTATGCTTTTAAAAGCTATCTAAAACGTTTAGTTAGTCATCTGGCATTGCCCCCCCCCCCCGGTAGTACGAAGCCTATTCCCCTTCCCCCTCCGCGAATCCATGATCCTCAACTCCCAATGAGCAGACGCTGTATAGCCTCCCGGAGACATTTCGAACAAATCCTCCAAATTCCAACTAGCTAGCTTATATCTCTGCACCAAGAACTAACTTTACTATGGGAGGTTGAAGGAATGTGGCATCGCCGCCATATATTACAAATTCAGCGGTCCAGCTTAACATTGTGAGGATACCACAGCTTGCCGCCTTAATAACAACCAAGATCTAAAGATCTGGAGACCCACTTCTTCCCGAAAATAACGAACAGTCTCAGGATGCCCAATACCGCCTCTTTCTAGAAAGTCAGGGTTCTTGCCACGGCCAAAAATGAGGGGACTAGGCACCTTGCAGGGCACGAAATAGTGGGTATTTTTCCTTCAGGCATATTATTATCAAGCTGTTCCTTCTCTATACAAACCTAGGATGCCGAAGCCTGAGGCTGCCTAAACACCACCGAAGCCAAGCGAGGCGGAAGCGACTAATGCTACGGCATACAACGGGAAATACTATCCCCGGCAACCGTCTCGCCGTCTCCTAGCCCAATCCCTTAGCAGCCATCGTTTGGGGAAGTTGGACCGTGCTAGCTATTTAAGTAGTCATGACGAATCTCAGCCTAATAGTCCCTTCAACCAAATTTCCACCCGTGTCGGAGGGGGAATGGGTAGTCTCGCTAGCGCGCTCACGGCAACAGACCCGCACGTGCATCCACATAATATCGGTACTTGAAACCGCCCTTGCGGCTGGTGAATGCTTCGAGAAACTAGCTTTATTCCGGGGGTGGCATGTACGCCGAAGACGATGTCGAATTGCTCATGATCGGCGTAGGGAAAGTAGAGGACGCGATATCGGATGTCGTCAATCCGTTTGGAGGTTTTCAGAGAGGAGGGAGACGGGGGGTGAGGTTGCTATGCAGGTTAGCGCGGAGGTCGTCGAAAATAGAGTGAAGAGCGACGCCCATAGAGGGTCGTTGCGGCGCGATCGAGATACCCCACCCCTAAACGAGGGATTGTGCAATGAGTCTTGGAATACTACTTAGAGGGAATGAATACATTTTAGCTGTGGGTACACCGGAGCTCCTAGTCCTGCCACCAACGGACTACACTATTGGCGATAGCTCCCTTCAAAAGAGACTTCCGGTTGCATGGCCATGATGCGTACCACACATATACCGGTATCACGAAACAAGATTAGAGAATAGTGGAACGCTTCCATGAAAAGTGGGGAAGATGGCAGGCCCTGGGGTAGGCCGGACCCGAGACATAAGTGATAGCCGAGAGGCTCGTCGACGAACTGTTGTTGTTCTGGCTGGCACCGTTGCCAAGACATTGCGGCTCCAGTCGAAAATATTGAATGGTGTGGTTACAGGGATAAGATGTTCAGATAAGGTTTGACATCGGGAAAATGCAGGCTTCCAATCACCGTTCCTGATTCGGACAGTACTCCTTTCAGTAACGGGTAAACTTAAACGCGGAAGATTGCATTCGCACCACACTCGAGTTAAACCCTGCATACCCGGCCCCCTGTCGAGGGCCCCGAGTGCATCACGGCAAGATGCATCACCGTGTGATCGACCTAAGGGATAAATTTACAATGGCACGACGAACCATTATCGTACGATAGCATCAAATACAAGCCAAAACACTAACCGTGCGGATTTCCTTTTTTCATCACCCCCCTACCGTATAAATTGTTAGGACCCTGAATCCGCTAGCATGGGTAAGAAAGGGCCGCTGGAAGAGAAATTGCTTCAAGGGGTAATAATATGATAGCTACTGTAAGAATATATCGGCGATCACACTAGGGAGTCTAGAGCCCTAGCCCCCTCCCCCGATGTCTTACCGGAGAGAACACTTGAGACGAATAAAAAAGTATTGAATTAGGTCAGCCAACCCCAACGCCCTAACCAGATTCCCAATTATTCCAGTTTTTACGGCGCGCTCGTGATAAACTGTTCTTAATGGCATCCGGGAGTTCCAAAGGGCAAACTGAGTGAAGTTTGTTTTTGGGTAGGGGGAGGGAGGGGCGGGGGTTTATCCTCAATCCTCGTTTTGCAGTGAACGGTTGGATGGTTGTTGGCGCAGGGGCCCGGCAGCATGCTTCTCTGGAAATTGCTTTCCCACACAGTGAAGATATGTGATTCCCTTCCCAATTGTGGAGAAGGTTTAAATTGTTGATTGATGACCCTGTGTGCGAAAAGCGCTCTGGTGCCATGGCAGATTCAGACTATGTCCTATAACACAGTCTCAACCTTTGAAACACCTAGGATCTTCTGTGCTTGGGTAAATGTATATTTACGTTCCACGCAAAATAGCTTACCCCCTACCACGAATTTAGTAGTGCTTGATTGAATAAGGTGCATATCTATCACTTTTGTCCTATGAAAATTTAATCTAATAAAAAAACATTCAGTGTTTCAAACTAGTTAAATTCACTAGTAGATTGCATACCGAAATTTGCTGCGCAAAACTACAATAAGCGCAGTACGATCGGCAAAGATTAGAAAAAGCTGACGAGAATCACGAGATCCGGCCGGACAAGCTTAGGTGGTATGTTTTCTCTCGTATTGTGAAGGCAAGGGGCTAGGCTGTCAATTGTGGGTCGCAGGTATATTTACGGTGGTGCTTATCATTTCGCTTTCCTAGATCACACTTGCCTTTGCCGGCCATGGGAGAAGTGGCATGGGAGGGGTGCCGACTATTAGGCAGTAGTCGATCTTTAACGATAGAAAGCATCAATAAGTGTGCATATGTGAGAGGAGAAGCTTCAAGTTCGTCGCAGACTAGAAACCTATCTTGGTGCATAAGTGGGATCCGAGGGGCATCGGGGAAAGGGGAGAGCCAAGTGATTTAGGTGAAGACAGGAAAGATGAGTGAAGAAAGGGACAGGGAAAAATAAAAATAAAAGGGGTGCTTATTTTGCGCGATAATAGATGCCTGAGGCTACATGATATGAGACGGTAAAGACATTTGAAAGCGTAAGGGAATCGAGTCAGTATGGGAGTAGAGCATACAGGAAACGAGATGGACCAAAGGGAACGCAATGGATGTTACAACCCACAAGAGAAGGATTATCCCATCAAGGAAAGACATATGAGAGTACCTCCAAGAGAAAGAAATTTCCTAGCACTAGCAAACTTAATTCCTCAGTGAAAGACTAGCATGAGAAATACCGTGCTTGTTCCACATGTGAGCTGCAAGATTATCCGCCCTTTTGATCCCATGAGCTCCAACACGCACACACCCTTCAACTGGACAATCCACACGGTCATTGTGGTGCATTGCGTGGTAATGCCTGTTCAAGGCTTGCTTTGTCTTAAAGGGTTTAGTCCAAGAACAATTCGGGACCTTGCAGGTAAATCGTCTTGGGGCGCAAGTGTGAGGACCGCTGGATAACAGGTACGTGTTAGTGTGATACGGTAGGTAGGAGAACTTGCCAAAATCAATGATTTGGATAGAGCGACACCGGTATATGTGCTGCAGCCACTGATTTTGGTTGTCACACAGTCCCAATCATTAATTTAAGTGCAAGAATAGTGCTGGGTAAGGGGAACTGCTAACTTGTTGCCAGTGCACCTGTGGTAGTGACAGAAGATCCCGGGGAGAGGGGGGCGGGCATTCCTGGGCGGAGTGACGGGAGAGGTGGGGATAGGAGTATTGTTCTCTGGGTTTGCTTGGTCCTCATTCGCTGGCACGGGATCTTCGGTGGTGCCATTCCATGTGCCAAGAACTGAATGCCACCCATCCTGGTCTGTCTGAAGCGGGAGATCGCCAAGTCCTGCAGGTAATCCGGATGGGTTTCCTAGTTCATCGAAACCAACGAAAGTAAATTGGGGTTGGTAGTCATAGCCAATTTCCTGAGGTTGGTTTTCCAGAAAAGGCCTGGGATATGTCAAAAAAGAAAGTAAGTGGGGCTCACATCTTTTCCGTGTAACCGTAAGTTAATGTGAGCAGCTATAAGTGTAAAAGCAGGATAGCAGACACGCGGAATTTGGTGAAGGAGGGAAAGGGGGAAGGCGGTAGTATTTGAGTTGAACCTCTGAAAATGAATTGCACTTTCACCCATGAGTAAGTTACTCTAATGCATACGTGAGCCTGAAATCTCAGCGCTATAAAATCAGGCTGACCAATTGTAGACAACCATACCGATCCTGAGACATAGACACTCTTACACGAGTTGCATTTGAACTCCCGACCAACCAACAACCACCCTCACAACTAGCAGCTCACCTTCGCTACATCCTTGTTTTCATGCTTCTGAATGGCCAAGCGAGCACGGGTACTTCATTTCTCCTTTTCCAAGGCAGTCAGTGCTAAGGGAATCCTCGATCCCTTATCAATCCATCTATGGATTTCTCATCAGAGGTCATCTCGCTCTATTGTTTTTACCTAATTTTCCAGCCTTTCATCTATTGCCAGCAATAACACAATTTTGTGCTTATAGTGAAGCAGTGGGGCATGGAGAACCCAAAGCCACTATCTGAAATTGGCTGAAAGAGATGCTTATTTGTGCTACTTGTACTGTACAGCGCTCGAAGAATTGTCATGCGGGAGAGCGGGAATATTCTTGAGACAAATAGTATGTATCATAGAGGAGGTTGGATACATTACTGCATAATACTCGAAAGGCGATGATTTTTTGGAGGTTTGTTTTGCTGGATTGGCCCCCTCACTGAAACCGGGTATGGGGCAATGGGTGGGACTGGCATACCAGTTCACTGTTGCAGCAACCTCCAATAGCAAATGTTTGCCCTGGTGCGGTGCCTCCTTCCACACACCCGTAGTTTGAACATGGATTCTAACATTACAAAGACCTCCTCGATCATTCAGTTCCACGAAAAAAGTAGAATTACGGCAAAAATATTGTAAGGAATAAACCTGGAAGTAGGAAGTCCGGCAAAAGTGGGTTCAAACTACCCTAGGTGCGGTAACGAAGTAGATGCATGGAAAGAGTGCTCTGTAAGAATCCCCTCCTGGCCAAACCGTGCCAGCATCACGAACCCTAACCTTTGGCTTCCCGACAAGCCCTCGAGTCTCTGGTGCACAGCATGGTGTCCGAATAAAACCTTTCTATCACAATGCCACGTACGGCTCTTCATTCCTTTCCACTATTTCCTAGTCCTTGTCGGCTGTGTGGCTAAGGCTGTAGGGGCTACAAAGAACTAGCCTTCAGTTAGTATCAAGCCTAGATGTTTAAAAGAGCCCTCTAGAATATGCAAAATAGTCGAGGTGGGGAGAGAGCTGCACCCGATAGGACTCACAAGGAGAGGCAACTCTGAAGTCCTGGCGAGATTCTTATTTCTTACGGTACTTTTACGGTTAGCGATTGTGGTTCTCCTTATTATCCTTTCCTTTCTTTTCCTCCCATCAGCTCCCACTTGCTCTCGCATCCAAAATTCATAGCCCACCCACCGGTTCACCAAATGCCTTGGATGACTCTCAGACAAGTCATGCCTAAGTAATTTTGAATTCCAGGACTCTTGCCCCTATCCCTTGTACGAGCACATTCAAGCAGGGATGGAATAAAAAGGGGAGGAGGTCGCATCTTGTGAGTGTCTGCAGGCATAGATGAGGAGGAAGAGGAGGATCCCTCCAATGCAAGGAGCACTGGGGAGTACATATCGGAGCTGCATAGAATACTCTTTCTTGATAACTGTGGAAAAACTATCGTGTCTCATGCGATATTGTAGAGGAGTGGTGATTATGTCAAATATGAGGTTGAAAACGGAGCTTGGGATCCTCAACCGGAGGTCAAAAGTGAGCTATTTTAGCTATCGTTGACTTCCGGCCTGCGCAGGGAAGACCTATTTTGCAAGGACATAAATTTATAGTTGATAACTCCGAGTGCCTTTACGACACTAGTTGGGAGAAAACCAAAGTGCTGTCGGTCTTCCGGTCCCCTACTTTCAACATAGATGAGGCACCCTATGTTCGGGAGCTGTAGGAGTTAGCATTGGGTTTCTTTCACACTTCCATGCCATGTAATGGTTAGGGGGGAGCGCTATATTGTTGAGCCGCCTTTCGGTGAATGGCTCAGGGGTCTTGGTTCCCTCAGATTCTATAACGCTTACTGCTAGTGTGGTAGGCAGTAAGCTTAATGTGGCTTCTACAGGGAGAGGAAAGCTCTCTGTGAATGCACCCTGGAGTGCTCCCTCCTAACTGTTTTCCTGATCATATGTTTCATGCATGGGGTTCACTGTGGAGCGAGTGTGATTTAAGGATAACATGGAAGAACGGTTACCTAGGTTCCCCATCCTTCGTACTAACATCTAGCGAAGGGTAGAAGGCATCCCCCGGTGCAATGGTACGCTCTCCACTAGCCATATCCTTTATGGCCAGCGGTCCTTCTAGGCGGTATTATATTTTAGACTCGAAAGCATGTCAGACATGATGGATATGCAATCAGAAGCCCATTACGGTGAAAATGATCATGATGAAAAGGAGGTTCGGCAAAGCGATAGAGGGGCTAAAGTCTGTTACTTAGAAGGATGGCAACTATGGTGGCATCCGCTTTCTCGAGTCCAACCCCTCTTAGCTAAAATGTGCCAACCAGTAATGTGTAATTGAATAGGCAATTCCTCGGAGGTCTTTAATTAGCCGATTATGTAGGGTTTCATTGAATAATGTGCCCATTTATTACTTTTGTACAAGCGAGGCGACGCCTAATAGACATAGAGTCACCTCAAAACTGGTTTAATCCATTATTAGATTGCGTACTGGGGATCGCTACACAAACAGAAGTACGCTTAACGGGGCAATTCAACAAAACCCCTGATAGCATTTGAGGAGATCTAACTGGATTAACTCAAACAAGCTCTACTTGGTCAGGAAAAAGTTGCTCCTGCTGAGCACGTTTTGTTTTGCATTGCGAAGGCAGGGGTTTGACGGCAGATAGTAGGTTTGACAGGTTTTTACGGTAGTACCTATCATTTCCCAATTCTCAGATAGCCCTTTCGTGTCACACTTGCCTTTGCCAGCTATAGGCAATGTGGCACAAGAGAGAAGCCGGCTATTAAACAACGGTCAATCTCGAATGACGGAAAGTGTCAATACTTGCTAGAGGGGAAGCTTCAAACTTGATTGCCAACTAGACGCCTATCTGGGTACATAATGGGAATCGAGAGAAGACTAGGAAAAGCAGAGAGCCAGGTGATTCTTTTAAAAATAGAGGAATGGTGGCGAGTGAGGAAGGGGAGGGGGAAAAAAGGCACAATAAAGGTGTCGATCGTGTTGAACAAACAAATCCGGGGGCTACACGATATGAAATGACGGGTGACTTGGGAGCGTGGGGTGGGTGTGGGGTTGGGGGTGCGGTGGATGTGAAATTCGGATAAACTGAAGGGAATGCAATGAATGTTATAAGGGAAGAAATATCCGATCATGTAAAAATATGAGACCATAATGCCCCCAATTGACAAGATTGATCCAGGCCCTGGTAAAATTAATTCCTGGGCAGCAGCCTAGCATGAGAGATACCGTGCTTGTTCAGCATGTGAGCAGCAAGATTATCCGCCCGCTTGATTCCGCAAGATCCAACCCGGGTACACCCTTCAACTGGAAAATCCACGCGGTCGCTGTGGTGCTTTGCGCGGTAGTGCCTGTTAAAGGCTTGTTTCCTCTTAAAGGTTCCCGGCCAGGAGCAATTCGGGGCTTCGCAGGTAAATCTTCCTGGAGCGCAAGTATGAGGACCACTGCGGAAGTGGTGGATACATATTAGTGTGATATAGTAAGTAGGATTATAGCGCGGAGTAGGGAGGGGCAGCTTACCTATTGCCGGAGCACTTGGGGTATTGGCAGAAGATTCTTGGGATGCTGGGGTGGACATCCCTTGGAGGGTCTATGGCGGGGGCGGGAATCGCAAGCCTGTTTTCCAGGTTTACTTTTACGTCTTCGGCAGGATGGAGATTATCGATAGCGCCATTCCCGGAACCGAGAACTGAATACCATCCATCCTGGTCGGGATACAACGGAAGATTGGCGAGTCCTGGGTGTATGGTGGGGGACATCTGTAGCCGGAGTACTTTGCCAAGCAAATATTGCTCATCTTCAACCGCCAAAGGATTTTCAACCACAAGCCCAATGAGAATTATGGCTCTATTAGGTGGTAGGGCAGGTGACTCTCTACACATTAATACAGAGAAAATAGAAATATCTCAAGTTTTCATAGAGATATTAGGGTTTAAAGGTAGGTCAAAATCTGGTAGGAGCAAGGAAATGTCCGGGACAGGTTAATTACTGTTAATTTCCTTGGCGATGACTGTTAATAGAGATTTGCCAAGATATTAACCTTGAAAAAGGCCAGTCTTGGTAAATTAACCTACTGTTAATAAACTAGAATGAATGTCCGCCTGTTCCGGCTACAGAGGTCCCCCACCATAATCCGATAGGGTTGCCAAGCTCATCGTAATCAACCAGGGCAACCACTCCCCAGGGCGCACGAAACAGGGCTCCCGTCCTGCAGAGGTCAAAAAAAAAAAGCAAACCAAGACTTACATCGCTTCCATGCAACCGTAACTTAGTGTAAGCCGCTATAATTTACAAAAAAATATAGCAGACACGCAAAATTTCGTGAACAAGGGGGAGGGGAAGTCAACTAGTATTTGAACACAACCTCTAAAAATGAATTACACTCTGACCAATGCATATGTTATCCCACCACATGCATGAGCCTGAAATATCCGCGCCGTTGAACCAGGCTGACCAATCGCAGACTACTATAATGATCCTGAGACACAGATGCATAGGACACTTGAACGTAATACTCTACTTGCCTGGGTCAACCAATAAATACTTAGCCTCACAAACAAGTGGTTAGCTACGGCTGTATTTCTCACCACCATCAAGACTCTGAATGGCTGAGCAGGCACTCCCCCTTCATTTTCGCCTTCCCGAGATTGCGCTGCAGCACCTTAGTTCCGGTTACTTTCGACAGGGGACTATTTCATTTAACTTACTGCCTTGAAATTCAGCCCACGATTTCAACCATAGTAGACCAACAGTCTGAATAGCACTTTCAAGCTTGTCGCCAGTACTCTATCAGTCCATATCTATGCTAAAGTGAATTCTCTGTTTTATATCACCAGACAGCATCTGGATCTACTATTATACACTCTTCAAATTGTCTACCCTTCAGTATACTACAACTAATAAGACAATCGTGGCCGTACCGCCGGGGCCGTGGGACCCGGCTAACAAAAAATATTCTTGAAGGTCCCGAGGCAAGGAGGTATCTAACTTGGGGAACTACCCAAGGGGGACAAGGGGAGTATTATTGAGAAGAGGCACATGGATGGTGCAGGTAGGTGGCTACGTTGTTAAATTTATATAATACCTGGAGGCTGGTGGAGGGCGTGTTTTACAAAGCTCTCTCCGATACTAAAACTGGGGATATTGGAATGGGTCGGGTGGGTATACTAGGCTATTTCGACCTTCATAACGCGCATTTTTAAAATGTTTGCCTTTCTATGGCGTAAGCGCCAGTGATGGGAAAAACTGGGGTTCACGCTTGCCGTTTAGCAGCCACAACCACCAACAAACGTTTTGCTTTCTAAGAGACAATGACTGCACCCATACCTATAAAACTTATTAAAATACATGTTTACATACTCAGGAGTAGCTAGCGCTTGTCCTCTGCCACTATCAGAGAAAGACATTTTGTCACTGAGGAGCAATGGGTTGGGAGAGCGGGTGTGTTCAGTGTTCCCAAGCGTCCAGTCCGTCCGTCTTTAGCCTAGGACGGGACGGACGCCAAGTTTGAGACCTTCGGACCGGACGGACGCCCAATTGCAGTCCGTCCTGACCTATGCCCGGGACGGACGGCCGGGCCCTATAGGTGTCTTAGTTTATGTTTCATTTTCGAATTTCATGAGCATTAGGTAAGTGTTATCAAGATGTGA
>Ga0307517_10008066_pt1 | contig 15183 bp, 8 predicted proteins | sample 23_EM_MG_FD_194515 | JGI IMG/M metagenome (GOLD analysis project Ga0307517, IMG submission 194515) | Populus trichocarpa ectomycorrhiza microbial communities from riparian zone in the Pacific Northwest, United States - 23_EM | ecosystem: Host-associated > Plants > Roots > Unclassified | place...
TGATTGATATGAAATAATCACCTGTAGAATGACTTCCTTTTCATGTAATAGAGAGTTGAAAGCGAACGTATACTACTTTAGCACGAGACTATAATGCAAAGGCAGAGTTTAGAGCCATCCAAACTTTAATGAAGGTGTTGTAATGAGCAACTTGTTCTAGTACCTCGTCTGAAAAGGAAGAATTGATGCGGCTAAGAACAAGATTATCCTAGGTTTCTCAATCATATGATGGGTTTTAGCAAGTTGTTGAATGGTGTCATTTACATAGTCGATGACCTCTAACCTTTAAGGTAGAGTAACATGGTGGCTTTCCAATGTTGTGTAATTCAAGCGTGTGAGTTTAATGAGGCTGATGGAGGAGGATGGGTTAAAGATGACAAGGTTGGATTCAAACGCAGTTAAAGTTATTGAATTTTGAGAGGCAGACATTTTGAAGATGATTAATTAGACGTGAGTATATATTGTGCAACTCTAATACCATACAAGGAGAGAAGAATACACAATGTAAAGGGTTTTATAAATAGACTATTTATAACCTTCTCCTCTGCATAAGCTATTCGAAAGTCAAAAAATAATATTACAATGTTAACAAACAAATCAGTTGACCCAAAGTATTAGCAAGCAGTTTGAGTTTTGAATTCTACTTCCAACAACGTAGAACATTAGGTAATTAATCATGTTTGAGATATTGGAGTAAATTGTTGTAACTTATCCTTCAATAAAATAAAATAAAAAAGAGAGAGATTTAGAGTAAAGGTATAGTTATTGAGCAATTAGTAAAATTTCAAAATTACATTTGATATTTTGTGAAAATTATTCGTATGTTATGGAATTTAGTTTTTTAAAAGATAAATTTTGTTGAAAAGATGAAATTATTTTTGTTAATATCTTGGTAAATATAAAGAAATCAAGGTTGTGAAGTGAAAATAACTTTTTTTTATTACTTTTAAATTTATATAAAATTAACACTAATAAAAATAACGATGTTTTTTTAAAAAAAAATATTGGGAAAAAAACATTAATAACCAACTCGGGTCGATTGATTTTATTTTTTTTCATATATTAAAATGACCTTTATTAAGTAAACCTCTAAGAATAAGATGGAAAATACCTTGGACCCAACACAAATTTTCACAGTGATTTATGAAACTGGATCGACCCTCTCAAAACTCTCGGGCAAAAATCTAGGTCATAAAAATTATGAAACCTTTCTGACGGCCCATGAAATATTATAGGAGGTAAGCTAGCCCATTTATAGGACCTTTAAGACGCCTAAGCACTCGTAACGTTGGATTTGTGCTCTCACTGAATGCAGCCCTAAATAAATTACAGTCTTGAGACTTTAGGCCAGTGATCGCTGCCAATCTCCTAGAATCACTCCTGGTTTAGCCTTTTTGCCAAACAAATGGGCCAGCAATTTTCGTTTCTAAAATTAAGAGCACATTTATTATTATATTTTAAAAATATTTTTTAATATTTTCATATTATTTTAATATAATTTAAAAAAAAATTATTTTAAAAAACAAAAACAATCGCTACAATACTAATAATCGCAGCTTAAATCTTCGTTGGTGAATGAAATCTTTAACTAGTTCTTCGTTAACTTTGTAATTTGCTCCTTTTAACTTTAAATTAACTCTTTGAAGTGTTTCATTAACATTATTTTGTGAGATAATGAACCATTGAAGATTTGTTTTTTTTCTTTCCATTAAAGATTTCATTTGTTGGCTCTCATCATGTTTATCCAACAGATTTCAAGCATTCATGGAGTCAACTTATCAATGGCCAGCTCGAAAACCCTCGAGTTGAACTCACCAATATTATTAACTGAACTCGAAGAACAATAGCTGTTTGAGCTGACTGACTGGTTCGATCCTTTTCAAAAGGAGGCAATGGGAGTCCCTACATGACACAAAAAAACATTAGCATGTGCAATTTGACAACCAGCTAGGGTAGAGGGAAGCCGATTTTTGTAGCATAATTCGATGGTTTCAACTATTGGCCAGTTAGGATCTTTCTATAAGGCCTCATTTAGATGACCAGGCATCGATCCTTTTAGAACATTCCATTAACACGCCTTCTTACATCATCAGCTGGACAACTCAACGGCACATTCATGAGCATGTTACAACTAGAAAAGGACGAAAGCAAGCCATTTGGAAAGATTCTAGTTACAAACACTAGCAGAACATTTTAGTTCCCAAGATTCTTACATAAACAAACTGTCAATAAGTTAGGTGCATTATGCATGGTCAAAGTCCGGCGACACAGGAGATGATGTTAGAAGAACTTAGAAAATTAATTAAGTTAATTAAGCAGGCTAGCTAGCTACTTAATTGTTCGTCTCTTTGGAGACATCCGGTAAAATTGGAATTACATAGTGATAGCTACCTTTGTACAATATTGGAGTTGCCGCTCTAGAATTATTCTGAAAAACTACGTTGTTAGCTAAAAAAATAGCATAGTAATTATCCCTCTTAATATGTTGTCCTCCTCGCCTCATCTTTTGTCAACGTGTAGATGATTTTGCCACTACAGCGTGTTTGGCCCTGCGTTTAAAGTAGAATTTAAAAAAAAATTAATTTTTTTTTAAAATTAATTTTTTAATGTATTTTTGTATCGTTTTAATGTATTAATGTTAAAAATAATTTTTTAAAAAAATAAAATTAAAAAACAACCATTACTATTATATTAAACAATTTGACAACCATCCAGCCGAAGCGGCTAACCTGGTCAGAGCTATATATATATATAAAAGTTTTTGAATTTAGTTATTGATGAATCTAGTCCAAGCTTTTCAAGGTCCTAGTTACTTACCTGATATCCCGGGGAGGTTTTAAAATATTATCAAAGGGAGCTCGTTAATTAGTCAAGTACTGATGGCGAGAATAGAACCTTTGTTCCTAGTTGAAAGGATAACTCATTATAGAGAGATGGTGGGTTGATTTTTATTCTTCTAACTGTATGTAATATTCCCTATGGATCGCTCATTTATTCTTCAGCTTCTAGAAGGAGAAAGATTGATTAAAGGAAAATGCCACCATGACATGTTAAATATTGTACTTGCCTGAGAATTAATGAGATACATGTATGAGATATTCATAGACATTTGCTACTCAAATTTGATCATATTTTTTAGCATTATAGGAGTATTCTCCAGGTCGGTTTGAATCTCCTTTACGAAAAAGAAAAAAAAGAAAAAAAAGGTGCTGGGAGGCCTTACTGTTTTCGCTAGAATAGTAAGGGCATGCGTTGTGAGATTCATGTAATAGATGCTTATCCAATGCATTTCGCATAAGCAGGAACTGCAGTCCTGCAAAGCTGTGTGAAACTAGAAAAAGTCCACTAGCAGGAATAAAATTAAAGAGATTCTTACTCGCAAAGAAAACAGCTAATAGCAAACAAAATAGCTAGTCTGGCTGTAAAGCAATTGCATGTTGGATTCTCCAGCAAACTATAGCAAAAACAGTTCAAGAAATTTGGATAAATTAGACTATAGAATTAGAACTAAACGACAGGAATTATATTAAAAAAAACAAACCGGATATCATTCATATATATAAACACACACACTCAGAGAGTTGTTTTTCATTCCGTTGTCATGCCGATCTCAACTTATCTTCTGTCCCTTGTTAGTCAGCATAAAGGTATTAAGCATCTGTTTTTCATTATCTACCACTTGCAACTAAGAGATATGGGTGGTTTGTCTTGATCTTTGTCATTGTACGAATGATGGTAAGAACATTACAATGGTAACAGGACGACGCATATGTCTAGCTATTGAGCTTGCACAGATCTTATAATGTCGTATTCTTAACTTGCATGAAATTCCAGAGGATGCTCAACACCAAACCAATCATATATTAAGCTAAATTTGTCCTCTTAGAAGCACCAAATATTTTTCTTGCGCCACGAGTACACCAGTATGGGTGGCAAGGGTTCTTGGTTTCTTGGTTTTTTTCCTTTTCCTTAAAGCAATATCAATGGAAGCTTCATATGGTTAGATTCCAAACAGTATTCATAAATTAGCAAAAACAGACAAAATATTCCACTCTATCCCAATGACGTACACAGTTATTGAGTCTTTTTTTAGTTTTTTTTGGTGCACGGAATGCTCAATTTTCTTTAGTGGTTAGTTATTATCATAATTATTAAAATTACTAATCATGTGAACCAGGCCTCTAAGTTGTGTGCCTTGAATTACAAGCATCTAAGTTTTATTAGGACCTATATATTACAAGCATCTAAGTTTTATTAGGACCTATATATACTTCCTTTTGACAATGGTGCAGACATTACTGAGGAAATTAATTTTCTTTTGCACTAAAAGAATCAATATTCTTGTAGTATCAAGAATATTGGGAATACTGGGAAAGCGATTGCTGGCTATAAAATGTCACGATGGGGTATATATCTGGTTTTCATTGAGGAGAAAGATCCAAGAGCTGACTCTGGAAAATCATCCTGCAATATTTTGGAACAAATGCTAGGATGGTCTGGCAATATTCTGCACACAATTCCTGCATTGCACCACTATCTTGCAGCTTCATTTGCTAACTTAGGTAGCTGCCTAGTGGCTAACTAATGCCTTGGCGATAAGGTTTGAGCGCTGACCGCATAAATCCTCTTTAAAGTCTTACTGTAATGAATTTTAATGTTTTAAACTCTTGCCACTAGTTAGATTTGAAACTAGCTCGGTGCCCCCCCAACGCCACCGCGAAACGCTTTTTAAATTTTGTTTTTATTTAATTATATGAGAATTAAAATAGGTATTTATATATAAGAAAAAAAACAATAATTAAAATTTTAAGGAGAAATATATATTGTTTTAGTCAAAATTATATTTTCTCATCATTCATGTATTTTTTTTGTATAATAATGTCCTTTTTTACTAGCAGAATGTTTTATTAAATAAAAACTAATAGTAATTAAAAAATATTCATGAAAAATCTAGTAAATTAAATTAAAGAGGAAAAAAATATATAAAAAAAACACTTTCCTTATTCATGTATCTCTTTTTTTATTATTAAAGCATGTCTTTTTTGTTATAAGTTTTAAAAAAATAATCATGATCTAAAAGAAATTTTTTATTTGATTGTATTAAAAGCTAAAAGAATAATTAATTTTAGAAAAATAGATAAAAAATTCATAATAAAAATTTATATATATATATTATTCTCATTGATTATCCATGTGTAATTTAAAAAAAAAAAACATTTGTCTATCACGTTCGTATATAATAATTTAAAAAATTATTATCAGTATTATCATAAAAAGATCAAATATTATTTAAAAAATGAAATAATCAAATTTTTTATTTTAAATATCATTGTGATTATTTATTTAAAAATGATTTTATTTTAAAATATAAAAAACAATTAAAAATAGGTTAAAGAGTCGTGGAGAAATCGTAGCCATGCCTGTTCTTGAAAAGAAGACCCATGAGCACCTAAACTTCGAAATTAAAAATGATTTTATTTTAAAATATAAAAAACAACTAGTTAAGGTCAGGCAGGTAACCCATTCAACACTTCTGTCTTACTGTCTAGTCTCTCTCTTTTTTCTTTCTTTTTTCGCTGTAGAACACTGCTTATTCAAGAAAAGTAAATAAAAAATAGTAAGAAAATCCATAAATTAGGACATGGCATGTATCCAAGATAAATCGATTAACAAGTCTCTGGAAAGCAGAGCCGAAGAAGATTTTCCACTGTGAAGAAGCACGTGACTTGCACAGCATAACTGTCTTTTCTCTCTTAACAACAATTGACAGCTCACTTACCCGCGACAACCGGCGCATTAACCGGTGAGGTCTTAAATCTTAACCCCACGCTAACGCGGTTAACCGAGGGCAAATAAAGAAAAGAAAAAAACCTGCATGCAATGCAAGAATCTGTCTTTTGCCCTTCTTTGGAGTTTTTGGCTCGCAAGTCAACAAAGACTCGTAGTTGGATATCCATTTCTATCTTCTTCTTCTTCTTCTTCTTCTTCTTCTTCTTCTGCTCCTCGTGGACCACTAGGGACACTATTGACTGTTGTTCGGAATGATGTATTTATAAGAAGTTTTGTTCTTGTTGTTGTCTTTTTTCTATTTTGAGCCCAATATGCAGATGCAACTATATATGTTGAAGGGTTGATGAGAGCCATTGCACCCTCAAAATCTGAAATGTATATATATATATATGATAAATATTGAGAATTGTGATAACTTCATATCCTATAAATATCAACTGGTTGGACAAATTTAAACGGTACACATAAAAAAATGATTTAAGAGTACATATATACCACACGAATTATTTTTATTTTTTTTTTGGATATTGAGTAAAATAAGCTAAGTTGCATATATAGGTTTTAGAAATGTTCAGGTTGTATAACGAGCCTAATTACTCCTAGATGCATATTTATTATAAGATACAGTTTAACCATGTCACGGATTGGATGTATTGGGTGGATTAACCTATAAATAATTAGAAAAAATATAAAAACATCAACATGAATTATCTCAATTGAGTTTTGACTTGCAAACTCGTTCAAATTCAAACCTGTTTGAAGTTCAAAGTGGATACTTAGTTTTTTTTTATTTTTTCGCTCCATTGGACCTACTCAGACCGACAAGTTTTTGGATCGACTTTTCCGCAGCAGCTATACATAGCAAGCATGTCTATACATAGCAGCTACCGCGTGACAAGGACAAACCTACATTTTACCTTGCCCAAACCTTTAATTGCAAGAACCATCGGTGAACTATCAAGATTTTCACGTGACGCAGTTAACGATAAAAAGAATAGCTAGCTAATATAGGTAAACGAGTGACTGTCCTTGAGCCTTTTAACGTAAACCAGGCACCTGAACGATTTTAATGGATGGAGGTAAGCTAACCGTTGTATATAGCAACTTGCTAGCTAGGACGGAGGCAAGACTTGTACATCTTAAAGAGTTGAGGAGTTTACTTCCCATCACTTGGACTTAACATGGCAGCTACCATATGCATGTACAGTTTTTAGCTAGTTTTCAGACATCATACAGCTAAACCAATCGTTCATAAATTACAGCGTCACTCTATTTTGCAATTAAATATAATAATCCCTGCATGGTTGAACAAAATAATAAGTAAAGTTTAAAGAAAAATAAACATGCATTCTATATTGATTTGGATAATGTGTGGGCAATGTGCTGTTTGAAAGGATTAGTTGCATGAGGAATGAGATACAATAAGCCTAAATTTTAACTCGATTATTAAGAGCAAAAATGGATCTAATTAGGGGAGCAAGAAAGCTATAAGCTAGAGAAGGACACTGAATGTCGGGAACCGTGTTGTTTTGCTTGGACGCACGAAAACATGGTGAAGACAACTAGCCGTCTTGCACTTTCTTTTGTAATATTTATATTTCTATCTTTGACTGCTTTTCCTCTCTTTTTTCAATTCTTCAAGAGAATCAACTCTCACTGTAGTAGCCAATCCATGTTTTTTTTAGCCATGCTGTATTTTTCTTCGTTGTTAGGAGAAGAGGTTCCTAGAAAAATGTGGAAGCTACGGATTCCTCCGTCTCTAGACATTCTGAGAAATGGGGAGTCGCGACCCAATTTCCAGCTACAATTCAAAGAACGCGTCGTGTCCTTATTTCGCATGCCCAACTATGAGGGGTTTAGGACGGTGGTTCGGTGCATTCCGTCACGCCCACATCATGATTCAGACGCATTTTCAACGTAACTATCAATCTATTCAATTAATATCTTCACAAGATTACATGAAAAAGTCATCCTGCAAGTCCTGCCTAGATTTATTCCAAGCATCTACTCTTCCAAGTGCTTACAAACCCTTATAATGGCCCCCCAAGCAACCCTATAATAAATAACACAAAAGGCTCTCAATGAATTATTATAATGATCCCTCGATCCCTCCAAGAAAAAACAAAAGGGAGTCATTCTATATGATTCTTTACTTCCTAGTATCGATTTATTATTTCCCAACTTCACCCCAAATAAGGAATTAGAAACGGTTTGTTTTTGCGATAAAATTTGTATTTTTTAAAATTTAAATAAAAAAATAATTATTTTCTTCGACGACAAACACTAACTTAAGGTAAGTTTTAACATGGCTTAACAAAATCCTAGTTACCGACTTACAACTAATTATATTTGAGTGTTTTTAATTAAAATTAAAAGGGGCATCATCTAGAAGCATGCATGCTTTTTTATTGATAATTGTTGGCCCCCATGTCCTTCCAAATGCTATAATCAAAGAGAGCTTTCAATTCATCCGTGGGGGAAGGGGGGAGAGAGAGAGAGAGAGAGAGAGATGGTTAAATAAGACTGGTATAAAGAATAAAGTCAACCATTAAAACTAATATATTAAAGGGGTCGCGTTATATGTACACCTGTGAGCGGTATTTGAAGCCATTATTGATATTCGATCTAACCTCACTTACTCCCTCAACAAACCTCTATCTATTTACCACAAACCCTCCACCAGCACCTTTTACTTTCCATCTGTTCTTCAAAAGCATATGGTGAAGCGGCCTCCGATCTGTATTCTGTCAATTCAACCAATCATGCCCTACTCTAATATCACCAAATCCCTCCTCCGCCTTTTCCATATGTACACAACACAAGCCCAAACCTGGAGCAAATAATATGGCCAGCAGCAGTGAACAATGTATCCCTTGCCTAACACCAATTTGTCTTTTCATGCCCTCCACTTTTTTAAGAATATGATCTGATCAATCCCAAATGGTATAAATTCTTTTTCACTAGGCTTCCAAGTGATAACAACACCGTCCCAGCAACCCCTGCCGTTTGATCTTCCCTTTCTGCCTCTTGATGGTAAATCAATGGTGGCAATTCCTTCACTTTCAAATTACTCACTCCAATCTTTTGTCGGACCGATTCGATTAGTTTAGGATCAGCCGGGTTACCTACTGCATCCGTTACATAAAATACATTTAGAGCCATGTCTCCTGCTGTGGATATCTCAGCCCTTGTCACATTAAGACCATTCTCTCTAAATGTTCTCGTCACATCAGCTAAAAGGCCCTGCCTATCAGGTGTACATAATTCTAGCCTCACACCCTGTTCATGGAAAAAGATGTTCTCATTAACATTTCAAATGTTCGTCTAACAACTGCATGATCTAACAGTTTAGCTGAGAAACTCCACACCAATTCTAATAAAACAATTACCTCGGATGCTCTTCTTTCAACCGCAGCTTGTAAGCACTGAATTACACGTTGCCTCTCGGGCTCTGAACTAATTGGGGTTCCATCAGTGTGCCTGATGTAGAATTCCTGGAAGAAAAAAATATTCAAACAAGGTCAGTAAACTAAACCAGACAATTTGGTTTTAATAGTTTCATCTATGCAACGATACAAATAAACTAAGATAAATATATACCAGGTATGCTCTGTCTCCTGCTGTGTTGATAGTCGCATGAAACACAATGTATTCCATGTCTGTCAACGTGCAAACAACATCAAACAAAAGCTTTGTTCTGTCCTTGCACTGAACATTCACAACCGAATAACCTCTCTCCACCCAATTTTGCACCGTCACTACCGGAGAATCACCACTAGGCTGCAAAATAGGCTTTCTCTCATAGTCCCTATCAGCAAACATCACTTGATGCAACCTTCTCTCCGTATGTGTGACGGCCATTGATACCATGGTTTTCGCGCTCCTGATATCATTGTCTCCCTTAAGAACATTCCTTAAACGTGCCTCTATTCTATCAATATGCTGTGTGTCCTCAATTGGTGAACCTGAATTGCAATCTTTCACATACATCAGTGATGCAATCCGACCATTGTGAGTCCAGACTTTAGCATCGACCACACTGCATTGTAGGTCAGCTAGTACTGCAAATACCTCTGAAAGAAGGCCAATCCGGTCGGTACCAGTTAGTTCTAATGCTGTTAGACCGTTAGAACCGGTTGTTTTCCCAGGATGAATGGTACCAAGTGACTGATAACATACAAAACACGAAACACACTTCAGTTACCACAAAAACCTCCATCATTTAGTTACTAATTAACAACGCGTTTAAGGATAACAAATCACCTGCTCAATGTAGTTAATAACACTCTCGTCAGTTAACTTATTTCCGTTTAGATCAGTCACATGAAAAACTGCAAAACACAATTTAAAAAATAAAAATTAAAAGAGAACTTCAAAAGGATTTGAAACTGCTAACGTGGCACATATATGCATCCAAGCGCACGTAAGAAACAAAATGAAAAATCATAAAAGAAAAGTTGGTGTAGTAAAAAAATCTTACCATCCATGAACCAGCGTCCATCGGAAGAAATGTAAGCCTTCTTTATAGAAAGGTTCAGATCCGTGAGGACTTGAACAGCTTCGAGTAAGATTCTATGTTTTCTAGCACTATCAACCTGTGAAACCAAACAAAAGAATCTCGAATGAATAGTCAATTTTTGGAAGGAAATACGGAAGATTAGTCAATTTTTGAAGCACTTAAAAGAAGACTGATTTGTTCTGTAGTTTGTGTATATCTTTTGTGTGGGTTTCGTAGAAGGATTACCTTGACAACAGTCGCTTTAGAGGAAACGGCATTGTCGATGACGACCCTGAAAACAAAGAAAGGTCAAGTCAGAGAGGGATTGCGTTTACACGAGAGTTTAAATTTTAAAGTTAAGGAATTAATATTGAAAAAGTCTCATAACAGAGGTTTTAAAGTTCTAGAGAGAAGAAAATCAGGAGACAAAGTCAGATTATTATTTAAAAAAAAAACAAGAAAACTGAAAAGTAAATTGAATTGGTATAAGAAAGGGAATGATTTCAAAGAGGAGATTTGAAATCAGACCGTGTGTGATGTGGGTTCGGTAACCGGTTTCAGGAAAATGGAAAGTAAAGATTTCAGTCTCAGAAATTTCAGCTTAACCAAACAAAAAAAATTGTCAATGATTTTGTACAGTTGATCACTAAATTGGGAACAAGTAACAAATCAAAAGAGAAAATCACAAAAATGTGGCAGTACAGACAATGAAACTCAAACAAGTAGGCAAGAACAACAAAGAAACTCAAGAAAAACTTGTGAAAGTCAAAAGGAGAAGAAAACGCAGCAAACTCATGAAGGTTTTAAGAGAAACAAACCTGGGAGTGGTCATCCTTATAACAAGCTTCTCGTATTCATCCGAACAAGCACTCCACTCCATTTTTGTAATTTCTCTTCTTTCAAACAACAGAAAAACAGAACCAAGGAGAGAGGTCTTCTCTTTCTCTTTCAAACGTTGTGTGTTTTCACTCTTCCCTTTAAAAAGCCTCAACAGACGACGAGATACTCAAAGACCCAGTAAGGCAAAATCCGTGAATTGGGAGAAAAAACCCAGAAGCTTGATTCTTTAAAATTCTCACTTCTTTCGAGCAAATCGAAATTAAACCCACCAAACTCAAACTTGTTTCCTTGTTTCTTTCTCTCTACCTCTGGCTCCAGAGAGTTTCTATTTTTTTTCTTCTCCCTCTCTCTCACTTTCTACTTTCGCTTCTTTCAAGCGTGGTCTTAACTCTCTACCCCTCTCTGCCTCTCTCCTATTTATATTTCCCGTTTTTATTCCGTTTTTATTATCATATTATTATTTCTAATACCATGCCGAAACCACGCCTATAAGGAAAGGCTCGAGTCACATGGCGTGACGAACGCCTCTCTCGCGCACAAAAAGAAGTCCACAGTCTACACTCACTGTGCCAAATTTAGGAATTAAAAAAAATCGGTGGCTACGTGTCACTTGATCCCCTATCCGGGGTGTTCAAAAGTCCAGCTAGGATGACACGTGTGCACTTTTCAGGTCCTTTGCGTGCCTTCGACTCAATAGAAATAGAAGGTATATATAAGTGTGTTTGGGAGTGTGGTTGTTATTGTTTTTTAAATAATTTTTTATGTTAAAATATATTAAAATGATATTTTTTATTTTTTAAAAGTTATTTTTAAGATTAGTACATCAAAAGGATTCAAAATATATAAAAAATTTAATTTTCTGCAAAAAAAAATTAAATTTTTCGCGTTTCCAAACAAATACTAATTCAATTCGGGGTGTTTAGTCGTGTTTTAACGGGAGTTTTTTTATATTTATTTTAAAATGAATTTAAATAAAAAAATTAATATATTTTTAAATAACAAACTTTACTGTTATTCCAAACACCCATCCATTATAGATTAATTAAGGGCAAGCGAGGGTCAGTCCATGTGGTAATTCTTGTAGACATGGCTTTGTTATTAAGGTGAGATTTGCCGACTATTATCATGACGTCCACACGTGACAACACACCGCTCCTATCGGCTTTTCTTCTGTCATTTTTTCTCGCCGGTTCCCTTGTAGTTCTCGCTGTGAAGAGGATCTTTCGATCTTTGCACTTACTTATAACTTACTTTATTTCCCGCTTTCGACCTCACCGTATCTCATAGATACGGTGCGTAAGTATTTTTTTGCGTAAGAACTTATTTTTTAAATTATTTTTTATTTTTCAGAAATATTTAATAGTTTAAATATGTTGATATTAAAATTTTAAAAAAGATATTTTAATCTATTTTTTTAATTTTATCTATTGAATCTTTTTATTATCTAATTCAATGAGATAAAGTTTTAAATTGTAATAAAACGATAAAATTAAATGAGATAGGACTACAAACAAAACACAAAAAACACGTGTGTTCAATTTTAATTTTGATCTAAAAGCTTATTTTATTTATTTTTAAATCTTTTTGATTAAGGAAAATTAAAGAAACTCCATTAAAAATAGTGAATGAAAGAGAAAAAGTTGTCCATGGTCATAATCCAACAAGAAAAAAGTTAATAGTAGACCACAATTAAAAATCCTTTAAACAAAAAATCCTTCTTCCAATTGTTTTAACAAACATGTATTTTTTAAAATCACAGTTAAAAATATTTTTTTAAAATTTATTTTTAAAAACCATACTCGTGAATGGTTACAATAATGCCAAAAACGCACAATCTATTTTAATGAAGTGAATTCTGGATTTTTTCCTTGAAAAAACACCTCATGTCTTGAGGTTCTCAAATATTACTCAAATACACATTCAATTTGAGATATCGCATTATCATTTGACATTAACATAATTATTTAATACACTTGCTCTAAATATTTATTACTATTCATATAGTAACCAATTAGTCTTGGTGTTCGCACTTCGCCTTAAGGCCAAGCAATTTTTTATGCAAAAAAATAATATTCAAGTGTCAAAATGAGGTCGAAAGGTGACATAAAAAATCAATAATGACAAGTTTGTAATTTCAGTGATCAAGGTCAAACCAACACGGGATATCCTACAAAAGCCGAGATCCATATCATGAGATTCAAATAATCCGATAAAAAAAATAAAGAGAAAGCTGTTTTTTCAGAAAAAAAAATGTTAACTTTTCAAACCCGTGACTTGAGTCATTAGACTCGAAGCACCTAATTTGAAAAAAACATGAAGTCTAATTTCTAATCAATCAAGTGTTAAAGAATGAAACTGAAAAAAAGATTTTTCATTATAAAAATTTACAAAATAATTTTAAAAAATATAAATTAAAAGAACGAGGATCAAAATTAAAATACAATATATTTTTTATATTTAATTGAAAGGTGAAATTTAAAAAAATTAATATAGTAAAAGGTCATTTTAAAACAAGAATGAATATCAAAATTGACATGAAAAATAAACACAATGCTATGATTAAAGGGTGAAATTGAAAAGAATATTATTTTTTACAACAAAATAAGAAAAAAAAATAAAAATCAAAACAATAAAGATCAAATTGAAAATCGTAATACCATCAATATGAATTGAATAATGAAATTGATAACCACTGCAACTTTTACAAAGGAGTCAAGAAAAAAAAATAAAAATTCAAAGAATAAGGACCACATTAGAGAATATGATATTTGGTAAATTGAGATTGAATAATAAAATTGAAAACAAATAAAACTTATACAAAAGAGCCAAGATAAGAAATTAAAGAAAAAAACAAGGACTGAAGTTGAAATAACAATACTCAAAAGGGGCAAACTGTATTTTTTAGAGGATGAGAGGGAGAACAAGGGGAAAAAAAAAGGTTCATCGAAGACAAACCGAATCACCACTATATACATGTGTCGCACCAATAAAAAGAGGATACAATGGTGTTTTTATCGACATAATGGAAGTGCATTTTAAGATGTAGGGAGGCGTCACACATATTGCCCAAAGGGCATGGACATTTCCTGCACGTCCTCGAGTGTCGTACACGCACGTCCATTTTTTTGTTTTTTAACCAAATATAAAATTACCCCTGAGATGACCTTATAATTACAAAAAAAAGTTATTATGAAAAGCCGAAAACAACATTTTACCTCATGCTTTATTTTTTTAAGGGTATTATCATAGTTTTCACTATACATTTTGTTTATTGTTTTTTATATTTATGTAAATACTAAAGTGCCCCCGGCTTAAATGATAATAGCAAAAAAAACCATCTTAAAAATAAAAAACACCTCTTGATTCCAACTTTATTTTGTTTTGCTTTGCTTCCCTTCTAGTGATATTTAAATCATTTTATTACATAATTAAGATAAAAATATATATTTTTTTATCTCCGCTCTCTTTGATAATAGTAAATAAGCTATATTAAAAGAATTCAATGTTATTGAAAGCTTGTGTTAATTTTATTTTTCTCAATGAAAGTACAAAAAATCAGTGTTTTAAAGAGTCCATATATAATGATAGATTTCCCAAGGTGTTTTTGGCATCTTTTAATTGCGTTCTCTCTTTATAGCCTTTTAGCACACTGAACATACTATTGAATAAGGTTGTACTTGAATTTCCTCGTTGCAGCTGGATCGTTCATGTACAGCGAAGCCTATACTCTCTTAACGGTGCGGTAAATAATCCATCCACGTTGTAACATAGAATTTGGGTAGGTGAAATAATTTCTCCCACTACACAATTATGCTCCGTAAAATTGAAATTATACCCACCCGCCAGCTACTCCCCACTTGTGATTGTCCTCTGCATCTCTTCCCTTCCATGTAATCTCCGCAGAGAGCCAGCTGTACGAGGCACTTAACTGTACGGAAAGTGTAGGAGGCCAAACCTGTCAATTTAATGGAAAAAGTTGTGATCTCCCGTGATTGCATTTAATGGTGTTTTTGCCAGGTTTATAGTTGTTTTCTTGTTAGAAATATATTCAAATA
>Ga0307517_10008067_pt1 | contig 15181 bp, 16 predicted proteins | sample 23_EM_MG_FD_194515 | JGI IMG/M metagenome (GOLD analysis project Ga0307517, IMG submission 194515) | Populus trichocarpa ectomycorrhiza microbial communities from riparian zone in the Pacific Northwest, United States - 23_EM | ecosystem: Host-associated > Plants > Roots > Unclassified | place...
AATGAGTCAGCATCTTTGTCATTCGCTTACGCGGCCTGGTCTGTGCGCATTGCGCAGCCCATGGTCCGTGCACTTACACAGCATGGTCTGTGCGCACTTGGACAGTATATAAGGACTAGTAGTATAGCGCTGTACTCCTTAGATTTGATATCATCAGTACTCTCCCTAGCAGCCTCACCAGCTGAACCTGGTAGCCTGATAACTTCTTAGCATCTCCCGTCTGTCCCCTTACTCTGCTCCTCTCTATCCGCCCCTCCCATCACTTGTCACCTGATCCCCTTAGCGCTCGCCAGCAGCGGCTCAGGGTGTGCTGTTAGGTCCACCTGACACCCTCTGCCCCTAGTGTAAGCCACCCATCACAGATATCAGTCACACTGTATAGCTGTGACCTCTATAGAGTTCCTCATGTATATATACCCCCACATATGTACAATATCAAAAAATTGCTTCTCTTCCTCTCCCACCATAAGCAACCAACTCTAACACTCTCCTAAGTTAAGGTTAGAGAAGGTTGTCTCTGAGACTTTCCTCAATGAGGCCTTTACACCTGGACAAAACATCAGTGTTTCAAAACTTGCATCTTCCATTGGAGTCCATAGGAATATGCTCAAAAACTACATATACCAGTACAAGATCAGGTGGCAACAATTCTCAATAATTTCAGACACATCACTTGATGCGGTCATCAGAAAGTACAAGGGCACACACCCAAATATGGGAATCTGTTACCTGCATGGATATCTTTTCCAGTGGGGCATGTGGGTTCAACATGAGAGAACCACTTCCTCCCTCAGCCATGTGGACAGTGTTGCAAAGGTTATCCTCTGCAATGAGACTATTAAACATTGTTAATACAAGTCTACCTGACCAAACTCACTATTGCATGTTGATGGACACCACAAGCTTGGGCTGTGGAGCTTTATAATCCATGGATTTATAAATAGCTATGATAGGCTGGTAAGCTACTTGTGTAATGTATAGCCACTATCACTTACACTTGTTTGTGCATTTCCAGATCACTGGGATGTGGATTTTGTCAAGGAATACAGCACAGACTGTCCTTAAACTATTCCTCAACATCATTGAGCAATTTGGGTGTCCATGTTGAGCTCATGGAGATAGGGGATCAGAGAATATGGACCTATATATGTAGATGATCATGTACCATGGGCCAAACTGTGCTTCATTCATGTGGGGAATGTAAGTTCTGGTTTATTGCTGTAAATACACAAACAAACACCAGTGCTCATCATCCATAGATTAATGTACAACACCCAGATTGAGAGGTTGTGGATTGAGAGCAAACATCACTTTGCTTGGGGATGGAAGGCTTTTTTCACTTGCCTTGAGAGGTTCTACTTCCTCAACAAGGATGATCCACACCATATCTGGCTTTTACATACCCTCTTTCTTGAGGATATTCAAAATGACTGATGAATTCCAGCAGCACTGGAACAGCCATCCACTCCAAAACATGACTCCATTGGTATGTACTCACAGGATGTCCTTCACCTCATATTTTAAGAACAGTTTTGTTGAAATATAGTGTAACCTAGATGAGACAGAATCCTCAGATGGGAGAAAGAATTGATACCGTACCTAGCATAATCTAGATAAGACAGAACTACATGATGGTTAGCTTAGGTACAGAAGGAAAGACCAATAAGATATACATACTCAGATGAGAGAAAGAACTGAAGAGGAAAGCAACAACAGCTACTTAAGTGACTCATAGTGGGAAGCCAAACAAGTATCAACAATAAGAGTCTGAATATAGAACTGTGGAATATCCATAAAAGGCAACATGGAAGAGGATGGAAACACTTGTTTTCAACAAGTTTCTCAGGACCTTCAATTCCTTAGTTAGACTCAGCATGGCATCTAAAACAAGGTAGAAAATATTGACCCCATTCTTTTGCATCATTACTATGGGGCTGCCACACACACATGTAACTCTTCCAACAACTCTGAACCCAAACCTAAATCCAAATCTGAGAGAACGAGGCTGACATACATGCTTTTGTATTAGTTTTGGAAGAAGCTCTTTCATCAAGTGAGTATCCTGCTCGCTTTAGGCTCTACAGGGAATAAAAATCAGCAGAATCCTACAAAACTGGGCACTCCTCAAAGCCTCTAGTAATCCCTCTTCTATATAATGTCTGGTTTTCCTGTCATTGTCAAGCATGCTGACATTGTCACACTTCTAATTGGTTGATGAGTGCTTGCCCATCTCTGACCCACTCTTTTCCTTTCCCCTCCACACAGGGTACATAGAAGAGCTTTCTGAAGTAGGAAATTGTAAAGAAAATATAATAAAAAGTACAAATACTATCAACCTATTTTGTGTGCTAAAAAGTGTAATTAAATCTAGACTTTTCCCAAGATCCTGAATGGCACAACAAAAAAGGTTTGAATTTAATTACATTAGGTAGAGGGGGTCTTGACCAAGGTAAAATTTAGTGACCTGGGTGATAGTGGGTTTGGCCCCACCTCAAGTAACCACACTTTGGATGGATAGGGCATATGCATCAGGGACACTGTAAAGCTAGTGCTGGAGGACAGAAGTAAGGACCTTTGAATGGAATTTGTCTGTCAGCCCATCAAATGAATCGAGCTCTTTGCCAAATTCATCAAGCATTACCTGTGCATAGGTCATACAGTGGAGAGACTTGTAGCCTGTGTCAGTTTTTCCATGCTCATCCTTAAGGATGAATTGGTAGACAATCCAAGCATATGGGATGAGGATCTTCATAGTCTTCATGATCCAAGTAAGTGATTCATTGTTTGGTAGCTTCTGGGACAACTTCTTCTGGGACATCTTGTACTGGATAGATTGCAATTCATTCTCTGTCCAGTCCATGAAGGTCTTAGGTGTGACTGTACCAAAAAAAGTGGTACTTGGGACTAAATACTGCAGAAGGATCAGTGAAGGTGGATGGTGGTTCTAGTGAGATGGACACACTTGTAGTTATCCAGCTTATATGGTTGGAGGGATGACACCTCATCTGAGTCCATGATATTGGTATCATCCAAAAAGTTGTAGTTGGGAAATGGGTCAGGATCTCTCATTAAACTCCATCCCCCTCTTGAATAGCTCTACTGGATTAACCACATCAAAGAGAACACACATTGGAAAGTGGTGGAAGCTCTCCCAGACATCAGACATGGACTTGGTGACATACTCATCAACTGGCCCTGTGACCAGGAGTCAGTCAGTTGTGTCTTCATCTTGGGAGGTGGGTGGGGGTATGGTGCTGAGGGTGGCATTTTTGCTTGTGGCTTCACTAGATGCCTTGCATTTTCTGCATGTCATTGGGGCTGTTGCTGTTTGAGACAATGGGTGGGTGGGTGTTGTCCCAGTGTTAGGTTTTTGTTGTGAAGATCACCTCATCACTGAAACCAACAAGAGAGACAGTTGTGTTGGAGGATTGGACACATTATGGTGGGGGGGGGGGGGGGGGTAGACTAGATCAGGTGATTGGTATTGACTGCACAGGACCATAACATATGATTGTTTACAAATCTGGGACACTCAAGATATGTTAGAATGTGGCTGAGTTACAGTCAGATCTGCATCTTACTCTAACACACCATGGCCCACTCCTGTAATCAATGGTGCAGGAAGTCCATTTTGGCCTGATATGGGAGGCAGGACTATTGTTTGCCCTAAAGCAAGGATCTCAATCATTATCATCAAGTGGAATGCAGAAAATCACTCACAATGAATAGAAGAAAAACTGTAAGCCCAGGATCCTTACACCCTGACACTGTGCTGATGAACTGATGCTAAGTGGACTGAGCAAAAATATCACCACAACAAATCCTCTATCTTCTACAGGTCCTAAAGGACTGTTGTCCTGAAGGAGTATTTAAATATCTCTCCAATATAGAGGAAATGCCAAACCACCACCATAAAAGCCTTATCCTGAACCTTGCATGTGGCATCTCCATCTCACAGGTCACCCCATGAAGTGAATTATTTAATGGGTGAGTCTTGAGCATATTCCCTCCTACCACTAAGATGTTAGCTCACATCCAGTAGGCACTGTACAGATGTCATTTCACTGGCAAACAGCACAACTGTTGTGGGGACAGTTGCCACAATACTACTTGATCTGTCTGCATACTGGATCCAGACTTTGTCAGACTATGATGTCCTTGTGGCCAAGACAGTGTTGTCTAAATGGGCTAAGAAACATATGCCTGGCATATCCAGACACAGTCACAACCCTGCTTACTACACCACCTTCATCTCAGAAGGACCTCCACAGCCCATTCCCATCTCCTGCCAGGATGACCATATCCTCTTCACAGAGTTCAGCCTCAGTCAACCTGGAGGCCAGTCAGTCAAGTGCCACAATAGGTACAAGCAAAGCATATCCCCCAAGCAAATAGCAACCAGGGTCCACATCATGTGCAATGCATGTAAGTCCAGGTGCATGGTGAAGAAATTCAAGACAGATATGGCCACAATCCTCAGGAGACATGCACTGGTCACAGTTAGGTATCCACAAGATCAGTATCTGTTAATGTAACAAATGTGACATACATTCTCAGGATTGTCCATAGATAGACATATCGCACGCTCGCTTATGTTTTTCTTTTTCTTTCCTCAGTTGATTATCACTTCGACTGAGGTTTGTAGTTGCACTTGTTTACTCATTCCCTATGTCTATCTAACTATCATACTAGCTCTGTTATTAGGTTATAAGCCTAGAGCATTAACACTCTGGTGCCGTATGAGCATACCAGATGAGACAATCTTGACTGGAGAGCTCCCAGGGCTTACAAATGTCCCGCTTTCGACTCTACTCACTGCTGCACCTACTCCCGCACCAACCAGTCAACAACCTCCACAACACGTCACAACCTTCCCTCCGAAAATGACAACTGACCCAGACTTTGCGAAACTTCACTCCTCACTCACCAGCAACAGCCTAACCCAGACTACCATATCAGCAATACCAAAGCTGACTGGCAACAAAAACTACACATTCTGGTCCAACAAAGTCATTGGTGTCATGTGAGATTGTGGAATTGAAAAGATTGTCATGGGTGATTGGGCTGAACCACAGGTCATTAAAGGTGACACTGCTTCCAAGAACAATGCCATGCAATGGAGATCACTAGATGCTTGGATTGCATTGCAACTCAATCTTTCAGAGCAAGTTCAAAGCCAAGTCACACACCTCATTACATCAAACAAGATATGGCTCAAACTCAAGAAGTTATTTAAGCCAGCCTCCACTACAAGCATCACCCTTCATCTGACCTCCATCGTTAACATCCGCTTTGACGAATCAACCAAGTTTGAAGATTTTGTCGTGAGCAAACATGAACACAACCGCATGTTGGGAGATCTTGGTGGACAAAGTCTACCAGACTCTTACATTGCCATCATCATTCGCTCTGGCCTACCCAATCTTCTCAAGCAGGCAGTCTCACATATTTCAGATGATACAATCACCACTGATCAGCTCATTAACATCATCCACGCACGACAACAAGAATCAATCATCAACACCATGCAATCACCTCCCTCCAACACCGCTCTCTATGGCTGCCAGAACAAGCCAAATCAGAAGAAACGTAACATCAAGCCATGCAAAATCCAAGGCTGTCCCAAGCTGGAAATGCACCCGACACAAAACTGCTGGTCACCTCACACTGGGGGCAGAGGGGGGCTTACCTGGCAGGCAAATTGAGAGTTTGTTGAGAGTTTGTAATCAATTTGTTCCCACTTTGCCCAGTGGGTAAGTTGTGAGTTCTTTCAAAACTTACCTACCACTTTGATCTCAATTTGTTCAGTGGGTAAGTTGTGAGTTTGTTCAAAAGAAACCTGCCAAATTACCCACCAGGTATTTTCTGAATGAACCCCCTGGATTCTTTGACAATTTTGTTCAAAACTTACCCACAATTTGCCTGAGCCACTCATTGAGAGTTCTTTCAAAAAATACCCACCAATTTGATCACAATGTACTCAAACACATACTCAATGGATTCTGTGAGAGTTTGTGGTAAAATTGAGCCACATTGAGAGTTTGTTGTGGGTTCTTTGGAAAGAACCCACCAGGCATATTGTGACCACATTGGTGGGCAATTTTTGAAAGAACTCTCAATGAGTGGCTCAGGCATATTGTGGGTAAGTTTTGAACAAGTGTCAAAAAACCCAGGGGGTTCATTCAAAGGATACCTGGTGGGTAATTTGGCAGGTTCTTTTTCAACAAACTCACAACTTACCCACTGATCAAATTGAGATCAAAGTGGTGAGTAAGTTTTGAAAGAACTCACAACTTACCTGCTGGGCAAAGTGGGAGTGAATTGATCACAAACTCTCAAAAAATTCTCAATTTGCCTGCCAGGTAAGACCCCCTCTGCCCCCAGTGATAAGGGCTCAGACACTGAGGACGATGAAGCAGAAGTTCAGAACGAACTTGAAGCTGAATCAAGCGAACTTGCGCAAGCATCTGCTTTCCTTGCTACGGGTGAAGACCCTGAATCCTACGAGGAAGTGATCACCTCAGCTGACCGTGACGAGTGGTTAGCTGCGATGGACTCCAAAATGGAATCTATTACATCAGTTGGTACTTTCGAACTGGTCCATGCACCTTGTGACCGAAAACCAATTGGCTGTAGATGGGTCTATTGCATCAAGTGCACTGCATCCAGTGAAATCTCTCAATATAAGGCTCGACTCATTGCACAGGGTTTCACTCAGAAACCCAGTATTGACTTCACCAAAATGTTTGCCCCCATCGCAAAGACTGATTTCCACTGGGGGCAAGGGTACCCAGAAATGAGTGGGAACATCTTAGGAACATTTCAAGGTCTGGGTCAATTTTACTGCACTGTAACCAACAGATACATTTATAGAACATTTAGAATGTGTTGCTAAGATGAAACTGAAATGTTTCCATTGGTAACATTTAAAATGTTCCTGGAAATGAGTTTTAGATATTCCTAGGCCCATCTCAAGTGGAAACATCTTAAGTACATGGCCCGTTTGTAGGAACATTGAAGGAACATGGGCTACAAGGCTCATTTCTGCCAAAAACATTAGAGGGTTATTTATGGTGACAGGTTAGGAACATTTTTGTAAGTGTGTCTGAGAACATTTAAAATGTTCCCATTGGGCACATTTCAGTTTCATCTTAGCAACACATTCTAAATGTTCTATAAATGTATCTGTTGGTTACAGTGCAGTAAAATTGACCCAGACCTTGAAATGTTCCTAAGATGTTCCCACTCATTTCTGGGTACCCTTGCCCCCAGTGTCCATCTGTCTCCTTCTTGCTTTTGCTGCAGCAAACAACTTTGAAATCCATCAAGTTGATGTCAAATCTGCGTTCCTCAATGGTAAACTTGAGGAAACGATCTACATGTGTCAACTAAAGGGCTTTACCACAAAAGGAAAAGAAGATTGGGTTTAGCAGCTAAACCAAACACTTTACAGCCTATGCCAATCCGGCTGCATTTGGTACAAGAAGCTTTGAGATGCTCTGCTCGAGTTGGGCTTCAAACCTAGCGCCACCAACCCCTGCGTCTTCATTTGGTCACACAATGGCAACCTCTCCATTGTCTTCACTCACATCAATGATCTCAGCATCATCTGCAACTCAGTCAACGTGATTGTACAGCTCAAGGGAGAGCTTGCGCAGTACTTTCTGATATCTGATCTCAGCGAGGCACACCACCTCCTCGGAACAAGATTACTCATGATCATGAGAAACGTACCATTGCACTCTCCCACACTGGGCACATAGTAGCCTTTTTATGAAAAAATAATACATTGAAAAGGCAAAAAAAAATTTAACTTCCTAGTATATTTCCCACAGATAAAAAGAGAGAAAAAAAACAAACTTTTTGATAACTTTTTTTAGTCCCAAATACTCTAAGAGGGGGCACATGATAAAATTCATCCTTTTTGTTTAGCCTTTTGTGGCACATTAAAAGAGGAAAGTAGTTAAATTTTTTTATTAACCATAATTTCCCTACCAAAAGGCTCAAGTAGACTAAACTTTTGAGCTCAGATAAGTGGGTCATATGACCTGGGGGTGATGGGATTTCCCAAAATGGATAATTTGAGAGGAAATTAGATGAGCAGATCAGATCAGATAGCCTGATGAAGTGTATGATTATATAAGTGGTTGTATAATTTTCTAAATAAAGAAATTTTTTGGTGAAAAAATCTTTGATCTAGGAGAGAAAAATTACCTTTTTAGGTAATTTCCTTTTTAGGCAATTAATGGCAGTTATGTGACTTCCAAATTTGGAAATGATTTCCAAAATAAAATATTGATGGACCAACTCAATCCTTGCTTAACCTCTATTGAGTTTGGCTAGATTAGATTTGAGATTTGAGATTCAAGATTTGAGATTGGATTAGAGCTTGGATTAGAGATTAAAGATTAGAGATTAGAGATTAGAGATTGGGTTAGAGATCAGAGATTAGAGATTGGATTAGACAGCCTAATGGGAGTGCTAGATGTTGTAAGTGGGTCATATGGCTTTCCAAAAAGGAAATTTGCAATTATGTGACTTTGAATTTGCCTGCCAGGTAAGATACAGTGAGGGAATTGTAATAATAACTTCCTTTTTTTGGAAACCATCTCTAAGTTTTTTGAGAATTTGTGATCAATTTGCTCCCGCTTTGCCCAGTGGGTAAGTTGTGAGTTCTTTTAAAACCTACCTACTAGATATCTTTTGAATGAGCTCCTGGGTTCCTTGACAATTTTGTTCAAAGCTTACCCACAATTTTCCTAAGTCACTCAATTGACAGTTCTTTCAAAAAATGCCCACAAATGTGGCTACAATTTACCTAGTGGGCTCCTTTCAAAGAACTTACAACAAACTCTCAAAGAACTCATTGAGTATATGGTTTAGCACATTGTGATCAAATTGCTGGGCATTTTTTAAAAGAACTGTCAAGGAGTGACTCAGGCAAATTGTGGGTAAGTTTTGGACAGGATTGTCAAGGAACCCAGGAGTTCATTCAAAAGATATCTAGTGGGTAGGTTTTAAAAGAACTCACAACTTACCCACTGGGCAAAGCAGGAGCAAATTGATCACAAATTCTCAAAAAACTTAGAGATGGTTTCCAAAAAAAGGAAGTTATTATTACAATTCCCTCACTGTACACTGTGAGAATTGTCGCGTCTGAAATTCAGACGGCTTTTAAGACGAAAAGGGGGTGATTGTCAGCCGTTCGGTGTATGACAATCAGCCCGACGACTTACTTTCACATGTACTTGTAGTGTATTAATGTAAGTTAATCTATGTCGCATTCCATACACCTGCTGGTGATGGTTTTAAGTCGTTACACGACTGAGAATGATATCCTTGGCTATATAGCACCCCCGGTATCACGCACGCTCGTCCGCACCAGATATATCCCAATAGAATGATACAATTGCTTCGTTTCTTTGTATGCCGTACACATAAATCCAAGCAGACCCCTATTCGTCATCCATCTCGTCCGAACTCCCCTCTTCACTATCAGAACTGGCGCCGTCGTCAAGGGTGATATCGGCGTTGATCCCTGTAGCCCTCCGTTTGGCCTCCATCCTCTTCAGATAACCCTTCCTGTTCCTCAACGAGCGGCGGAGGTAGGCTTCGGTTGCCCAGTCGGCTTTGAAATATCTTAGGAACGGTACGGTCACCCTTGCCTTGATGCCACATGAGACGATCAGCGCCGACTCAATCAGACGATCGGGACACACAGACCTTCTTGGCGAACTTGACAACCTTTTCTTTAGGTTGATTCGCAAACGTCGCGCCATCTTTGAATGCCGCATTCCTCATCAACCTCTTCCAGATTGCCTGGATCTGCGGTGAGCACAGGCAATGGTAAGATGAAACAGGTGAGCAGGAACAAACCTGAATTTTGTCATACTTTGTGGGATCATCATCGAGTCCCATCTTTGTTTGCAGGTTATACGAATTCCCTTTGGGCTTAGGGATGATTGGCACAACGGATTGTGGCCAATTGGTCCTCTCCAGACCGGCGACCTTGGCTACAAGAATTTAAGCGGTTAGTAGGTCCACAGATGTCACCATGTGGCTTGTCGCTCATCACGAACCCCTCAGTGTTTCATTATCTTTCTCAAGTGCCAACCTGACCTGGTTAGCGGCTGCTTCGAGAGCCTGAACCTGTGCTGCCGGCGAAAAATCAGTATGTAATGTTGTGCCGGGATGGTGGGTGAGACCATTACCCCTCAGCTCATCATTCTCGTGTTCCAATCCAGCTTGCGTGCCTACATCGGGGTTGGCAGGGACGTTCTTAGCCCCCTGCTTCCCATTCTTGGCATGTCCTTTTGAATTGAATGGGAATGACGGATTACATACGGTGATGATGGGGTCATTCAATTGAGAAGAATGATGGCTCACTCTTTCCGGTGCCTGTGTTTTTTGCTGGTGCTGTGGTCTTGGTTACGGTTTTTACCATGGCTGGGAGATGATGAGGGGAGACCGAAAGTGAGTGGGGGGGCCCTTCGTGACTAGACCCACCCCAAAATGGCAATGCGATTGCCGCGGTAGCAATGGACTTAGCAGATTTTTTGTCACGCTCGGTCTCACCTCCTCACCCGCGATGGCTAAGTCAAAATCTTCTGAAAAGGTCCTCTGTTCTTGTGGCTGCAAGGGACATGTCTCTCGACGGACTCAGACTCGACATCTTCAAGGCAACGGACCAACGCTGGCACTTACAGAGATGTTTGAGACACAGAACTACTTTGGGGCGACACACTCAAACCCTCCCCGGACTGTCCGCCTGGATGAAGACGTACGTCCGTCGAAATGGCACCGAATTGCAGTGGTGGACCCCATGCCATCTCTCACCCCCCCACCCCCCCAACCTGTACCCGATCTCGATCCTCTTTTGCCGCCAGGTACTTTGGCCGTCGATTCAGACAAAATCCTTGCTGGCCGGTGGGCAGGTTGTGGTGGTGTTGATGCAGATGATGACATTGAGTTTGAGGGGGATTTTATCCCTCAACTCATGGAGGTTAGTGATGACGAAGATGAAGGATCTGAGGTTGGTTCAGATGATGAATGGGATAACGAAATCGGGGAGGATCTGTTGGAGGTCCTGGAAACAAATGTTGAGCTTGACAATTGTGGTGTGGGTATGTGATATGTGTGGTAATCCTCCATGTTCCAATCATATTAATGAGGGGTATACAGATCGAGAATCCCTTGGTGCAGGTGTTCTGGATGAGCTGAAACTATTTGCTCTAAAACTTGGGGAACCTGTCACCGAGCGCATTCTCGAACAGATCTCACGGCTCTCATCGTACAATGTGCAATCACTATACCACATGAAGAAGCTCGTCGATAAACTTTCCGAACTATCCGCCACCAACTACCACTGTTGTACCCAGTCCTGCGTTGCGTTTACTGGGCCACACGCAAACCTTACCACATGCCCCCGTTGCAATCGTCCCCGATACCACTCTGACGGAACGAGCCCCCGAAAGGTCTTCCAATACATCCCCCTCATTCCCCGACTCCTCGCCTTCTTCCTTAACCGTGAACTGAATGAACGCATGCAATATCGAACCAAGGGGCACCCACAAGCCAAGCGAGAGAGTGGTGGTCACAAGACCGACATTTTCGACGGCACGCACTATCGTGGTCTGTTGAAACGGGAGGTAACGATCAAGGGGCACCATCTTGCTCATAAATACTTTGAGGATCCTCGGAACATCGCACTCGGGTTTGGAACCGATGGTGTTGGTCCATTCCGCAGACGGAAGGCAACCTGCTGGCCACTCCTCGTCTATAACTACAACCTTCCCCCAACAGAACACTTTCACGACGATAACGCCATATGTCTTGGCGAGGTTCCTGGCCCACACAAGCCCAAAGACATGGACTCCTTCCTGTACCCTGCTGCTCAGGAGTTGTTGCAGCTTGTGGTTGGGGTCGAAGCATGGGACGTGGTCCAGGAAGAGAAGTTCACCTTACATGCTTACTTCATCACAGTCTTGGGTGACATCCCGGCTGTATCCATGCTTCTCCGTGTCAAAGGTCACAATGCGCGCTCACCATGTCGATTATGCACAATCCAGGGTGTTCAGATACCAAAATCATCACTAACAACATACTACGTCCCACTCTCCCGCAAGAATCTTACCCCGAAGCAACCCGACGTTGACCCCATCCACCTTCCATTACGGACCCACGAGACATTTATGGCGGAGGCGAAGGAGGTTCAATCAGCTGAGTCAAATGCCGAGTCAGATAGACTTGCGACCAAGTATGGAATTAATGGTGTCCCGTTACTTGGTGTCCTCGACTCGCTGTCACTCCCACTCTCGACAGGTTATGAGTTCATGCATCTTGTGTTCGAGAATCTCCTCCCGAACCTTGTGCTCTTCTGGTCAGGAAATTTCAAGAATCTCGACCAAGATCAACCATTTGTTATTGACAGACGTGTGTGGGATGCTATTGGCATGTCAACTGCAGCCTCCAAATCAACAATCCCCTCGTGCTATGGTGCAGCCGTGCCAAACGTTGCCACTGATCAGTCAAGCTTTTCTGCCGAGGCGTGGTCACAGTGGGCCCTTTTCATCGGTCCAGTCGTTCTCAACCACCGGTTCAAACATGACAAATACTACCACCACTTTTGTGACCTGGTTCGGCTTATCAATCTCTGTCTCCAATATCAACTTTCGGATAATGAATTGTCGGAAATTAGAACTGGCTTCATTGAGTGGGTAAAGAAATACGAAAGGTGAGCACCTTTGCATCAACTCCAACACCGGATGCATACAAATTTACGAAAACAGATTCTACTATCAGTACAAGCCGGAGCGACTCCCGTGCATGACCCTCACCATTCACGCACTTCTCCATGTCGCTGATACAATTGAGACCATTGGGCCAGTCTGGACATGGTGGTCATTCCCAATCAAACGTCAGTGTGGGAGGCTTCAGCGAAAGGTCAAGAGTAGAAAACACCCCTACACCAATCTCGACAATTACATTTTACAGCACGCACAGCTGAACCAGATAAAGATGATCTATAACCTCTCCGACATAGATCTGTCAATTGGTGAACACTTGACTAGGAAGAAGGCAGAACTTATCCTCCAGGATAACTGTACGTCTTAGACTCCTTTCACTGGGTGCGGATGTGTACTGACCCGTTTTATAGATGAAGGGATCACCCTGCATGGCCGGGTTAGGCACAAGATTGAGCTTTCGCAAGCTGAGCTCAAATGTATCTACTCGTGTCTGTTCACTCGGTATGGACTCGACATGGGGACAAACAAACAGCAGGAAAGGTTCCGGGCCACCTTCCCAAAAGAGGTGGAGGTGTGGGCTAAAGTGACCGTATCAAATGGTGACAAGGTTCACGCTGCGGACTCGGTTGACGAGGATCTCCTGGATCGTCGGGATGCAACTTTCGTTTGGGTAATAAAGTTCTGTATTATTCAGGTCAAATCTCCTGGTCTAATTCTCTTGCAGTACTCAATGCTAGTAGACAAGATGCGACACAAACCTCGCACGACCCCCCAATTTGAAGCAACCGAGTGTTTCGGTCAGCTACAATCGATCCTCAGATTTGATCTGCCCGCAGGTATTGCGCCGTTGATCACTGAGGCGACAATGCTTGTTCTGGCAATCATCCGGAATGCGGATGTCTCCTACAAGACATCACTGGCGATTCCTTACTACAAGGAGCTCAGTCATTTGGAAGCCGTTGATATGAGCACAGTAATGTGTGTCGTCGGGCGCATCAAAGATCACCGTGGGCGGTGGGCAATCGTCGACAGGAGCGGCAAGTCAGCGAGGGCAGATTTTACCGAGTAGGGGGCACTGTCATATTTCCGGGTCCACTCGGTGTGTACCATCGCCGCAATTATGGGACAAACAACTCTCGGTGCTGACCCCATCCAACGTGGCAGGGCAAATCCATTGTGCCAGTACCTCAACGAGTGGGTTCGCAAGTGGGCCACTCTCGATGTTTATAGGTTACTTAGTCCCTCGGACTGTGGACTTCACGCCCGTGTCCGTATCCATACACCATGCTCGCGCTGTAATGCCATCAACGAGCATACCCTTCTCCCTTGCGGTCACAGTAGAGTTCTCCACTACCACTTAGATTACACGTTATTCCATTATAGTTCTAGCGTTGACTACTTGCATGTCAATTTTCGTGAAACTAACGCGTCGATCCCTGGTTGGTGAATGTGTGAATATAATATATTTGCAAAGTCGGCTTGACCTTCATAGAGCATTTGGTCGGACGGTTAAGTCGCTGATGACCAATTTTTGTTCGTGCGTTCGATTCTGAGCCCCCTCTCCCTTTTTTCAGCAACATCCAGAACCCCCCCTTGACCTCGAAAATGCATCAGACGTGGTTACAGTTACACATTTCACATTCCAACAATTTTCTGGAGGTGCACTTTATGTTTTTCAAACCTACTCTCACGAATGTCTGAAATGAGACTGAATTTCATACACCCGGGTTTCATCCCCCTTTCAGACAAAAAATGTGTGAAACCATAGTTTAAGTCAATTTGATGCTGACTTTAAGGCACGCCCTTTCTCATAGTGGTATCTTACCTGGCAGGCAAATTCAAAGTCACATAATTGCAAATTTCCTTTTTGGAAAGCCATATGACCCACTTACAACATCTAGCACTCCCATTAGGCTGTCTAATCCAATCTCTAATCTTTAATCTCTAATCTAAGCTCTAATCCAATCTCAATCTCAAATCTTAATGTCTATATTCCAAAATAACTTTGTTTTGCAGGGGCAGTTTACATACCTCCCCAGCCTTGGCAATAATATACCAGGAGAACCCCAGGTTCAAGGCAGTCTTGATTCAAGGAGTGCATCCAGTCATCTCTCAGGGTCCACTCTCCAACATCACTTCAAACTTTCAGAAGGAGATCTGATCACAGGAACTGTTGACATTACTCATGAGCATGCTCACATGCTGCCTGTGATCCAGAACACGAGTTGCATGGAGGAAAAGGTGGCTATGGTCTGTGTTTATTTATCCCTCACCTGACAGCCCAACCCAACCTAATACATCTGTCTCCACTGTCAGGGCCACTCTTCACCCTAAGCTCTACTGCGCCAAAGGTGGAGTCAACCGGAGAACAAATCAATCCGGAGACAAACCACAACCACAACAGCTTTTAGTGGTCGCTTCTTCCGGTAGGTGTT
>Ga0307517_10008068_pt1 | contig 15180 bp, 16 predicted proteins | sample 23_EM_MG_FD_194515 | JGI IMG/M metagenome (GOLD analysis project Ga0307517, IMG submission 194515) | Populus trichocarpa ectomycorrhiza microbial communities from riparian zone in the Pacific Northwest, United States - 23_EM | ecosystem: Host-associated > Plants > Roots > Unclassified | place...
AATATTCTTTGCGATGCAGATGCAGATGGCAAGGTCAAGATGATCGACTTTAATTGGTGTGGACGGTACAATATGAAGATCCGTGATGAGGGACTCCCAAACGGCCTACAGAAAGAAATCGAGCCGCATTCAGGTTGAAGATGGTCCTTATGCATATTACCCGTTGTCGATGTCCACCGTGGACAATATGTGGGCGGCTGGCATGGAACCTCTCGCACAGATTCGACCTCAACACGACTGGATAATGTTTGGTAAACTCTGGTGGTAGTGACTTTTTTTCTAGCCCTTTCGTTAGTATACCTGTCAGTGTATCAGTGGGTGTAGCATTATAATTGGATGGATACCGGTATTGTTTATACGACCTCATTGACGACGGCTCCAAAATCTCATCAAGGTGCCCTTCAAGCAGTGACTCCACGTAAATGCTTTCCTTTGGTCTCCTTTTTCGGGTAGAATTATACGAATGTTCCACCTCTGCCTCCACATCCTCAGGATGACGTCTGCCGTCGCATTCGCATTATTCAACATCTCACAAAGCAAAGCCAATTATCGATGGCTAAGATCATGTCGGCCGGTCGACGCGCGCCACGAGCCGTTGGTATTCGAAGGAGCAGCAGGCATACTGCTCGACGACGCCCAAAGCGCAGCCGGAACCGACATCGACGTCGACAGCATAAATTCCGTCTCATCCCCCGCAAGCGTGATTGCTCTTTCCCTGCTCCTCTTCTTCCCTACCCCCAATCGGCAGCACCCGCACCACCCATGTACTCGTTCGCATGAGGAAGAGAGGCGGAGCCGAACCCACACCCCAACTCTTTGTCGTTGATACGCCGCCACCACCACCAGCCAACTCGATCAACAACTCGGCGCACTCCCACGAAATCCGATACTTGGAGTTGAGCGTATAAAAGGCGGACGCTAGTTCCTTGTATTGCGACGACCGCTGTTCTCGTCGGGCTTGCGGTTGCTGGTCTCGTTGGAATTGTACCTGAGCGACTTCGTCTGTGGATTGGTATTCGACCTCGCGCGCGTCTTCACTTTCAGGTTGGAGAAGAACCCAGTCGAGGTCGTTTGTTGAGGAACAGGGCCGGCCACCACAGGAGAGGATCACGGAAGCTAACTTGTATTTTGACTCCTTATAAACTGCGTCACGTACTTGAAGTGAAAACTCTTTGTATATTTGACCGTTATAAAGTGACAGCCTTTGGAAACAACATTTAAAACCACGCCGCCCCATCTACCGCACCAACTGCCACCAAGCGAACATTACGTCGTTTCTCAAGAATATCTGTCGGACGGACAAACGAACAAAGGGGTGCAAACCTTTATTCATGGGAATTCCAGTAAGCAACCACCTTGGCCCAAAGTGTTGATGGGCCATGTTGATGGGGCCAGCATAGCGTAGCCAGCCTGACGTGATGGGCCCTTTTTAGAATTTATTTGTCACTAGGGCCAGTACACTTTTTCATTTAAACCGTCCATAACTTCCAAAATGGTTGAACGACATACTCCCGCTCGAGTGCCATATCGAAATCCTTTGAGTCGCCAATACCCCAATGCCAGTGGATAGACGTACGAAAAAGGCCGTATGTGATTCTCCCATCCACAAAATTACGTTCCCAACAAGAAACAAATTTTTAGAAAACTAACCCACCTCCAAAGAGAGGCACTGGTCGTCTACGCTCGAAAATTTCAGAGCATGAACTTACCATCCAAGTTTATCGCCGATCCAATGACGAGCCCGCAGAAGCAGAAATCCCAACCATTCAGCACGCACAAGAGTTTTACGCGGAAAGTTTGGCGTCGTTGGATGTTTCTATTCTCGAAGCTCAGCGGGTGCTGGAACGCCTCAAAACCACGCAAAGCATTCATCAAGCTGCCTACAATATATGTCGCTCAGCTTCGTCCGTCGTGCGCCGCGTTCCAATGGACGTATGGCGTGAAATCTTCCTCTTCTGCCACCCTCCCCAACAACGCATGGTCATGACCTTCTCCCAAACACCATTACTTTTCATGCAGGTCTGCCGTTCTTGGAGGTCTGTCGCGCTTTCAACCCCGGAGCTGTGGACGAGGCTTTATATCCCGCCTCTCCTCGTCCCTCGCGATCCAATCTGGTCAACGCCTTTTGAAAATCTCGACCAACCTGATTTTCTCACAGGTGTTCCTATGATCATCCACGAACGGTGCCAGTTGCTCGAAGCTGTGCTGAGCCGCAGTGGCAATCTTCCCTTGTCCATCTCGATAATGACACCAAGAATGTACGAGTATCGGCCATATCGTGCGGCGATTGGTGTCACTCAAATCGGCAGTCGACCTCTCGAAGCCCTTATACTCAACATATTCATCGCTATGAGTCGCGTCTACAGTATTTTGGAATCCCACATACCTAGAATCGAAGAGGCCTACATTTCCCGCTGCATGGTTGACCATATTTCCGAGATGGACACTCAAAATATCATTTCCTCTCCTCGTCTGCGAATTCTCCGCATTCACACTCTCACCACTATGCAACGTTATCCCAACTTCATTCCATCAAACTGGGCTAATCTCACTATCATATCCATTCGAAGTCCTTCACCAATCCTCTGGGCCAAGGCCTTATTTCGGAAATGCACAAAGCTCGTTGAGTGCAGTTTGCACATACAGCGTTCTCCCCCGGGCGATGTGATAAAGACCTCACCCATAACTCTACCCGATCTCAAAGTCCTCTCAATCACGGAGGGAGGGATGCTTACTGGTCACTTGCTTTATCGCTGCATAGTGATCCCCAAGATACAATCCTTGAGTTGCTACGAAGTCAAATACTTTCCCAGCCCGTACTATTCGTCGATGATCACTCTTTTGCCCCAGGTTCACGGCTTGCAAAAATTGCAGATCAACCCCGCAGTTTTCACAAATCAGAGCTTTTCGTACATTTGTCGATTCCTCCCGTCACTCAACTACCTTGTGTTAGGCTCAACGACTCACACGTCAACTTGTCAATGGGGGCCCACGATCGACCTCTTCAGTGTTTTGGCCGCTCGCTACCATCCAACGCCAGATAAGACCGAAGCCGTATTTCCTCTTCCCAATCTTCAGTTCCTCGAGATTCACAATGCCCCCATTTCCGATTTCGAACTGTATACTTTCATTGATGCGATGGTATGTCTGGAATGCCCTGATCATCCTCGCTTGAAGCCCGGGGTTGTGAGGTTGAGAAGCCTTACTGGGACTTTCAAACGGATCCAGCAGTTTGACACATCGTCGCATGTCATGGAAAAAATTGGTACGGATTTTACATTGAAGTTAGACTACCCCAAACCAACCTTCTACGAACATCTTTCAACACAATCTGGTGCCGCTGGAGTGCCCACTGCCTCATAGAAAACGGCACTCTGCACTCCACTTGCATACTTACATTAATGATCATAATAATACAGTATATGAAAAATATACTGAGAGAATGGACATGTACATACGTCCATCGAACTTCGAAGGGTGCTGTGTTTAGTCGCGAGAATATTGGTTTTTTGAAACCTACCAGCACCTCCTAGGTACGTGAGTACTCGAGTATGATCCTACAATTATAAGGAGCATGGCCTGCAAAATTTGGGGTCTTTAGTGAGAAATCTTATTAAGCCAACCGACTGGAAAATATAGCAGCCGTCAGAGTGGTTATGTCACTGCGCCCGCAGATGATGCAGGGTTTATTTAAACTCAAGAATGGCTGGTCGAGTCGGAGAACCTGTGAAACTCGACGCCCTTCATGAAATCGGACAGCCTTGGAAGCTCTGCATCGGTTTCGTATCGCCATCCCATGAACTTCGCATCAAGCCCTCTGTTTTCACAAAAGGCGCCTTAGAAGATTGCTGTCACTTGGCGGCGTCTATCGACCATGGATATTAGACTCAAGTACACTCCCCCCTCATCCGAGACCAATCCAATTACAACCACTCTTCCTCTTCAAAATCTCCAGGCGCTAGAAGCGTACGCCGCGCCGGGTACTTCATTGTCGCGCGATTATCACCTGGTCAAAACTGTAAGTCAATACAGCCGAGGAACTACGTCCACTAGCCAGGAAGTGAAACCATACCTGACCATACTAGCAACATCAGCACGCTCACGCTGCATGCCCTTGTGGCACGAATGTCGGAGGTGATAACGATTTGACATTACTGGGCTTTGATGCTAGATACAGTCACGTGAGACCCCACAATGATGATGTTGACTCCGGCTTATCGTGACGATTCAAATATTCATCATCTCCCCTGCGCCACCGAGTGTCGCTAGTTGCCAAGCTAGTCAGTGATACCCGCCCGTGGATAAAAATATTCTATGGTCAACCCCGACCAACACCGCTATCTCCCCGGGTTCTACTTTTATCAATGATTCGGATGGGTTGCATAAAGGAGTCCGGTATGTCATCAGACCGCACTATCACCACATTCCAGCTAAAAAAAATTAGCTGGTGAGACTGATGAGCCGCCCTGACAGGGGGAGGATGCATTGTTCGCACGATGATCGATGGTGACATGGCCGCATTTATTTTTGACAGGTCATAAACGGAATACATAAAAGTAAGGCACTTGAAAATCTTTAAACGTTAACTTTGTACTCCCCGACACACTCTCTTCTGGCCACGGCAGAAAAACCACGGCGTCCAACTCGCCTCGCCTTTCTTTTATTTCGCGTCTGAATACATGTCCTCAACACCACCACCGTCTTTTCTAATTACATCCCCATATGACAGTTCTTCGCATCCCGTGATTCCATCATTCCTTGATGGCGGGAAATTGACCGCCGAACTTGTCTCTCCTCCATACTTTCCGTCTTGGAAGACTAGCGCGTCGTCCGCCTCTGTGGAGAACTATTTCTCAACGAATGCCCCGACAACCCCACCGCCGAGATCTCGGTCGGTGACGCCTCGTCCGATGGATCCTGAGAAACAAGAAAACAGGGCTGGAGACGCCTGGTTTGGCAATTCGCGAAGGTCTAGCTCTCGCGAAACAGAATCAACAGAGAAAACCAGGCTGGCCCGCGGAAGGGCCCTTCGAATCAATAATCTTCACCAGCGCGTCTATCATCCCCAAGAGATATCGCCTTTGCCCTATCCACCTGATGGGTTTGCGTCGCACCAAGACTCAGGGATTGTTCTCGAGAAGGATAGCCTTCCCCTGATTTCACCAATTTTGCCCTCGCCGTCTAAAGCCAGATCGTTTCACAACTCGACGAACAATCGTTTTTATGAACGATTGTTCCCCAACTTCCTTCTCCGACGAATCCTTTCTCTTCCAGACTCCCCGCCGCTATGGCTCGCCCTGTATTTCACCCTCAATTTGACTCTGACACTCTACAACAAATCCGTCCTCATCCATTTCCCCTTCCCATATACCTTAACCGCACTACACGCTTTGTGCGGAACCATTGGCACGTTTATCCTCATTCGGATGGACTCGGGTACGGTCCGCCCTGGCGCTGGCGCGCTGACCTCGGTCTCTCCTCCCTACCGAAGCCCGGTGCCTAACCTGAATGCCAAGGAACTACTTGTGCTATTCCTGTTCAGCATTCTGTACACTCTGAACATTGTCGTGAGCAACGCCTCGCTAAGGCTTGTCACTGTTCCAGTGAGTCATATGTGGCTCAGTTTGTTCTATTTTTGCTGATGGGCTTCCCCCGAGCAGTTCCACCAAGTCGTCCGCGCCTCGACTCCATTTTTCACCATTATGTTTTCTGCCATTCTCCTAGGAAAATATTGTACACGACAGAAGTTAATTTCTCTCGTACCGGTTGTCGCGGGTGTTGGCTTCGCGTGGGTGTTCTGGATTTAACGAGGGTATCGTCATGTTACTGATGGCTTATCTACCATAGAACATATGGAGATTACTACTTCACAGCGATTGGATTCTTCCTGACATTGCTGGGAACATTACTCGCCGCCTTGAAGACGGTTCTGACAAATGTTATTCTGGTCAAACCTTCAGCATGTGCTCTCCCCGTCTCCTCGGAAAACACTCATCCGATATCGGTTGACACAAAGACATCCCCACGCTCTGTTCTCTCGTCGATATGGAATCTAATAATCAACCATATCGTCCCTCCATCGCCCTCTGCTTCACCAATGTATCAGACCAAACCCCTGCCAAATTCGTCGCCAGGTCCTTCTTTCTCCATCCCCAAGCTTTCTCTAGACCCCATACATCTCCTGTACTTCCTCTCCCCTCTCGCATTCGTCCAGACGATCTTCCTTGCACATTTTACCGGAGAACTCCAACGCGTTCATTCCCACCTCTTTAACCCCGCGACCGCGAATTCCGCTCTCGGCGCTTCCGGTGCGAACGGACGCATTTGGTTGTTGCTCAATGGAGTTCTCGCTTTTTTTCTCAACGTAGTCAGCTTCAACGCGAATCGCCGAGTCGGTCCCCTTGGAATGAGCGTGGCTGGTATGTGATTTTTTCGTTTTACAATGCACATCGGTTATTAATGATTTGGTTTCTCTGGTAATAGCTAACGTGAAGCAAGTTCTCACTATCCTATGCGCTGTGGGTATCTTCGATTTGACTATCACGCCTGCGAACGGCGTTGGCATTGTCCTCACGCTTATTGGGGGCGCTTTGTACGCCGCTGTCGAATTAAAGGAAAAGGAAGAAAAAGGAAGTCGGCGCGGATGACAGGTAGATCGAGAAAGATAAACGATGACCATACTTGTTGCCCCACTTCGCATCTTCTAGCCTCTCACTCCACCATGACATGAATTTGTTAGTTCCCCACTACACTTTCGCTTCCCTGTAACTATTCAGTAGATTCTATTTATTATAGATATCCGTCCTCGTATCCTACTCTCCTTTCGTCTCACTCTCCTTTTTGTCCAGTGTTGCAACACCAAATTGTAACCATACCAATTACCATACTGTATACATACTCCCAGAATGTCTTCCCTTTAACATTCGTCCCATTAGCGTTCTTATGTAAATATTCGTAGGGTTCTAGAATTGAACGTTGAACGTTGAACTTTTGATGGAGTGGGAAAGCTTGGCACTTGCTGAGCGTTTTGTCATTGCACACACATTGTCATTGCGCACACATCAGAATTCAAACCGGCGGCACCCATTCGAGTCGGCCGACATGGCCGTCCCCTGTCAAACGCCTTTTGCTTCGAGAAGCATGGAAAGCTCGTATCCATAGGTTGGTGATGGTGATCGGGTTTTAGAATAAAAGAGCGGGGAGCGCCTGGGAGCGAATGCAAGACATGGCAGGAAGAGGGCAAGAGAGAAACTTACAATGTAGATGATCCTGACAGCGAAATCCGGGCTTTGTGCGGCAATTGTTTGGCTGTGGAGTAGCATTCAGAAGCTGTCAACACAAGGTCGCCCACTGAGTCGCATTTACGTAGTCCTAATTAACATAATCGCCAATCCCCTGCTCCACCTCACCTGGACCATAATACAAATTTGATCTTGATAAATTTCATATATTTTATGTAGAATTGGACGTCACGTATATATTGAATTTGATGGAGTGGGAAGGAGCGCTTACTGAACTTTCCGCTAAGTTACTTAGGAAACAACCGAAAAACCTCCGAGGTCCTTCAAGGCGGCTGGCCGCGGAGAGCGACTCGGAAAAAGAAGGGTGAAATTGTGTTCTTGGGGGGGAAAGGGCCACATGAAATTTGTTACCTTGGTGGCAGTTGTTGTGAGTCGGACCTCGGTACAATGACAATTCTATTCTAACGACCTGGTCATATCATTTCCCAATGGATTCCCACTTAGAAGATAATTCACCCTACCGAACGACCGGGTAATGGAAGAAGCCAAAGATATTAGGATTACTTTCTTTTTCGAGAAAATGGAGCCTTTACTGTGAGCCTCTTTGATCCTCACAGGACCGAAAGCTTGGATATCCTCCACTCACGGCGCGATGTCATTCATCGGGCTATATTCCAGCTTGATTTCATTTTTTCTCTAGCCCGCTACATCTACGTTCTGGAGGATACCTGATGTGAAATTGCCGCTTGGAATCATCTCGTCCGAGTCCTTGACTCAGCTTCTCGGTGGCCCCTTTATTGCTTACCCATGTCTCTCGTGGCTGGAACTCAATCGTTATTAAGACTCCACAGCTCTGGCGCCGTATTCGTGTTGCCATTTCAATTTATCAAATGCCTACATCGCCTTATAAAAGCTTCCCTCCAAAAAAGGCTTAACTGGAGAGAGACAATGCTCAATGATTGATTAGACTAATCAGGAGACGTTCCATGAATATCCATCACGCTGAACGCTCGGGGTTTACATACCCATGCGTCTTTGGAAGTATTTCTGGTTGTCCGTTTTCTCAGAAACTTAGCGTTTCATTTACCCGATTGCAACAGGCTGAAGGTCCGCAAATATACAGATTCTCACAAAACCGTGTTGAACCTTAGCATTTCCTGGACCAATGATCTTGAATGAGGGCTTCAAAAGTTTCATCATTCTACCCAAGCTGTCAATTCTGCAGTTCCGTGGAGAGATGGATATTTTGCTCCGAGGCTGACGACTTCCAGAATATAATTCTTAAACGCCTCGATTCCGTACTACTACTTCCCGATATCGCCATCTTGAAACGCATTTCTGCAACCTTTAGCGACCCGATTGCAGAAATTACTTAGTATATCTGTGGTCACATTTGGCGAGACGGCTGAAATCGAATGTTCTGCAGATATGGTTAGGACGGGCCCGAAGCGGCGTGAATGCGGAAACATAGTTACCTATTCTCAGTACCCTGATACGAGCAGCAAATTGACAGCAAAAAGGGTATGAGCGGGACGCCGCCCCTAGTGATCACGACTACCACCGCGGGTATATCGATGCACAGCAGCGCTTATGGACCTCTCCAGGAATCCAGGATGATGATGACAATGACGAAAAACAGCTCTTTCCCCTTCACCTAGTTCGAACTTCGCGCGCGTCGCCCGTGCCAAGTGTGGGGAAATATTTTCTCTTTTTACATGTACAGGATCGCTGAACGTTACACAACAGGACTAAAAGCTCAATTACCAATTACTGAAATCTCTCCACGCTTGATCCAGCTTAACCTCTCCATCTTCAATGTACAAACCTCCATCCTGTGCCAACTTCAAGTTTTCTTTCGTCATGGTCATCCCGCTCCGCATGAAACTCCCCATTAAACCTTCCTCAATTGATTTCCCTTGAACACCGCAAGCGACCACATTCTGCAGCGCTACCTCAAAACCACACCGCAGCGAGCCTTGTATTTCCCCCGGAGCTGAATCTTGTGTGCAGACAAATATACAGCTGTCGTCCTCCCTGGTCTCATCGTCAATCACCAGGAAGCAATGCGGCATGAATCCTTCCAGGTGTGGTTGGGTGATATTTACGTCAAACCAATCGCGCACTTCCTTGAGAGAGAGGCCGAGAAAGGCGGTAGGAGATGAAGCGATTGGAAGAGAAGATCCGAGTCCTTTGGTGATAGTAGCGATATCTTTGGTGTCGATGATGATAAGCCAGTCGGATACATGTGCGGTGTAGTTTGGCGAATTAAATTTGGAGAGATATTCTTCGGTGCATTCTAAGAGGAGATCTAGGGTCTGTAGAGCAAGGATTGAGGAAAATAACACCTTTTTAGCGATAAGCTGGTGATTTTCTCTGGCTTACGGTGGCTGGGATATCAGCGGTACAAAACACTGGGCACTGAGTTTCCCCGTCGCCCATGGTGGCAGGAGGTGTGGAGGTACGGAGGAGTCGTCCTCGGGCGTGGCTGTGTTGGGTCGACTGGGTGGGCTGGCGCACCGGGCTTCTCCATCGTCCATGGTGGCAGGAGGTGAAAGCTTGGAATGGACCCACAGATCGATAATAAGAACACGTTTTTCTACTTATTTCTGATACTAGGAGTTGCGCTCAACTTCCGCAACTTCCGGATATGCTTGAGATGGCCACGGACGGGGATGGGGTATACTGCTATAAGTAAGTATTGGTTGAACCTGTTCTAACTTCTAAAGATGATATTGATTCTATTATTGCTCTATCTCAACTCTATCTGTACAGTACGTACATATTTAAGTGTTGGTATCTTTATCTTATGGCACTAGTTCCTGGGCATGCCCAAGCATGATGCGTCACCTTTGGCGTGTTGACGCTAAACTTGCCCATTACTGCATTTCTTCAATAAATCCGACATGGAATTGTGCACCGAAGCTTGGTGGCAACAACGCAACAGTTAGAGGCCAGAAACAGGTCCACCACGCTGGTTGAAATCCAATGGGATCGGAGGAGAGGCTTCGAATCGCTATTGTGTCCAATATTGATATGGAATACGAATTTGAAGATGGGAATACGATGCTAGCAATATACGTAGATCACTATGAAATTGACAATGGTACGTCCGGATTGTGGGCTCACGAAAAGTTGACGAAAATCTCCGAAAAGCAACCGAAAAGACAACGAACTTACCACATTTGGACATGTGCCCTTCGCTAAATGCAACCAAATGCCGCATACAAACCGCTCGTAATGGCATGGGTGGACCGTGTTCCACCCAGGATCATGCAGCTTTGTTTATACCGCATTCTTAATTTTCATTTGTGGCCATTCAAAGCAGGATCGTGGAGCACAAAAAAAGTCCAGGCAACTCCAACTTATCGCTGGCTTTCCTCACCAGTTAACGGGTGAGTTGTTCCACAGGGTTACTTCTGGATACCGAAATAACTATTCCATAATTTGAATGAAACAGGCACTGTATATTTGTCAAGAGTGGGTGTGTTGGGACTCTGGGATGTCGTGTTTGGTATAAAAGCATTTGGCACCGACAAGCCAATTAGCAGGTTTCCCCGCGATGTCGCTTGCAAGAATCCCCCTCACCTTCCTCGTTTGCTGGGCATACAAGAAATGCGTCACCCCTCCCAATCCGCCTGCCGCAAAAAGCGAACGATTCACAACCAATTTCATGGAATTCGAGTGGTATACTCAGAAGTCGTCATTTTACACCACGGTACATCATTCAATCCTGAGGCAGATGGAAGCTGACAACACGCCTAGAACCTTCAGTGGATGGCAGGCATCGTGGAAATAGCGACAATACTTGCGTGGAACTTTCGATCGTCTACGTTGTCTCAGACGATCCTGGCTCTACTGGTCATGAAAGGCGGCAGACCAGAGGGGCTTCAACTGACTCCTATCATCACATTGGGCGGCATGATGATCATAACAGGGACGTTGATTAGGCTCGTCACGTACCGTTATTTGGGGGAGTTCTTTCGTTTCGAGGCCAGCATTCAACCCAACCACAGATTGGTGACTAGCGGGCCATATTCCATCATCCGACACCCAGCATATACTGGGATCATGATTTCGCATTCAGGATGGTTTTTGTGGCAATTATGGGAAGGTTCTTGGGTCAGAGAATCCGGTCTATGGAATACGGCGCAGGGTAAATTCGCTATCTTGGCCTACGCCGTTATCGAGATACTTGGGACGTTATATTTGGTGCTCACGAGAATGTCAAACGAAGATAGGGCATTGCAAGAGCGGTTTGGAAAGGAGTGGGATGACTGGGCGAAGAAGGTTCCGTATTGTGTTGTACCTAGCATTTATTAGGCGGCCCCCTTCAAAAGGGAATATTTCGCGATTTGAGCGCCTTGGCCTCTTGGACTCTGACGACAGCGCAGAGGGTATAGGCGTTCCTAATATCTGACAGGCCATGGCACGTTCGTTCTCGAGACTGACACTTTTTCATTACCAGTGAGCGGCCTCTTTTTACAATGGAGTCGCGTCTTGCTTCTTGAACGACATAGTTATTTCATGAATCCTTTGATGCTTTTTAAACGTTAAACCGGGTACTATGGACTAGAATACGAGGACAAGTTGGATGCGCCTTGAAGACATTGGGTCCAACCTTGAGTTACCTCATCCAAATGTCGCTGTAGGCTGGCGCCGAAATTATTTCCACAGAGTTAACGGCGATGAAGAACCAAACGACAAGCATCGACAATAATAACGAGGAGAGCGGGAAGGGCAACGGGATCGATGGTGAAAAAGGTAGCAGTGTCAATTTCAGGTTTTATGTTTCCTTTTGCGCCTGGCTTTTATTATCCCACAACACTGTTTTTTGTACTGTACAGTGGACTAAATACTACCGTTATTGCCAGTACTTTCGACCCGATTTCCAAAGCACGAAAACATCAGAAAATTCCTGGAATACCAGGAAATTTACCATTCTCAGACTGCGGGAAGGTTTGCTGGGCTAACCAGGTAAAACTACATGCCAAACACCAGCCAACCACAACCGGGAATGGCAGACATTTCTCAGGTAGTCTTTCCCTGTTTATTCCTGGGCAAGGAATTTCCGGTTTGACGGAAAAAAATCCTGGTAAATGACTAACTTTTCCTGGTTGGACCAGGAAAACAAACTCAGCTGACGGGTCCTCTGGCCAGGAAAAGTTCCTGGTCTTGGGTCTCATAGTACGGTTTACCCCACAGGCTGGTCCGATGAAGTTCATAAGTAAGAAAGTCCCATAAAGCTATTTTTTGTTTAACGCCTTCCGGAGTTGTTACTAGGGTTTCGTGGATAATGGGATCCGGCGATTTGCCGGCGATTACTTCCAGGATATTATTCTTGAACGCCTCGGTCCACTTGAAACGCTTTTCTGCAACTTTTCTCCGATGCATCGCAGGGGATATTACTCGGAAATCGGGATATCCCCGGACCTTGTCACTCGGAGGGCCTCTGGAATACTAGATATACTAGGCTCGTGACCAACCGTTTCTTTTCGAAATTCGAACTCCGCAAGCTACGTTCAGAAACGGCTGAGACCGACCACTACTCGCCGCTCTCCTCTGAGTCTTCATCAACGTCAGAGGATTCACTGTCTTCTTCATCTATAACATCCACCGCTACCTCATCCCGCTACCCCATCCATATCCAAGGCGACAGTCGGTTCTACAGCAAGTTCATTAAGAATCCTCTCGATCTCGTTTGGTTCTTCGGAAGCTTCCTCAAGCTCTTCTTCAACATTCTCATCCACCAATGTGCCTTCGTCATCGTCTTCACCTGGGGTCGCTGCTGGATCTTCAAGGGGTGGATTAGTTGTGGGATTGGGAGTTGCAGGGGCTGTCGGTTCAGATGGTCGTCGGAACCGCGATTTGTGCTCAGCGATGGACATCATGCTGCACCTACGTTGTAGACGCTGGACGGCCTCGTTGTATTCGGTAAGTGGTGTTTTTTTCGCCCTCGGTAAGGCTGTTGTCAAAACAAAAAAAAAATTCAAGTCTATTCTAATCACATTATTTGAACCAAATAACCTATTTAAAAGTGTAGCCAAAAAAACTATTTTTTGTGATGTTTTGAACAAGTGTTGTTGAAAAAAATCTGGATATTAACATTTACGAGGCATCCTCACGTATCTCTCCGATTGGGGCTGGTATCAACTTTTGGGCTAGGACATGGGGAATAGTGAAAGCTATTGGGCTCGAGGAGAAACTTAGTCGTTTTCTTCCGAGAGTGCCGCCAGAAGGTGACAGATCCCCTGGTAAATCGCGTTCACGTTGAACCCCACTGTTTGCGTTCAGCTAAACGTTTGCGGGTTTTACAAGGGCTCATTTTTGAAGTTCGGAAAAGCGACCAGGCAAATGGTGTATACGTCCAGGGTCTCATGGTGCGCCTTCGAGCCAGATACCTTTTTCTTTCTTTCTTGTGTTAAAGACAATTATACAGGAGTTTCCCTAAGGATACACAGAGCGGATCTTCAACGAGCTCTCATAGGCAGCATGGAAGGCCAACTTCACCTTTCACATCGCCTCGTGTCCTACGAAGAAACCGACAAGGAAATCCAATTGCAATTTCAAGATGGAAAAATCGCATCCTGCGACCTTTTAATTGGTATGGACGGTATCAAGTCTGTGGTTCGCAAATGCTTCCTCGTCAAGCAAGGACTGTTGAACTCGCCATCAATTCATCCATTTTGGACCGGTTCTTTCGCCTACCGAGGACTCGTCCCGATTGATAAACTAGAGGCAGCATTTCCTGGCCACCGTGTTTTTCATACACCAATGATGGTAGGTCCAACATTATTCGTCCCGTCAGAGCCACCACTCACTTTATTCAATGGTATTCACTAGTATTGTGGAAAGTTTAAGGTTTGCGTGATTTAACTGGAAAGAAATGACTGGACCTGACCTCATCATGCCTATTACAGCATCTAGTCGCTTACCCTATTTCTCAAGACAAGCTAATCAACATCGTGTGTTTTGTCACCCACCTGGATAAAGAAGGAGCCCCATACGATGGTCCAACCACCACTCCTTGTACCCAGGAGGAAGTTCTTAATATATTCAAAGGCTGGGAAGAGGAAGTGTTAGCACTCTTGCGCGTAAGAACCGTTTCTGAAGAACACTGCATCCTCGCGTTAATTGTGCGTGCCGGAATTCCTTCGTGCGTTTTAGTGTATCGAGAAGCCCACGAAATGGGCAATTCGCGCCCTCCATCCCTTGGAGAAATATGCTTCTGGTAGAGTGGTTCTCGCAGGAGACGCGGTCGGTCTTTTATTTATATCTATCCGAGCAGCTTAATTTATATTATTATGTAGGCCCATGCCATGACGCCTCATCAGGGTTCAGGTGCAGGACAGGCTATCGAGGTGAGAAAGTCTTCCCTCTCTATGCTCAAGCTCGGACATACTATATGTGCAAATTAGGATGCCTACATCCTGGCCAGCCTGATTTGCACCAATGCAGGGTCTAAAATCACAGACAGAGTCTCGATACCCCGCATCTCGGAGGTATACAGCGCCATCCGCCAACCTCTGGGGAACCGTGTCCTGAGAGGCTCAAGGAAATCCGGGCTGCTTTGCCAATTGGTTGCGCCAGGGTTTGAGGACGTCGTAGAAGGAGACACAGAGGTGCCAACGGAGAAATTGCTTGAGGTGTTCGAGGCGGTTGGGAGGGAGTGGGCGTGGACGTGGGAGGAGAGCGTTGGGGATGATAGAAAGAGGGCTTTGGAGATGCTGGGAATAATGAATCCTGGAGATTTATGGTCAAGGTAGCTGTGATCCAATATTAAGGCATGGTTACAGTGTCGATAACCAGTCATTGGGCACCTTTCTCACCTCGTAGGATCCATCCTATCCACATTTTTCTGGGACAATAGAATGGATTCTATGCCTGCATTTTGTAGACGTACAAATTGAACTGTAGAAAACAAATTCTATTAAAATCCTAT
>Ga0307517_10008069_pt1 | contig 15177 bp, 12 predicted proteins | sample 23_EM_MG_FD_194515 | JGI IMG/M metagenome (GOLD analysis project Ga0307517, IMG submission 194515) | Populus trichocarpa ectomycorrhiza microbial communities from riparian zone in the Pacific Northwest, United States - 23_EM | ecosystem: Host-associated > Plants > Roots > Unclassified | place...
AGAAGATCCGTGTCGAAGGCACGCTGCGCACGATCTACCTCTACCCGATGGCGCTGAGCTTCATCGTCACCGGCACCGCATGGAAGTGGATCCTGAACCCCGGCCTCGGCCTCGAGCACCTGGTGCAGGGCTGGGGTTGGACGAGCTTCAGCTTCGACTGGCTCGTGAACCCGGACCGCGCGATCTACACCGTCGTGATCGCCGGCGTCTGGCAGAGCGCCGGCTTCGTGATGGCGCTTTTTCTGGCTGGCCTGCGCGGCATCGACGACTCGATCATCAAGGCCGCGCAGATCGACGGCGCCTCGCTGCCGCGCATCTACTGGCGCGTGATCATCCCGAGCCTGCGGCCGGTGTTCTTCAGCACGCTGCTGGTGCTGGCGCACATCTCGATCAAGAGCTTCGATCTCGTGATGGCGCTGACCGCCGGCGGCCCCGGCTTCGCGACCGACGTGCCGGCGACCTTCATGTACGCGATGTCGTTCTCGCGCGGCCAGATCGGCCTGGGCGCGGCCTCGGCGAGCGTGATGCTGATGACCGTCGCGGCGATCGTCGTGCCCTACCTCTACTCCGAACTGCGAACCCGCAAATGATCCGCGACCGTCGTTCGACGACCCTCTGGCACCGCTTCGCGATCTGGTCAGTGCTGCTGCTGTTCGCCGCGTTCTTCCTGCTGCCGCTGTACGTGATGGTCGCGACCTCGCTGAAGGACATGGCCGAGGTGCGCGACGGCAACCTGCTGTCGCTGCCCGGCAGCCTGAACTTCGCGGCCTGGCACAAGGCCTGGTCGCAGGCCTGCACTGGCACCGACTGCGGCGGCCTGCAGCCGTTCTTCTGGAACTCGACCTTGATGGTCGTGCCGGCCGTGCTGATCTCGACCGCGCTCGGCGCGGTCAACGGCTACGTGTTCTCGAAGTGGAAGTTCGCGTACAGCGAGCTGATGTTCGGGATGATGCTGTTCGGCGCCTTCATGCCGCTGCAGGTCGTGTTGCTGCCAATGTCGCAGGTGCTGGGCTGGTTCAACCTCGCCGACTCGATCTGGGGCCTGGTGATCGTGCACGTGCTGGTCGGCCTGGCCACCACCACGCTGTTCTTCCGCAATTACTACGTCAGCCTGCCCGACGAGCTGGTGCGCGCCGCGATGCTCGACGGCGCCGGCTTCTGGCGCATCTTCTGGCGCATCGTGCTGCCGCTGTCGGCGCCGATCCTGGTCGTCACCTTGATCTGGCAGTTCACGCAGATCTGGAACGACTTCCTGTTCGGCGTGGTGTTCTCTGCGGGCGACGCCAAGCCGATCACCGTCGGCCTGAACAACATGGCCAACACCTCGAGTTCGGTGAAGGAATACAACGTCGACATGGCCGCCGCGATGATCGCGGCGCTGCCGACGCTCGCCATCTACGTGCTCGCCGGCAAGCACTTCGTGCGCGGCCTCACGGCCGGCGCCGTCAAAGGTTAAGTCGCCGCCGGGCCGCCCCAAGGCGACGGCTCCCCCGTGGGGGGCGGGTGCCGAAGGCGACCTGGGGGCCAACATTTAGAGGAAATCATGGGCGCACTTTCCATCCGCAATGTCCGCAAGAGCTTCGGCACGGTCGACATCCTCAAAGGCATCGACATCGAGGTCGAGGAGGGCGAGTTCCTGATCCTGGTCGGCCCGTCGGGCTGCGGCAAGTCGACCTTGCTGTCGATGATCGCCGGGCTCGATGTGCCGACCGCCGGCAGCATCCACATCGGCGAGCGCGACGTCACGCACGAGCTGCCGAAGGACCGCGACATCGCGATGGTGTTCCAGAGCTACGCGCTCTACCCGAACATGAACGTGGCCCAGAACATCAGCTTCGCACTCGAGATGCGCAAGGTGCCCAAGGCCGAGCGCGCCGCCGCGGTGCAGCGGGTCGCGACCATGCTGCAGATCGAGCACCTGCTCGACCGCAAGCCCGGCCAGCTCTCGGGTGGCCAACGCCAGCGGGTCGCGATGGGGCGCGCGCTGGCGCGCAATCCGAAGCTGTTCCTGTTCGACGAGCCGCTGTCCAACCTCGACGCGAAGCTGCGCGTCGAGATGCGCGCCGAGATCAAGCTGCTGCACCAGCGCACCCGCACGACCACCGTCTACGTCACGCACGACCAGGTCGAGGCGATGACCTTGGGCGACCGCATCGCGGTGATGCGCGACGGCGTGGTCCAGCAGTTCGGCACGCCCGACGACATCTACACGCGACCGGCGACGCGCTTCGTCGCCGAGTTCATCGGCTCGCCGGCGATGAACATGCTGTCGGTCGATGCGGCCAGCGTGGGCGCTGAGGCGCTCACGGTCCAGGGCACGAGCATCGCGCTGAGCCCCGAGCAGCAGGCCGCGCTGCGGCGTCAGCCCGCCGCGGGGCTGGTGATCGGCCTGCGCCCCGAGCGCGTGCAGCTCGGCGACCGCGGCGTCGCCGGGCGCTTGACGCTGCTGGAGCCGACCGGGCCCGACACCTATGCGTTCGTCGACACCCCGCTCGGCAGCCTGGTGTCGCGCGTGGCCGGAACGGTCACGCAGCGCGTCGGCGACGTCGTGAACCTGAACTGGGACGCGCGCGACCTGCACCTGTTCGACACCGCGACCGAGGCGCGCATCGGCTGACCGCACTCTTCACGCGACGGTGCGATCCTTCAGCAGCAGGCTCTCCAGGCACTGTTGCTGGATGCCGTAGAAGCCCTTGATGTCGGCGATCTGCTGCCAGAGCGCGTCGGCGTCGGCCGGTGACTGAGCGCGTTTCACTGCGAGGATCATCTTGTTCTTGTTGGTGTGCTCCAGCGCGACGAACTCGAACACCTGGGTTTCGTAGCCGCACGCCTCGAGCAGCATCGCGCGCAGCCCGTCGGTCAGCATCTCGGCTTGCTGGCCGAGGTGCACGCCGTGCTTCAGGATCGGCCGCAGCGGGTGCGGGCTCAAGAGCTGCGGGCGCAGCTCCTTGTGGCAGCACGGCGAGCACATGATGATGGACGCACCGGCGCGCAGCCCGGTGTGGATCGCAAAGTCGGTCGCGGTGTCGCAGGCATGCAGCGCGATCATGATGTCGATCTTCGGCGGCACGACGCTGCGCACGTCGCCCTGCTCGAAGCGCAGGCCGTCGAGCGCCAGGCCCCGCGCCGCGTCGTTGCACAGCGCCACCATGTCCGCGCGCAGCTCGACCCCGGCCACGCGCGCCGGCAGGCCCAGCGTGTGGCACAGGTGGTCGTGCGTCGCGAAGGTCAGGTAGCCCTTGCCGCTGCCGAAATCGACGACGTCGATGCTGGCCGCGTCCTTCAGCGCGGTGGACGCTAGCGCGTGGTCCAGCACCTCGACGAACTTGTTGATCTGCTTCCACTTGCGTGCCATCGCCGGCACGATCTGGTGCTGTTCGTTGGTCACGCCGAGCGCGGTCAGGAAGGGCTGGTTCTGATCGACGTAACGCTGCTTCTCGCGGTCGTGCGTCGCGCGGGTTTCAGCGGCGCCGGGCGCTGCCTTGTGCCGCAGCAGCGTCTGCTTGCCCTTGCGGCTGGTGAGCAGCTGCACCTCTTCGTGTTCGGTGAACAGGTGCGCATTGTCGAAGCGCTCGGCGAGCAGCTCGCGCAGTGCGGCCTGCGCGTCATCGGCATCCAGGTTCTTCGTGATGTCGCGCGTCGCATGCGTATACACGAACGAGCGCATCGGCGCGCCCTTCAGCGTGACCGGCCGCACCGTGACGCGCGCGAGGTCGCCGGCCGCGGCGCGCGGCTTGCTCAGCACGAGCTTCGTGAAGGGCTGGTCGGCGAGTGCGAGGAAGGCGGTCAGCGGGTCGTCGGATGGCATGCTGCTAGTGTAGGCACCCATGGTCACGCGCCGGCCCAGAGGCCACCACTACAACGTCTATGTCATCGAGCTCTCGGACGCGGTCTGGAACGTCGCGAAGTTCCGCGAGGCGAACCCGGGCTACGTGCTCGGCAAGCCCTTCGTCTACGTCGGCATGACCGGCCTGGACCCGGACACGCGCTTCGACCGCCACATGGCGGGCGTGCAGGCGAACCGCTTCGTGCGCGAGTTCGGGCTGCGGCTCGTGCCCAAGCTGTACGAGGTCTACAACCCGATGCCGTACGACGGAGCACGCGACATGGAAGTCGAGCTCGCGATCGGCCTGCGCGAGCAGGGTTTCGGCGTGTGGCAAGCTTGAGTACCGCCATGCCCGACGATCCTGCGATGCCCCCGCCGCCCTCGTACTTCTTCGCCGTGTTCGACACGCCGGTGGGCGGCTGCGCGCTGGTGTGGGGCGAGCGCGGGCTGGTCGGCGTGCTGTTGCCCGAGGCCAGCGACGCCGCGACGCGGTTGCGCGTGCGCCGCCGTTACGCGGGCGCACAGGAGGCCACGCCGAGCACGGAGCTGCAGCAGGTGATCGCGCGCATCCGCGCGCTGCTGAACGGCGCGCGCGACGATCTCGCAGACATCGCGCTCGACCTGAGCGCGGTCCCACCGTTCCACCGCCGCGTCTACGAGGTCGCGCGCGCGATCCGCCCCGGCAACACGCGCAGCTACGGCGAGATCGCCACCGAACTCGGCGAGCCGCATGCGGCGCGCGCGGTCGGCCAGGCGCTGGGCGCGAACCCGTTCCCGATCATCGTGCCCTGCCACCGCGTGCTCGCCGCGGGCGCAAAGGCCGGCGGCTTCTCGGCGCCGGGCGGCACGCGCACCAAGCTCAGGTTGTTGGAAATCGAAGGCGCACCGCTGGGGGGCACGCCGGGCCTGTTCGACTGATCAGGCGGCCTGCTGTTGCTGCTGCGGCGCCGGCGCCATCAGCAGGCGTTCAAGGATCTCGTCCAGCGCCAAACGCTGCCCGAGTACCGCCGCCATCTTCGGCGTGCACAGCGACTGCGCACGCTCGAACGCGAACCAGCCGAAGCCGTCCATCTCGGGCAGGTGGCGCCCCGAGAACCGGTCGAGGTAGTGGCTCTCACAGCACAGCGCGCTCAGCTCGACACGGGGATGCGCGGTCGCGAACAGGTGCAAGTCCTTCTTGTTTGTGTAGCGAAACCGCCCGAGGTCGAGCAGCGCCTCGGCCTGCAGGCGCAGCCCGCATTCCTCGCGCGTCTCGCGCAGCGCGGCCTGCATCGGCGTCTCGCCCGCGTCGATGCCGCCCTTGGGCAGATCCCAATGGTTCTGGCCGGTGACGTGGCACAGCAGCAGCTCGCGATCCGAATTCAGGATCACGACCCCGCAGCTCAGACGTTTGTGTGGGAAGAACGGCATGACGAGCCGAGTGTGGCAGGAACCGTGCCATGTCGATCCCCCGAACAGCGCCGCAGACCGGGCGCAGATCACGGCCGATCAGCGTTTGGCGGCGGCCTTCTTCTTTGGCGCGGACTTCTTCGTCACGGCCTTCTTCGCCTTCGCGGCCGGCTTCGGGGTCTTCACGGGCGCCTTCTTGCGCGCCGGCGCGCGGATGGCCTCGTGCCCGCGCGTCAACGGCTCGCTGCGCGCGGCGGGCGCTTCGGTGCCGAGCACGGCCTTCGCGCGTTCGTAGTACATCTGCCGATCCGCCAGGCCGTTGGTGCCGCCGTTGATGCGCCGCGTGATCGTGACGAAGTCGCGCGCGTCGGCGAGTTCGTTCAGGCCGTTGCGCTGCCAGTACAGCCCGGCAGTGGCGAACGCCACTTCGGGCGTGGCCGCGCGCGCCGGATCGGCGAGCAGGTCGAGCCCGAGCAGGCCGCCGAACTTCGCGTAGTTGAAGCGCCCGGTGATCTGGATCGGCCCGCGCCCCTTGAAGCGCTTGCCGTCGCCGGCCTGGGTGTTTCCGAGCTTGACGGCCAGGTCGCTGGGCGGCTCGTAGCGCTGCTGCGCGGCGGTCGGGCCCCAGATCTCTTCCATCCACCGGAACTCGCCCGACTCGTGCGCGAGTTGCGCGATGAAGGCCGCGCCGCGCAACGGGGTGTCGATCGCGTAGGCCGTCATCGCAGCGCTCAGGTGCGGCAGGTAGAGCGCCCGCTTGGCCGCAGGCAGGTTGGGCATCACTTGCTTGAGCTGGTCGTCGGTGATCATGGCAACGCCTCCGCCGGTTGAGCGGAGGCGATCACATCACAGGCGCCGGCGCGTCCCCATCCCTAACCCGCGCGGGCTACTTGTCGATGCCGCCCAGGCAGATGTACTTCACTTCGAGGAAGTCATCGAGCCCGTACTTCGAGCCTTCGCGCCCCAGGCCCGACTGCTTGACGCCGCCGAACGGCGCCTCGGCGGTCGAGATCAGCCCGGTGTTGACGCCGACGATGCCCGACTCGAGCCGTTCCGCGACGCGCATCACGCGCCCGATGTCGCGGCTGTAGAAGTACGCGGCAAGACCGAACTCGCTGTCGTTCGCGCGGGCGATGACCTCGTCCTCGGTGTCGAACGCGAAGATCGGCGCGAGCGGGCCGAAGGTCTCCTCGGTCGCGAACAGCATCTCGGCCGTCGCGCTGCCGATCACCGTGGGCTCGAAGAACAGCCCGCCGAGCGCGTGGCGCTTGCCGCCGGTCAGCACCTCGCCGCCCTTGGCGCGCGCGTCGGCGATGTGCTCCTCGATCTTCGCGACCGCCTTCGCATCGATCAGCGGGCCCTGCGTCACGCCGGCGTCGAGGCCGTTGCCGACCTTCAAGGCCTTGACCTTCGCGACCAGTTTCGCGGTGAAGGCCTGCAGCACCGGGCGCTGCACGTACAGGCGATTCGCGCAGACGCAGGTCTGGCCGGTGTTGCGGTATTTCGAGACCATCGCGCCGTCGACCGCGGCGTCGAGGTCGGCGTCGTCGAACACGATGAAGGGCGCATTGCCGCCGAGTTCGAGCGAGAGCTTCTTGATCGTGTCGGCGCTCTGGCGCATCAGCGTGCGGCCGACTTCGGTCGAACCGGTGAACGTGAGCTTGCGCACCAGCGGGTTGCGCGTCATCTCGCCGCCGATCTGGCTCGCCGAGCCGGTCAGCACCGACAGCAGGCCCTTCGGAATGCCGGCGCGCTCGGCGAGTTCGGCGAAGGCCAGTGCCGAGAACGGCGTCTGCGTCGCCGGCTTCACGACCATCGAGCAGCCGGCCGCGAGCGCCGGACCGGCCTTGCGCGTCAGCATCGCGGTCGGGAAGTTCCACGGCGTGATCGCCGCGGTCGTGCCGACCGGCTGCTTGATCGCGAGGATGCGCTTGTCGCCCGAGGTCGCCGGGATGGTGTCGCCGTAGACACGCCGCGCCTCCTCGGCGAACCACTCGATGAACGAGGCGGCATACGCGATCTCGCCCTTCGCCTCGGCCAGCGGCTTGCCTTGTTCGCTGGTCATGATCAGCGCCAGGTCGTCGGTGTTCGCGAGCATCAGGTCGTTGAGCCTGCGCAGGATCGCCGAGCGCTCCTTCGCCGGCACCTGCGCCCATTGGCGCTGCGCCACATCGGCGGCCTGGATCGCGCGCGCAGTCTCGGCGCTGCCGCACATCGGCACGGTGCCGAGCTGCTCGCCGGTCGCGGGGTTGGTGACGGCGACGGTCCCGCCGTTGTCGGCGTTGGTCCATGCGCCGGCCACATAGGCCTGCTGGCGCAGCAGCGTGGGGTCTTTGAGATTCAGCATGAACGGCTCCTCGGGCGGTCGTGAAGTGGCACGGCCCCCAGTCTAGTTCCGCGGCTCAGACCGCGCCGGGTGCCCCATGTCAATCGACGACGAACTCGCCGACGAAGACCTGGTCCTTGCGGTCCTTCAGCCGCAGCGTCACGCTTTGCTGCTTCTGCTGCGCGCTGCCGAAGCCGGTCGTCAGCGCGAGCTGGATCGTCGTCGCGCCCGAGACGATTTGCTGGCGGTGGCCGTAGAACTGCGCCCGCACCGTGTACTTGCCCGGCTTCGCGCGCTTCAGCGAAAACTCTTCGGGGCCGTAGCCGCTGGTGATGTCCTTGGACATGCGCCCGCCCTGGTAGCTCAGCGGGTTGCCGTAGAACGCGCGCTCGCCGTTCGGGTCGGTGACCCACAGGTCGATGTCGGTGTTGTCGGCATCCCAGCTCAGCGTCGCACGCAGGTCCAGCGGCAGGTTCTTCAGCAGGCGCGGGTCGATGCGCGTGGTGTCGAGCCCGGTCGGGCTGGTCGCGATGATCGCGTTCATCTCGGCGAGCGCGATCAGCTCGATCTCGGGGAAGCGCGGCCACTGGCGCCGCGCGACCTCGTACAGCGCCTCGATCGCGGCCTGCGGCTGCTTCACCGCGGCGAACGCCAGGCCGAGGTCGCGCTGCGACTGCGGCTCGTCGGGCGCCAGCACCAGCACCTGGCGCAGCACCGGCAGCGCGAGATCGGCGCGGTTCGCCTGCAGCAGCCGCGCGCCGAGGATGCGCAGCACCTGGCGGTTCTCCAGGTCCATCTCGGCGAGGTTGGAGAGCACGCGGGTCGCAAGCACGCTCTGGCCGCGCTCGAACATCAGGTCGGCGACGTCGAGGATGAACGCGGTGCTGTTGGCGTAGCCCGCGCGCTCATCCAGGTAGTGGCGGTAGATCTGGTCCGGAGCGACACCGCGCAGCCGCGCGAAATACGGCGCATCGCTGACGGCCGGACGCAGCCGGATCGTTGTCGTCGCCGCCGGCTCGGCCGCGGTCTGCGGGCCGGCGGACTTCGCGAGCGCCGGCGCCGGGGCTGCGGCCGGTGCCAGCATCATCCCGTTCGCGGAGCTTTCGGCGATCGGCATCGCACGCCGCCGCTCCGACGCCGCATCGGCCTCGCGGCGCTGACCGAGCGCGCCGGCGATCGGTGCATCGGCGCTCTGCAACACTTTGCTCGACTCCGCCTTCGGCGGCGCATCCTTCGGGAACTCGCGCTGCCACCAGGCCTGCTTCGCCTCGAACAGCTTCACGACGCGATCGAGCTGCGCCTCGGCGCTCGCGCGCTCGGCCTGCAGCGTGCGTGCGCGCCACTGCGCGACCTCCGCGGCCAGCTCGGGCGGCGGCGTGAGGCCGTGGCGCGCGTAGTCCTGCGCGCGGTCCAGGATGATCAGCGAGGTGTCGCGCGTGACGATCGCATGCGCCAGGCCGATGCGGCGGATCTCGGCGCGGTGAAACTCGTACTCGCCATCGAGCGACGCGATCTTCAGGCGTGCCCAGGCCTGCGCGGCGAGCGTGCCGGCATCGCGCGCCGCGTCCACGGCCAGGGTCAGCGTCTGGCGGCGTCCATCCGGCTGCATCACGATGACGCGCAGCTGGGTGGCCGCCTCGGTGAGCTCGCCGGCGAGCGTCAGCGCGCCGTCGCTCGGGTGGATCGATGCCGCGACGAGCTGCGTCGCCCCGTCCGATTCGAGCGCGACGACGCGCGTGCTCGCGCGCAGCAGCTTCTCGGCGGCGGCCGGCGCCGCGTCGCTCGTCAGGTCGATGTAGCGCCCGCCCGAGCCTTCGGCGATGGCGCGCAGTCGTGCGCTGTCGGCACGCAGTGCGGCGTTGATCGCGAACACCGGCTGCTGGCGGCCGGCGGCGAAGCGCTGGGCGCCGAAGTTCGACAGGCCATCGGAGAACAGCAGCACCTCGCCCGCATCGGCCTCGGGCACGAACGCGCCCAGGTCGGTCGCGCCGTCGTAGACCATGGTGTCGAGCGCCGCGCGCAACGCGCGCCAGTCACCGCCCTTCACGTCGAAGCGCTGTACCGGCTCGGCCGCATCGCGCACGCGCACCAGCCGCACCTCGATCTGGCGCGCCTTCGCGAAGTAGGCCTCGAGCAGCGCGAACTCGCGACCGTGGTCGCGCCGGGCGCCCGAGGCCGACGCGTCCCACACCAGCGAGACGACGCGCGGCAGCGCCCGCGGCGCGCTCTGCACCGCCACCGGCAGTTGCGCGGCGACGTACGCATGCCCGTCGACACGCTGCGTCGTGACGCTGCCGCCGGCGGCGGGCGTGAGTTCGATGTCGAGGGTACCGTTCAGCACGCGCTCGGGCAGCGTCACGTCGAGGCGGTGGCCGCCGCCCGCCGCGACGAATGCAGGCAGCTCGAACCCGCGTGCCCGCGCCTCCGGCCGCGCCGCCACGCCCGAGACCTGCACGCTCGCCGAGAACTGGCCCAGCCGCCCGTAGTCCAGCGGCAGCCGGTACGCGACGCGTCCAGCACGCGGCGTCAGCCATTCGGCGATGCGCAGCACGACGACCTTCTCGCTGCGCGGCAGCAGCGGGTAGACGCGCAGCTTGTAGTTGTCGCCCTGCGTGACCGACAGCAGCGCCGGGTCGATGCGCGTGCGCGTGACATCCTCGAACACCGCCTCGCCGCGCGCCTTCTCGACCGGCACCGCCTCGCGCATCATGCCGTTCACGTCCACGCCCAAGCCGACGACGGTCTGCCCGGCCTGCAGCGGGAACTGCAGCTCGCCCTCGAGCTGGCGCGCGTTCGGGTTGTAGAAGGTCAGCGTTACCTCGGTGAGCGCACTGCGCCCGTTGATCTCGGTGCGCACCCGCACGCCACGCAGCGCGACCGGCGACTCGGCGGGTGCGGCCACCACCAGGCGCGGCGCGGCCAGCGCCGGTTCGGCGGCGGGCTGCGCCAGCGCTGCTGGCAGGGCGAGGCTGGCGCAGCACAGCGCGCTCAGGCGAATCAGGCGATGAATCATGGACACGGCTCCCGGCAAGCCCGGCCGAGACATTCGCCCGGGTCCTGGGCTTACACGGCGCTCGCGTGGGAACGGGGTGAACCAGCGGGTGAACTAGCATGGGCGACATGAAAAACGCCCCGCGCATCCCCGGCCACCGTTTCCTGCATTCGCCCGGCCCGAGCCGCGTGCCCGACGAGGTGCTGCACGCGATGAGCCGCCAGCCGATGGACCTGGCCGACCCACGCGTCGATGCCTGCATCGCGGCCTGCGAGAACGGCCTGAAACGCCTGCTGCACACCCGCGCCGATGTGTTCCTTTATGCGACCAACGGCCACGGCGCCTGGGAGGCGGTGATCGCCAATCTCGTCGCGCCCGGCAGCAGCGTGCTGATCGCCGGCACCGGCCATTTCTCGGAGGGCTGGGCGGTGCAGACCGAGGCCTTCGGCGGCCGCGTGATCCGCACGCCGTGGGTCGAAGGCGAGCCGATCGACCCCGCCGTGATCGAGGCCGCGCTGCGCGCCGACACCGCCCACGCCATCGTCGCGGTCTTCGTCGTGCACACCGACACCGCGAGCGGCATCAGCAGCGACCTGCCCGCGATTCGGGCCGCCATCGACGCCGCGAAGCACCCGGCACTGTTCGTCGTCGACGTCGTCGCCTCGCTGGGCGCGGCGCCGTTCGAGATGGACGAGCTCGGCGCCAATGTCGTGCTCGGCGCGAGCCAGAAGGGCTTGATGGTGCCGCCCGGACTCGGCTTCGTCGCGGTCGACGAGATCGCGTTCGAGTTCGCGAGCCGCAACCCCGCGCCGCGCTTCTACTGGGATTGGCGCATGCGCCGCAGCGAGCTGTCGTACCGCAAGTTCTGCGGAACGCCGCCACAAAGCCTGCTCGCCGGGCTGGAGGCCGCACTCGCGCTGATCTTCCACGAAGGCGAGGCCGAAGTGCTGGCGCGCCACCGGCGCCTCGCCGACGCGGTGCACGCGGCGGTCGCCCGCTGGAGCGAGGCCGGGTCGCTGGGCTTCTTCTGCGAACGGCCCGAGGCGCGCTCGGTGTCGGTCACGACGGTGCGCGTCGGCGCAGGCATCGATCCGGAGGCGATGCGCACCGTCGCGCGCGAGCGCTTTCAGATCTCGATCGCCGGTGGCCTCGGGCCGCTCGCGGGGCGTGTGTTTCGCATCGGCCACCTCGGCGATCTGAACCCGGCGATGATCCTCGGCTGCCTCGCCGGCGTCGAGGCGGCGATGACGGTGCAGGGCATCCGCTTCGGTGCGGGCGGCGTGCAGTGCGCCGTCGAGTCGCTCAGCCGAGCAGACTGAAGGGCCCGCGCCCGCTCGCCGCGGTGATCGCGCCCAGCACACGCGCCGGCGCGTCGCCGACCATCGCCCAATCGAAGCGCCAGGCCCAGTTGCCCACCGGCGAGCCCGGCCGGTTCATGCGGTGCGCGCCGTCCAGGCCGAGCACGTCCTGCAGCGGGAACACCGCCGTGTCGGCGACCGAGTTGCACGCGGCGCGGATCAGCACCCAGTGGATCTCGTCGGCGTCGCCGACGGCCAGGTAGCGCGCGGCGAAGCGGCGCTCGTGCGGCGTCGCGGTCTGCCACCAGCCGCGCGTCGTGTCGTTGTCGTGCGTGCCGGTGTAGACCAGCGACGCGCGCGTGCAGTGGTGCGGCAGGTACAGGTTGTCGGCCTCGCCGCCGAACGCGAACTGCAGCACCCGCATGCCGGGGAAGCCGCAGGCCTCGCGCAACGCGGTCACGTCGGGCGTGATGATGCCGAGGTCCTCGGCGACGATCGGCAGCTCGCCGAGCGCCGCGGCGAGCGCGTCGAACAGGGCCTGCCCCGGGCCGGCGACCCAGCGGCCTTCCATCGCGGTCGGGCAGCTCGCCGGCACCTCCCAGTAGGCCGCGAAGCCGCGGAAGTGGTCGATGCGGAACACGTCGGCGTGCGCCAGCGCGCGCCGCACGCGCTGCGCCCACCACGCGTAGTTCTCGGCGGCCATGCGGTCCCAGCGGTACAGCGGGTTGCCCCAGCGCTGGCCCTCGTCGGTGAACGCATCGGGCGGCACGCCGGCGACGACGCTGGGTTGAAATTCCGCATCGAGCTCGTACAGATCGGGCCGCGACCAGCAATCGGCGCTGTGGTGGGCGACGAAGATCGGCAGGTCACCCATCAGCGCGACGCCGCGTGCGTTCGCGTACGACTTCACCGCCGCCCACTGCGTGTCGAACGACCACTGCACGAACTGCCAGAAGGCGATCTCGTCGGCGTGCGCCAGCCGTGCGGCCGCAAGCGCACGCGGCTCGCGCCTGCGCAGCGGCGCCGGCCACAGCCACCACGGCTGGCCGGCGTGCGCCGCCTCCAGCGCCATGAAGAGCACGTAGTCATCGAGCCAGCCGGCCTGCGCGGCGCACCAGGCCGTGAACGCGACGCGGTCGTCCGGGCCGGCGCTGGCGAAGAAGCCGGCAGCGGCGCGGCGCAGCTGCGCCAGCCGCCAGGGCACGACCTGCTCGTAGTCGACGCGCGCGGCGCTGAAACCGCCCTCCGGCAGCACCGGCGTGCTCAGCCAGCCGCGCGCGACCAGCGGCTCGAGCGCCACCATCAACGGGCTGCCGGCAAACGCCGAGACGCTTTGGTAGGGCGAGTTGCCGGGGCCGATCGGCGTGGTCGGCAGCAGCTGCCACAGGCGTTGGCCGGCGGTCACCAGCCAGTCGACGAAGTGGAACGCTTCCGGTCCGAGATCGCCGATGCCGTGAGGTCCGGGCAGCGAGGTGATGTGCAGCAGGACGCCGGCGACGCGCTGCTCGCTCACGCAGCGTCCCGCTTCTTCAGGTCGTCGGTGAAGAAGGCGTTCAACTCGTGCCCCGCGGCGGCATCCGCAAACCCATCGAAGCGCCCTTCCGCGGCGAGCAGCTTGGCCGCGCGCATGAAGCCACCCCAGGCCGCCCGCGCCAGCGCACCGCCGACGCTGACGCGGCGCACGCCGAGCGCGGCGATCTCCTGCATCGTCAGCTCGCTCGCGCCGCCGACGAGCAGGTTGACCGGCGTCGGCTCCACGGCGCGCACCACCGCGGCGATCTGCTCGCGGGTGCGGATGCCCGGGGCGTAAAGGCAATCGGCACCGGCCTGCGCGTAGGCCTGCAGCCGGGCGATCGTTTCGTCGAGATCGGGCTGCCCGACCAGAAAGCACTCGGCACGGCCGACCAGCAGCACGTCGCCGCCCGCGGCATCGATCGCGCCGCGCGCCGCGCGCATGCGTTCGCGGGCCTGGTCGATGGTGTAGAGCGGGCGCAGCGGGTCGCCGGTCGAGTCCTCGATCGAGAGGCCGGCGACACCGGTCGCGACGGCCAGCCGGACGCTCTCGGCGACCCCGGCCGGGTCCGTGGCGAAGCCGCTCTCGAAGTCGGCGTTCACCGGCAGGTCGGTGGCCGCCACGATCTCGCGCAGGTGCGCCAGCACCGCCTCGCGACGCAGCCCGTTGTCGGGATGGCCCTGCGACCAGGCGAAGCCCGAGCTCGTCGTCGCCAGCGCCTGGTAGCCCAGGCCTTGCAGCAGGCGGGCGCTGCCGATGTCCCAGGGATTCGGGATCACGAAGCAGCCGGCCTGGTGCAACTGGCGGAAGGTCTGCCGCTTCGCGGCGATGCTGGGGCGACTGTCGGCCATGCGGAGCACTCCTGTGCGGAAGGACGGGCCACCATCTTGCCACGCGTGCGCAGCGGGCCGCGTCGACTCACACGCTGTTGCGCGCTGCGGCAGGGGCGTACAGCGCCATCAGCGCACGCGCCTGCCGCAGCAGCTCGGCGCGCAGTTCGGCGGGCTCGACGATTTCGATCTCCGCGCCGAATCCCAGCAGTTGGCGCGCGCCCTGCTCGATCGATTCGATCGGCATCAGCACCTCGTGCCAGTCAGGGCGTCCGCGACGAGCCGAGGGCGCGGCGGGCGCGGCGACGACCTGGGTTCGGGCATTGATCAACCATGTCAGGCCGCGCGGCGAGACCCGCACGCGCGCCTGCAGCGAGCGCAGCGTCGACTCGAAGCGCGCCGCGGACTCCTGCCAGGTGCGCGCCAGATCGAAGCCGCGCGGGCGCTTGAAGGTCCGGCCGCTGGCCGTCAGGTCGCGCAGGCTCGCGAGCCGGTAGATGCGAACGCCGTCGCGGGCCACCGTGGCCGCAACGAGGTACCACGCGCCGGCCTTCAGCACGAGGCCGAGCGGTTCGAGTTCGCGGTGCGCGGTGCCGCGCCAGCTGTCGTAGTCGACGCTCAAGCGACGCCCATGCCACACCGCATCGGCGACCTCGCGCAGGAACTTCGGCGTGTCCTGCGCGCGGTACCAGTCGACCGGGTCGATGTGCAGGCGCTGGCCGACCCGATCGGCCTGCTCGCGCCACGCGCTCGGCAGACTCGCCACCATCTTCAGGCGCGCCGATGCAGCCGCGGCCCCGAGCCCGAGCTCGGTGGCCGGGCCGGGCAGGCCGGCGAGCAGCAGCGCGTTGGCCTCGGGCTCGGTCATCCCGGTGAGCTGCGTGCTCCAGCCCTCGCGCAACTGAAAACCGCCCTGGCGCCCGCGCTCGCCCCACAGCGGCACGCCGGCGGCCGAGAGCTGGTCGATGTCGCGCAGGATGGTGCGCTGCGACACCTCCATCGC
>Ga0307517_10008070_pt1 | contig 15175 bp, 8 predicted proteins | sample 23_EM_MG_FD_194515 | JGI IMG/M metagenome (GOLD analysis project Ga0307517, IMG submission 194515) | Populus trichocarpa ectomycorrhiza microbial communities from riparian zone in the Pacific Northwest, United States - 23_EM | ecosystem: Host-associated > Plants > Roots > Unclassified | place...
GGACATCATGGCGACCAATTAAAATTTTTTTTTTGAAAAAGAACAAGTATATAACATCTTGTTCTTTTGGGAAAAAAGATCTAGTTTAAGAAGTCACCACCTAATATTATGGTCACTAGGAACCCTAACTAGTCAATAAAGATTCTATGGTACGAAACTGGTTACGGAAAAAGAAAAATATTATCACCCTTTAAGCGTCGTACCTGAGGTAGACTACATTATTGGTTTTGTCTTAAATTGCTCAGAGTTTGTTGGTTGAAGCTATGATGGTATGCTTGTAATATTTCCAACTCTAGCTTCATTGAATATTCAACTACGAAAATTTCCAACTCTGATGTTGGTAAATATTACGTAACAAAAAAATATATGGTATTTCTAACTCTGGTATTAGTGGATAAACCAGTAAAATAAATTTAAATCAATGCATATATATATATATATATTATTTTTTTCTCCCGGACTGGGTCCAACCCAGCCCGTACGGCTGGTTTGGACCCAACCTGCCCAACCTGGTCACTTGCTTAAGCCAGTGACCCGGCTGTGTAGCAGGCGTGCGTGACAACGCACAATTGCCCGTACGGCTGGGTTGGACCCAACCAGCCCAACCTAGTCATTTGCTTAAGCCAGTGAGCCAGTGAGCCGACTGTCTAGCAGGTGTGCGTGACATAATGAATTATAAATCAGAAGTTGCAATAGCAAGTGAATTATAATTTGCATGCACAGTAGGAAGAGCTTACCAGGTTCACTAGAGAAGAAGCCGGATGATGGGGTGATGGCTAACCGATGATACTTCTTTTCCTCTGTTCTTTCTCTGATTTTTTTGGTTCGCTGGAGAAGAATTGATTGATGCTACCTCCTCTCCGTTCTTTCTCTGGTTCCCTGTTTTGTTTGTCTTGCCTTGTGTTGTTCGTTCCCTCCCCGTGTCTACCTTCTGCTGGCAAAGGGAACCTCTACTGGACGTTACTCTTGGTTGAAGATAGGACGTTGGACGCTGCTTGTGCTGCTCACGATGACAACTTGCTAAGAAGAGGATTTCTGCTGCTCGCAGTGGCAGCTTGTTGAGAGGAGCTGCTGTCGTTGGTTGCTGATGGTGTGACTTAAAATCAAGTTGATGAAAACAACACTGCCGCTGCTGGAAAGAAGAGGTTGTTGCTGGTTCTGCCACTGCAGCTGAGGAAAGGTGTGGCTGAGGAGCACCCGTTTTGTCGCTGCTTCAATAAAAAAAAAGATTCCAGGTGCTGCTGCTATCCGAAGAAAAGGAACTTAAGTTCTTCGCCAACCGAAAGCTGCTATAACAAGTCTCAAATGTTCTATTTAGTGAGGAAATTTCAACTTAAATGTTTTTTTCATCTTAAAATTTCTTAAAAAATCAGATCTGAACCTGAAAAGAGGTTTTTTTAGGGTTGATTTTGAGTTATTTTTTTACAAGGTTCTTTATGGGGTTTTCAAGATGTTTTTGGATCAAAATTAGGTTGTAAAATGAGTTTTTATGTAAAACAAAGCATAAATCCTGTTTTTTAGGGCATCGTAGTGGCTGAAATCTAAGGAATATCAGGCGACATGTTGTTTGGATTTTTTTTCAAAAAATATTGGGGCAGACAACCAATTGATTTTTTTTTAAATAAAATAAAGCCCTTGCACATGCCCTTTTTAAGCGCCTAACCATTTTTTATTTCTTTCTTCTTTAAAAAACATGTTTTTTCATGTATAATTTTTTAATTTATATCGAAAGTAATTCCCCTTCTTTGTTATTTTTTATTTTTGTATCAAGTATTTTTATTTATTTATTTAATATAATCAGGTGAATAATCCATGTTTTAAAATCAAATATCTTGATCTAGATTCGCTTCTCGACTTTTCCACATACATATTTAGTTATTATTAATAATTTTTTTTCTATTTATTGATATATATATAATTTTTAATTTATTTAATTAAATACATACATAAAGTTTTTTTATATATGCTTACATTATTAATTTAAAAAATTGTGTTACACATACCTATATGTTTAATTTTTGTATTTAAAAAATATATCAGACATTTGATGGAGCATAGATGAAATAGCTAGTGATACGTCAAATCTTTGGCCCCGTTTGGAAACGCGTGCTAACCCGCGTTTCCAAAAAAATCAATTTTTTTGGGTAAAAATTAAAAAAAATTTATGTTCTCGGATCATTTTGATGTGTTGATCTCAAAAATGATTTTTTAAGAATGAAAAAAAATATTATTTTGATGCATTTCTAAGCGAAAAACACTTTGAACCACAACCACAACCACACTGTGAAACAAGTTACGGTCCATGTCACCAAAGAGACTCGACCATATTCCACTGCTTGAACCTGTTTGAGAGTGTGGTTGCGGTTGCTTTTCAAAGTGTTTTTCACTTAGAAATATATCAAAATAATATTTTTTTTATTTTTTAAAAATTATTTTTGATATCAATGCATCAAAATAATTTCAAAATATTAAAAAAATATTAATTTGAATAAAATAAAATAAAATTTAAATTTTTTCAAAAACACTTTTAAAACACAAAAATAAACAACACTGAAATATTATGTTTTTCATTGAAAAAACAATTCCCGGAAAATTACTAGACAAGAAATTTTAGATCTGGCCAAAATCTTGAAGGTCCATGCCAGATTTAATATTCTTTTCTGTCAAATCAATCAAGATAGGAAAGGTACATCACAATCATCATCATCGTTGCCATGTTTGCAAGCAATGGAAAAAATTGTTACAAATTCTACATATTCCGATCTAGAAGATTATGTATAATATTTGAGGCATAATAGATACAAGATCCTTGTATTTCTTTTTTTTAATTTAATGTTGGTGTTCGAGCTAGCTTGCGCGCACCTCAACTAATCTCACGGGTCTTGAAATTAACAACCATATAAGTCTTCAGTGGTTATCATATAAGCAACCACAAAGCTTAAATCTGAAACTAAAAAAAAAAACTTTTTGATCCTCTTTTATCATTAGATTACCAGACAGTTAATATCCTTGTACTTCGTGACAGCAAAGGTAAGGAGACTGATGATATATCTTTTTGCCTGCTGGCGCATGAAGGGCGGCTGCTGGCTACGCCATGGGAAAGAGAGGGACTGGGGTTGTGCTATGATTTCATTTTATGTGGAGAGAGGTGTTGTCCACAATATTACAAGTTAAAAAAATATATTTAGTTTATAATCATGTAAATATAAAATATAGTAATAATGTAATTTAAATCAATGCATATATTTATATATTTTTCTATAAATACCAAACATGAGATCTGGAGTGGAAAGAAATAGTGGAAAAACAAGTTTTGAAAAAAACCAATGACAAAGAGAGAAAAACACTAGGAAATTTCTTGCATTTTTTTCCCACCCAACCTAGACATTTATTTATAGGACTTGGAAATTAAAACACATAATTTATGAATGTTTATCAATTATGATGAAGATTCATAGTTCATAAATATTCATGATTCATAAATTATTCATAATAATATTTATTTTCATCACATAATTAATGTATTGATTCATTTACTGTTATAATCCATGGCCCAAGTCACCGGTTGATCAAGGTCGATCCAATCTAGCATCATCTCGATATAAAAAATTATTGTTTTAATTTTTTTAAAAAAGTTATGTCATGTTTTTACCGGACATTTATGTTGTTTTTTAATCCATTAAATTGAATAACTTTGTTGTTTTTATAAATTATTTTTATTTAATTTTATGATAACATTAGATTCTTTTAAAATTGGTCACTGACCCTAAAAAAAACATTTATTTAAGATCGTGATAACCTTATTGAAAGTAAAAAAAAAACCATGAATTTTATTTCTCAACCAATCTAATATTAAAGAAGAGTGAAATAAAAAAAACAATTAGAAAAATTAAAGTAATAGAAACTAAAAAAATAAATCAGATTTGATGGGTAACCCGCTAAACTAGTGAATTGGGTATCTCGAGTCAACATATTAAAACCGCAAACTGGATAATAAACCCCATTGGGATTAATAACTTGATTTTTTTCCTTCTAAACTATTATTTATTTAACTATATAATAAAAAAATAGACGATCGTAAAATCGAGCATCAAACCAGTACCAAGACTTTTTTTTAAAACTACGATAACCTCTCAAAAAACAAAACAAAACAAATTGTAAAACTCAACTCTCAATCAATACAATATCAAATGATGAAATAAAAAAATAAATTAAAAAAAAGAAAATTTAAACTCGTCATACCATCAACAAGCTCATGGACTTTCTAAAATTTAATAATATTTTTTTTTCCGAAACTATTTTTCTTTTAACTATATGATTAAAAATTAAATAATAACATAATCGAGTTCAATTAAAAAAAGAAGAAGAAGATAATCAACAAACCGGGACAACTAAGATTACCTCGCCAAACTCGTAGATCAGGTTATTGACTCCAAAAAGTTTAATAACCTAGTTTTTTTAAAAATTATTTTTTATTTAACTAATTTTTTTTTAAAAATAAACCATACCGCAAGGTTGAAATATTTTTTTAATACCAACTCAATGCTAAGATACTGCGAAAATCATATAAAATTTAAATTAAAATAAATTATTAACTTTAAATCCCTATAAACACATTATATAAAAAATAAATTAAAAAAATCAATAAAAAAAAAATCAAAATGTAAAAAACAAAAACACGGATTACTATTTCCCCATTCCTTTTAGTTTTATACTTAGTATCTCTAAGAATTCTTGCTCAAAAAAACAAATTGAAAAAAAAGCATTATTTTTAGAATTTAGAATAAAAAATGGCATCCTTCGAAAAAGTAAACTCCCATTTTCTACATTCTCAAAAAAGAATTCCCATTTTCTACCGTTCCGCGGCAAATGCCATCCTCACCTCGACGCTCTCTACCATCGATTAACTAACTTTTTCGAACCCAATCCAACGCTCCAAAAACTCCACGTCTTCGATCCGTGTAAAATCTCAGTAACCAATCACACAACCACATCCTGTTTCTATAAACCATCCCCACCCAACTCTTTCCACAGAACGCAACCTTCCAAAAAAAAATATCCTCCTCTTCCTCTAGACTCCTCGCAATCAAGCTCTCTCGAAATGGCACCAAAAGCCGAGAAGAAGCCCGCCGAGAAGAAGCCTGCTGAGGAGAAGAAGACAGTGGCAGAGAAAGCCCCGGCAGAGAAGAAGCCGAAGGCAGGGAAGAAGCTTCCCAAAGAAGGAGGCGGCGCTGCTGCCGGAGACAAGAAGAAGAAGCGGGTGAAGAAGAGCACGGAGACATACAAGATTTACATCTTCAAGGTCCTAAAACAAGTTCATCCAGACATAGGGATTTCCAGCAAGGCTATGGGTATCATGAATTCCTTCATTAATGATATTTTCGAGAAGCTAGCACAGGAATCCTCCAGGTTAGCCAGGTACAACAAAAAGCCCACAATTACCTCAAGGGAGATCCAGACGGCTGTGAGGTTGGTGTTGCCTGGAGAGTTGGCCAAGCATGCTGTTTCCGAGGGTACCAAGGCTGTTACTAAGTTTACAAGCTCTTGAATTGTTGTTGTGGTAAAGTTGGGTTTTCCCTAACCATGCGTGTTAGTGTTAGGGTTTATAAATTGTAAGTGGGGGAGTTTGGATCTGCTTATTTACTCAAATCCTTATTCATTGCTTGGAGGCATAGCAACAACTTCCTCTGTTTCTTCATGTATCTGCAAGAACAAAACAAAGCATAGCCAAAGAAATTCCTTCCTTTTACCAATTCTATAGATGAAAAGCCAGAAAGAAAATTGAAATGCACCTTTGTCACAAATTTCAATCATGCCATCTCCTCACCATATTGGATTTCAGGTACAACGTGCTTTTCAATCTGATTATGACCATCAACAGCAGTAACTTCTCAGACTCCCCAAGGAATAGCAACCATGAATTAACACAGGAGAGATTTTTTACCCAAAAAGAATAATAATAACTGGGAAAATGGTTATGCCTTTTACGATCTGGTAGATTTAACTCGAAATTCCAAAGCTTGGCAGTGATTTCCATGGACACGCACCTCATTTATGGTAAATATGGTGTCCACTGTACAGGTCTGTTGATAGTATTAAGAGCAATGCCAATTCTAAAATGAATTCTATGCGTGCAAGGATAGGTTACTAAATTATGAAGAAAGCAGGGTTGACTGGATGGAGATTGTTTATGCGATTTTCAGAGGACATCAAAAGAGATATCTGCCAATAAACAAATCTGATCACTAAATTTGCCAAGTTGAAATAAATAAAAAAAAACAAAAAGAACTCAAATAAGAATTTTTTTTTGTTTTAAATTAATTTTTTAATATTATATTAAAATCACCGCTCATCTTCTAGCAAACACATCAATTACTTGTTGCCCAAAGTATTTGTATTATTATTAGTAAAAATAAGGCATGCTAATTAATTTAATATGAAAAATAAAGGTATTCAAATAAAAAAAATATTAAATACATTGACATCTCAAATTCCTTTAATTTTAAAGGAAAATCACAATTCTAGGTTTGTCTTTGTGATAATGTCCTAAGACAATCGAGATTTATGAGAATTCAAACTTATCAAGTATAAGAATGTTTTACATCTTAAATTACTTCCGTAAGTAATCTTTATTTGAAAAGCATGAGCAAATTCCTCAAGTAAAGCTGTTTTTATTTTTTATTTTTTTTAAATCTATTTTTATTTATTTATTTATAGTAGGTAAGCTTGGAAAAATTTGATTACAAATACAAATGGTTACCTAATTTTATTTATTTATTAAAATCACGAATCAAATAATAATCCACTTCTTTTTTAAGCTACATGTCGTCTACTGTTCAATTACTGGCCTGTACTGAAGGAACGCCGTTTGCTGGTTCCCCGCTGGCGCCGCAGCAGTTTCACTTTGTCTGGACTCTGAAGAAGAAGATTGCAAAATGAATGGGCTTCCAGCTTTTTGTCAGTTGATTATCATCGTACACAACAAATCATGAGTTCAAAAGTTTGTTTTCACCCTTTGGTGTTGTTAAAGAAGGTAAGAGATTTTCCTTGCTAAGACAGCACCTGAAATCGTTTACTCATTCTTCATGTTTTTTCTTGTTCTAAAACAAATTTGATTGTTTGTGCAGCTAGGCTAGTTGTATACCCAACAACTCAAAAGCCAAAAGGGTTTGGTTTTGTTACGGTTCGAGTCAGAGACTGATGCGCACAAGGCATTGGAGGCCATGAATGGCAGGGTATTTCTTTCTTTCTTCTCCATTTTTTTTATGTTTAACTAATAGTATTTTATTAGATATTGGATAAAGGAAATTCTTCTCCATTTTTTTTTAATGTTTAACTGGTAGTAGTTTATTCGATATTGGATAAAGGAAATTGGGTTTCTCCAGCAATGGATAGGCTCTCCGGTTTTTCACTTTACTTTTGTATCCAAGTTGGATGCAAGAACTTCCACTCTTGTTTTAAGCTTTTCATAGTGGAATAAGCCTATGCTTCCTCAGTTCTCTGTTTTCAAGGTGTATTTCCCTCGTTCTTCAGTTGATGCCTTAACATTAGTGAATGTTATGTAATGAAAGTCTTCATTGAAATATATTACCTACCTGCAGTCTACTTGCTAGGTTGAAGTGGTTGCATATCAGTTATTGGAAATTAGGCAACGGAGAAAAGACTGTAGATTTTTTCAGAACTATTTGGTTCTAGGATGTTAATTTTCCTCCTCCTCTGGTCATTTATGGTGGTGAGGTTGCAGGCCCGCTAAAATGGAGATGGGTCTTGGTCCTCTAAGAAAGCCTTTATTTTAGACGCTTGAGGTCTTTTCTATAAAGCAAATATTGCATTGTTTAAGCATCTTAGATGATAATTCTTGTGAAGCCTGTAATATGGATACACATGCATACATATAGAAGAAGAGACTATTATGTTTGGGAAACTGATTAAGTAGGCCGCTATTACTGTAGATAATTTAGCAGCAAAAGATACATCAAGATCCATTAATGGTTTCAATCTTGACCACTGTAATGTAAGGACCTTCTTCCATTTTCTGGGCAATAGTCAATATTTGGTCTAGCTCTGGCATATTACTCTCTTGTTTATGGCAATTTTTCTAATGTAGGCTCATTTCTTTCTTTGCCAAATTAAATTTACCTGTAACAAGAATGTGCTTTGTAGTTTTTGCTGGTTAGATTAGTTAATAGATTGGTCCAAACCGGGATCTTTCACCTGCACTAAAAAACTATTATATATTTTTGTTATCTTTTTCACAGTGTGGTGTTTCAGCCTCTGATTTCTTGTTTGAACTTATTGTTTGATTTCTGGAAACTGAAATGATGGAAGCTGAAGTGTTCCCTCTGTCTCTCTCAGACTTCTTTCAGTTCTTGGATTTAAGTCCACTTTAATTTTCCTCAGGTTGCATACAAAAAATTGAAACATCAGCACCAACCTTATTCTGTCAAACTCATTATATTACTGCTTTTTATGCATGATTAAGTTGAAATGGTCATTGCTCTTGTGAAATATGTGACTTAAAGCATTGACAACACTTGTTTACCTGATTTTTCATTCCTGCCATTTTGGTAGTTTGTCATCTGTTATTCCTTTTTTTTCTGTTTTGGCATACAGATTGTTAATGGAAGGCTGATCTTTGTTGAAGAGGCAAAAAATACCGAGTGATGATCGAGTACGATTCTATTTTATTTCCCCAATTTTGTTGGGTGATTAGGAAACCAAAAGGGTGAGCATGACCAAATGTTGCTACAAGCGTATTGGTAAGACAAATTAGGAATCTTGCAGAGAGGAGAATTTGTAAAAGGAGAAAGTTAATGCATTTGATTTTATACTTTGCCTAAGCACTTGATTGTATTCATGCTTTTGCCTGAACGAGCAACTTGACTTCATGATTGTAAAAGGAGAAGTTACATTGTTGTAAAGTTTGCTCAGTATTACCAATAAAACGAAATTGAGTGGATTCCAGTTAACAGAATCTCAAAAGGTGAGGGCCCTCGGAGATGGCACCGCTCTTCATCTTCATCTGGTGCAAGCCAATTCTGCATTTATCAACAATGAAATGTTACCAAATGAAGAGAACTGTTTATTTCAGTGGGCAGAGGCTGAGAACTGTGATAATATGCTACCTCATAGGCTGTCTAATGGATTGCATTATTAGAGGACCAATTTGATAGATTTTAACTTTCACCACAGATTACAAGATTCGAACCCTTTCTTGGCTTGAGAAACGGTTACTGTCACACCCTGCGTTTCTTGCATTTCAAGTGTTTCCTTTGCCCCAGCCAAGATGCCTTGTTTAGTCGACTGTGTATCCATTTTACACTCGATGTTTTGCCTCAAGATCTTTCTCCTTATGCATCATTTTTTTTTTAACTTTGTTTTCTTGTCTTTCTTTGGTACCCAAATAATTTTTTCCTCCCAACAAGATGATAGCAAAGCTTGCTACACATTTAAACTCATAATTATTACAGTGCCTGCAGCCGTCTCTTCCGGTTTCTGTCACGAGTATGATTACCAGCGTTGTCATTGTCATTGCGGGTACATTCAAGGGAAATCCCTCAGATAGTTGAGAGCCATGTTGATGTTTGGGTACTGTGCAATTAGTGGGAGGTTTTGGAATCTCAAGTGTAAAGAAGGCCGATTCTGAGTGTTTGCATTTTGGAGCTTTTAGGTTATGAAGTAGCCAGCAATTGAAGTACCGAGGGGTCTAATGGCTTTACCAATATAATGGAAATTTTGAGAACAGATTACGGGAAAGGTAGAAGATGTTAAAGAAAGAAGAGTTGGATTGCGTGAGAGACTGCAGAGAAGCGGAAGGCAATTAATCCAGTTCATGAATCAAGCCAAATCATTTAGGATTCTGCTCATCCTAGAAGGAGAAGCTGCTGGGCATTTCAAGTCTGAATCCATCCATTTGTTAAGACCCGCCACATCAGGTTTCTGGTAAAGGGAAATGGATAGTGTCACCAATACATACTGTTCCAATTCTCATCCATTCTTTTACCTGTTATTTTTTCAACATGCAGTATACCAGAACTGATGACTTAGGGCAAGGCTTGCAGTGTTTAGAGTACTTGTCAGCCTGCTTTCTTCAGGCGAACAGCGTTCAAATAGGAGAGGGAACCACCACCAGCACTGCTCTTAGTAGCGTGCTGGTTTTCCACTCAAAGAAACCGAGTCCCATCTGACCAGAACTTCAAACAATACAAAACTGGGTAAGAAAGAAAGAATGAGAGACATATAGAAGTAACACAAACGTTTCTTTCTTTCTTAATGACATGTTTGAGGAACCATTTCAAGGGAGGAAAACCTTGGTCGACAGTCCGCATCTAACCTGTAATAGTTAAATGCTGTCGCGAAATCATTTTGTTTTTAGTTCTGGAAGATGATCAAGAACAAGTGTTTGTTATCTTGACATGCAGTAAAGTAGTTAAAAAGTAAAAGAACACATGATGATTGGGTTTTCATGGCAGAAATGTTACTTGAACAAGCCCACTGATTCTAAACAAACACCAGCACTGCTCCAAGACTACGAACCAAACATATTAAATTCGCACTCTGTAATGGATCAGACGCAACACACGCCCCTCCTCGTCACCCCTTATGTGCATAATGTACACAGATATTTCTGTCATCCAGCTACCGGAATAGACTGTGGAACAAAACATTAAACAAGCAGGATAATAGTTATTAAACATGATAATTAAAGGGATCATGCCAGACCATCCATTTCTTTCAAACCCATCCTGGCTGCAGCTTCATAAGAGGACCGTACAAAGCCGTAGCCCTTGGATTCACCATAGACTCGATCGAATATAATTTCCCCTGCTAAAAACATATATAGCAAGGCAATAAAATTTCCATAAAGATATAGAAAATTACAAGTTTTTTTTTTTTGATTAACATGGATATTCAGGTTAGTTTGTGTACACACCTCGACTAATTTTATTAGTCTTGAAGTTAACAACCATTCAAACTTTTAATAATCTTGAAATTTAAAAAATTTAAATTGATAATTTTTTTAAAAATAAATTCAACAGCTTCGTTGGTGTCATATAAGAAAGCCCTGCATGCATCAACACGGAATAATTTGATAGATATTGGTAGCATAGGAAAATGCACGCAGAGATGAAGACGGAAAAAGAAAATTATATATATATATATATATTTAATTATCTATCTATTAATTTTTAATGTATTTATTGGATTAATTTACATAATAACTTTCTTTTCGTAAAATAGCATTTTTACGAAGACATCATGTGTATAATAATAATAATTGTATGTCGGTACGATGTCCTGTTGTCATGCTTGAGCACAATCATGATGATAAATTACGGGGTGTTTTAATAGGAGTTTTTTAAAATTTTATTTTTTATTTTTATCTTTAGAATATATTAATATTAAAAATAAGTTTTAAAAAATATTATTTAAATAAATATATTTGAAAAACAACGCCACCGCTTACCTATTTTGAATTCTTATCGGGGAAAAAAAAATAGTAGCACGCCACCCTGTTTTCTATTTAGCTCACAATTTGAGCAGACCCCAACTCCGTCCCCTCTCTTTCTCTCTCCCTCTATAAATATCTCTCTATATTACCGGGTCTGATATTTATCCAACTCATTCGTAGACCACCTCCATTCCTCCTATAACCATGGTCAGTCTCTTCTTTCTCACTCTTTACTTTATTGCATCGAACAAATTCTTGGTTTTGATCTATGATTTGCACCTACAGGCGATCAAGTTAAATTTTATAGATCTGATTTTGCCTTACTTTATTTTGATTCTCAGATCTTTCGACTTAATATCTTCTGGTTTGGAGACTTGATATTTTTTTTTAATGTCTGATCCATTGATCTTGATTTGTTTTTTTAATTTGATCTATATATGTCGGGTGCTATTTGCATCAAATTCCATCTTGTGTTTGCTTACCAACAAGGAATGAGGAATTTAGCCCGCGATTCTGCAAAATTCTTGTTAGCGTGCAATCGAGTGGAAAATAGTACGTACATGGATTGGAAACTGGAAAAACCATTAACATGGCGAAAACAAGTTGGATTAGGGTATTGGGCTTATTCTGCTTTATATCTTAGGTTGGTTACAAGATGACGATTCAGACATGATACCATCTTTTATCTGGGACTCTTTTTCTTTTTTCTTAATGGAATCCTTGTCTGTACAATTGTAGTCTAAAATGGCTGATTTTGATCCCTTATTTTTTTTAATCTTAATTTATTATTAACATTTTGCTAATATTGCTAGAGCTTCACTTAGCTATATACATCTGTCTCATTTTTATGTAAAATAAAAATAAAAAAAATCTATTTTTCCCTTTGGCAAACGCCTCGGTTGTGTTTGTTTTTTACAAAGTGGCTTTGTTTTTTTACTTAGTCTTGTCAAACATCAACTAGTAGGTTAAGAATTGCCACAAAATCCTGTGTGCTGCAACTTCGCTTCTTTTTTCTATTCTCTATTACTTAATAACAAACAGAGTTCAAGTGTTCAGCTTTCTTAGAAACCTAATGCCTTCAGTGATTTTATCCTTATCGTCTGAATGCCTTCTACTTTGCCTTATAGGATAGGATGTTTGTTCCAGTCAATTATGTGAGTGGAATGGCTGTGAGAAGATGCATGGTCCATTACTGAATCCGTAATGTGTTGGTAGGGAGAAAATGTGGGCTTTTCAATAAAGGTCGATCCAGGGTGTTCATAAATTTTAAAAATCCTGGTCAATGTGGTGCTGTTATCTTTCAATCTTCTTGAGTGTTCAAGACTTCCAGTCTGCAACTTCTTTCTTTCTATTCTCTTAAAAACTTTGATGACCGATGTCACAACTTTGGATATTATGTGTAGCAATTTGTGATCCATTGTGCATTAATTAATACCATAAATGTTGAAGCTCTGCTGTTTATGTTGTTTCTCCACCCCTAAGGCTTATCATGTTAATAAAGTATGGATCAATCATATAATAAGAGAGGTTCTTGTTAAAACTTGTCATGAGTGGTTTCATTGCTTCTCCGTCTTACCATATATTATATCTCTTTCAATGTACAGGCCAATGCAGCATCTGGTATGGCAGTGCATGATGACTGCAAGCTGAAGTTTTTGGAGCTCAAGGCTAAAAGAACTTACCGCTTCATAGTTTACAAGATCGAAGAAGAGCAAAAGCAGGTTATTGTGGAAAAGCTTGGCGAGCCTGCCCAAAGCTATGAAGATTTTACTGCAAGCCTCCCTGCTGATGAGTGCCGCTATGCTGTTTATGATTTTGATTTTGTGACTGAAGAGAATGTCCAAAAGAGCAGAATCTTCTTCATTGCATGGTAGTGAAATCTAACATTGTTTATATGCACACACACACACATGTGCGTTTATTGTTTTTGGGCTCTCACTTTTAACTGACGCTCATAATTTTCTGTGTGGTTTACGAAGGTGTCCCGACACATCAAGGGTGAGAAGCAAGATGATTTATGCTAGTTCCAAGGACAGGTTCAAGAGAGAACTAGATGGTATTCAGGTAGAGTTGCAGGCAACCGATCCAACTGAAATGGGTCTCGATGTCATTAAAAGCCGTGCCAGCTAAATACAAGTCTCCCATTTTCGCGGTGGAGGGTTCTATGCACTCTACGTATAAGCGGGATGTTCATAGCTTGTGGCGGTGAACCTGACTGGATTATGATACTGGTTTGTTTGTTTGAGTTTTATCTTATAGTCCTCTTCTGGAACCAAACCAATTTTTTTTTTATTATGCTTTTATGATCGATCTTGTAATGAACCTCTGCGATGTGTATCTTTATAGCTGTGCTTACAATCTCTGGTGTATCATCATCTGATGGTAGATAAAACCTGGATTTGTTTTATACATTTCGAAAATGGATGCTTTGACACTTTCTCATGTTTGCATCAGAAGTCCTGCTTTTCTTTAATCCTAGCCAATTGGCCTTTCCCAATTTTAGTTCTATTTTATTTAGTCATTTTGAAAGTTTTAAGTTTTATATATACCAAATTTCTGTCCTTTTTAAATATATAATACAAGAATTAGCAATATAGAGGTAGAAAAGGAATAACCTACTAGAATTAGAACTTTTTTTTTTTTAAAAAAAAAACCTTGATCCCTCTATAGCTGATCTTAAAAATGCACTCCCCATATCAATCTTGTGCATTAAAAGAAATTTAATAAGTGTTTCTAGATACTGGTTCAAAGTCAACATCAATTAATGAATAATTTGTGTTTTTTTAAATTGTGGTTTTTCTGCAAAAATAGTTAACAATGATGATGAAATGGAGGGAGTAATTATTTCTGAAAACTTTTATAAAATGAAGAGTAAACGAGAGTTTTTTAAAAATTAACATCCAAAATATAATATTAACTGGAAATTAATTTATTAATCAAAGTAGCTCTGCAATGAACTAGCAGCTCTTTCCCTAGCATTACCTCGACCTAGGCCTGTTTTTATGCAGTCTCTGAAATTTTTTGTGTTAAACATATGGGTTATAGATTCATGAAATTTAATTAATGATTAAGGAAGTTTGTTTATTCTTTAATTTTCCACATTAAGACTTGGGTCAACATTTAAAAAAATTATTAAACTTTTTTAAATACATCAAATCAAAATCAATATAAGATTGCATTTCAGATAATTTTTTAAAAAATACTTAATTATATATAAACTCATTTGAAAATACTCTTAACATCTAAAAAAGCAATTTTTTAAAATATTTTTTTGCAATATCCAAAGTTCACATGAAAAAGAAAAGGTATGGAAGAAAGTTTGATGCCCAACCCTAATCAGAGCTATCTTCTTAAAAGACCTTCCGGTCAGACCAGGCCAAAAAAATAATTATTATTGATTGGTGTTGTGGTAGCGGTTATTTTTTATTTAAAAATATATTAAAATAATATATTTTTTATTTTTTTAAAATTTATTTTTAATATCAATATATCAAAACAATTTAAAAACACAAAAAAAAAATTTAATTCGAAGTAAAGAAAAAATAATTTTTTTTAAATTTTTTTTAAAATATTTTTAAAACACAAAAAAACGAGATTATAGTTAAAAAAATAGATACAGTTTGATAATGCGGTTGACTATTTATTAAAAAAATAATTTTAAAATTTTTTTGTATTTTTAAATTATTTTAATAGGTTGATATTATAAATAAATTTTAAAAAAAT
>Ga0307517_10008072_pt1 | contig 15174 bp, 24 predicted proteins | sample 23_EM_MG_FD_194515 | JGI IMG/M metagenome (GOLD analysis project Ga0307517, IMG submission 194515) | Populus trichocarpa ectomycorrhiza microbial communities from riparian zone in the Pacific Northwest, United States - 23_EM | ecosystem: Host-associated > Plants > Roots > Unclassified | place...
TAATAAGTTAACATAAAGTACAATGGTGCAGAGTTGGATAGGATGCAGTTGCATATTTGATGGTACAATAGGACAGAATATGAAATAATACAATAGGATACATGGTAGCATACAATTCTTTGGCCCTACAGACTGTAGGCTCGGATGATCCTACTGCTCCTGGAGTTGTAGGGTAGGATCAATCTTATCAGCTGATATCCCTGCCTACAGGGGACTTTTTCAAGCCTATAATGCCGTGGCTCCAGGGAGTCGAGCCAAGCAGTTGCTGGCAGGGTGCATCTGGAGTTTCGACACCGACAATGCTTCTTTGACGCCCTCACTACTTGGAGCCATCGCCTTGCGGAAACTAGCATCGCTTGTCCATCTTGACTCCATCACTAAGCATGAAACCTGAAACACCCTCCCATCAAAATTCGTGTTTCCGACCTGCGCGCAGCCTGCGCAATTGCGGGCGTGTCCAGTGTTGAGAAGCAACTCACTGGCAATTGGCAGATTCGATGCACAGCCTACATGTTTCTTTGCCAGCCTTCTGACTCCGCCCTTGTCCCTTGACAAAGCCAACGAACAATATGTCTCCGTCATTCTACAGGAGCTCGAGATTAAGCTTTCAAGAAGAGGACAACCCCACAGGTTTATCATGCTTTCTGCATCGTTAACTATATTTCGACACCGGTTGTAGAGCACCAGCCTCGTTGATTTCTCCCTGTGGTTGGGATGTTCAAGTTGGTCTATGGACCGTCCACAAAAGATCAACCCTCAAATCGAACCAAAGGTCGTTCGGCCTTCGTCGTTGGTTACATTTGAGTGCTCTGCGTCACCAACTTCGTCTTCCACAGAGACAGGCCCCAGCTCAACTCTTCGTGTTTGTGTCCAAGCGGTACAAGTCTCCTCCAAAATGATATAAAGCAGGTTTTATCGGTCTCCACGGCGCCCCGTCATGGTCCAGGATACCCTTCAGCTCGGACTCCACGGCCCTTTACTGGATTCCATCATCTCTAGCGGAGCACGGTTTACCCTGCTGGCGCCTTATAAGTACGAGACGAATCAAGGCAGATCATCAAGAAAAAACGGTCGTCTCGCCGCATCCCCCGTCTTCCTGCGGAGGCTGTCACCGAATAGTGAGTGAGCCACACATATGGCACGAGAAGATTCTAAAGGTTTGTGCTCTGACTGCCAGAGCCTTCACATATCGAACGTAGTAGTGATCGTTGTATTTTCCGAATCGCCGGACGTGCTGGGACAAGACGCCAGGATAACTTCTCACGGAATCGCCGAACCTCATCCGTGTCGGATTTGACTACAAGTATGACGACCCGCACAGTCAGTACTAGAATTACGATGAAGAAGGTGGGCAGAATACATTACTCGATCCCTCCGGTTCCCCACAAGAATCGAAGGGACCAGCACTCGTTTCTTTCCCTGATACGAAATCTAAGTGAACTATTACCAGACCGGTCATCATCGAGCAACGTCATCATGAATTACCGCCTGATTCTCCTGCAATATCCACCAACGTATCACGAGCCTAATCTGAAACCGAAGATGATGGTGATGGGTTACACCACAGGCGAGGAGGCAGCATTCTGGCATGGCGGGTAGTCGGCATGGTTTTCAGCAAACCGACAGCCGTACTTCAAAATTCTCCCCAAGTTGGGGGACTCGTATCATCCAGGATGAAGATGGTGTTGGCGTGGTGGATTGGGCTACGGCCTATCCATCCCCAAAATCGGAGATTGGTGCAAATCATTTGCTTTTTGCTCAGTATCGGAGAGTGTACAAGGCACCAGGTGTTACCTTTCTCGCAACTCCGGGTCACCATCCCAAGGCAACTGCGACTTACGGTTAATTTAGATGCTATAGAAGACCTGAAAACTCGACTTTTCAAACGAACAACCATGGACATCGCAACGTCGCCTGCTCTTTAAATTCTTCGCACATAAATCAATAGCCAGCGTTTTTCCGAAGAGGATTGACACGTTGATTGATACACAGCCACGAATCCCACCCCTCGCCAATCCATCCAGTCCCCTCAAGCATGAAACGATTACACGGGCTCTAGATATCCTTCTCGCCATCCAGCGTAATCAACCTGATTCAGAGTCCTGAGCGCTGAGCGCGTCTATATACACAAAATATGTGTCATCGACCAGTACCTGTCAGGTTTGACACTTCTGAGAAAAAAAAAGACCATATAAACGTACCCGAGTCCACCGAGGCTTGACCATCACCCCCATAATTCTTTGATGTCGGCAGTGCAAATTATAGACGACTCTGACCCAACCGTGTCTTATTCCTCTGGCTGGCAGAATGCAGGCGGTTCCAACGAATACAATGCCACCACCACTTGGGCAAACCAACCAGGTTCAACCGCAACCGTCGTCTTCGTAGGTATGCATTTGTCTATTTTTCCTTTCTTTTTCTGCCACAAATTCATGCGCATGTTTCAAGGTGTCCAGATCGCCGTCGTCGGTACAATCGGTCCTCGCACAGCAGGTTTCCTCTCCCCTCAATCAAACTACTCCGTCGACGGCAGCACTCCAAACGTCTACACAGCTGTCCAAGACGGCTCAGTTCACTACAACACCAGGTACTACCTATCCCCAACCCTATCAGACGGCCAACACACCCTCTTCGTCACCAACATCCTCAATTCCGATTCCTTCTTCATCGACTATTTCCTCGTTTACAAATCCGCTGCCGACACTTCCTTCAATCCAAAGGTCGTCACTGTGACACTCACCACCCCCATAGCCAGTCAGACCGGATCCGGTTCAAAGTCTGGTAATTCCAGTTCAAATACCGGTGCTATTGTTGGCTCCGCCCTCGGTGCGGCGGCGCTGATCGTCGTGGCTGTGGCATTCATTCTATGGCTACGAGGCCGGAAGAAACGAATGTCAGATGTACTTATCGATTCAAGTTGTGAGCCATTTCCTTTTCACCACCTTTCTATATAATCAAACCCCTTCTTCAGTCCGGGATGACGGTGAATCTGTCCCCGTATTCGCTCACACCCGCTCTCCCAGCGACACTTTCAGACCAAGTAGTACCCAACCCGTCCACGCTTTCGCCTCCACCTCCAGTGATGTCGCGCAACAACTGAATCCTCAAGTACAAAACAGCACTCCGGATACGTTACCTCCTCCACCTCGTTATACTCTTGACGCTTCCCAACTTGCCCAAGGTGGCAACATCAACAACCCGATCGCTTCTAAATTCAATAACTTGACCCTCAGTTCTACCCCACGCAACAGTGGGTAGGTCTTTTCCCCAGTTAATTTTAGGGACGGTGTTTGTATATCTTGTCAATTTCGTTAATAGTCAATCTAATATATATTTCAATCAGACCAACTTGATTGGCTTCTATGATTTCATCAGCAACCTTGGGCAATCATGTGGTGGGACTAAACCTCTTTGTTGTCGCGTGGGTATGAACACACGATCATGAGCCCATGGGGTGGTCGATCTTTCAGCTTGGTATTTCCAACGAGTCGTTTCTTTGATTCATGGGGGAGCCGTAAGGACCCGATCTCGCTTTGCGTCACAACGACACCGTCTATGAACTCGGATACGGCCAATGTTCCAGGGACAAGAAATTAACTTTGTCTGGCAGCGAGTTCAATTTTACACACTGGATCGATTGGTGGGGGTCATCCGATATGAAAAAATGGGGGTTAAAACTACTTACTCACACAGGATATACGCTTCTTGACTCTTATTCATTGGGAGGTATTCCTACGAGGCGCAGGGTTATGTTCCGCAAATCTGGGCAGGACTCTGCAGACTCCATTATTTATTTATTTTAGATACATAATTGGATTTTAGTGGATCCCCTATACTCCACTGGGTTCGATGCTGATGCGGACCTAAAATATCCGCGTACCAAAATGCCTGCCAAGTACTTATGAGGACCTTTTCCACACAAGTGAATGGTGGCACCCAAAATAACGGGAAGGGAACTTGAAGGTTGACAAACTTTGCAAAGATTTTATCAGAACAACGTAATTATGCCGAAGTCCGATTTGATGTCCGATCAGTGGTGCCCAAAAAGGGTGATTTCTTTTGGCACTTTCAAGCCATTTTGGTAAGAGGACAATTTTTTTTTTGTGGGACCAAGTATCTAACCTCCCCATATTCTGGGATTCAGATCCCAGATCTAAACCCCCTTCTCTACTCGAACCTTGTGCGTGATTCTTTCGTCCGAGTCACGGTCAAAATAATGCCCCAGCCAAATAGCATAAATGACAATGGTGATGATTTATTTTATCTTGTGTTTTTTTCTCCTTGCCACTAGAAATGATGCTGAGTGTTCTGGAGACGGCAGATATATAAATGGGAACATACTCTTTCCATTCATAGGTCACATTTTCGCAAGTGTTCGGGCAGCCTTTGGTATTATGTTCCTTACCGTCCTTGCATGCGCACTTCTTTGCGCTCTTTTCACAATGCTTTACCTACAAAGGACAATTTGAGTATAGACCTAGGTTCGACACTGGATGGTGCTTACTTTGGTATGGTAGTAGTGTACGACGTGCCCTTTAGGGCAATAAACTTTTTCGTCAATTTCGACGTTGCACATAGTAGATGATGTTACTGCGAAAAAGGTTGTGTGTGTGTGAAGCCCCAACTACTTTACAGGCCAGTTATATACATGGTCACGCATAGCGCTAGCCCACGGAACAACCACGGAAGTGAGATGCCAGTGTGCTGAGAATCGAGATAAGTACGTCTACGAAAAAATGATTACGAAGACCTTGCGAAGACCTGTGCATACCTCGGAACAATGGATGTCGACCCCGGCTTCTTCAACCAAATGGGCCTGAGGACCAACACTTTCAAACTTTGTGTGGTCTCCAAACGTTTGCGTGTAGTAAGGATCTGGGCAACGGATGTGAATCTATTTCAGCTGAAACGTTGATGTAAGGCTGGCGCCGGTGATCTGACGTGGAACGGCTACTGTGGTGCTGTAGTCGGTATTACAGTTGAGTTTCACCATGTCTTGATCCGAACTCTTTCCGTCGTTACAAATCCCCGTGTTGGATCCCAATAACGGCACCCACTCGCGAACAAATCGTCGTTCTTGGGTATTATTGCTCTTCAGACACCACCACCCCCGAAAACGAGGATGCGAACGACCTCCCAAAATCATCCGGATATGCGATTTCAGCGGGTCTTTCATATACACTGATCAATCGCAACCCCTGCGTTGCACGCTGCTCCAGAAATTCTATTAGGCGCCCCGCATCGCATCATGCACGTATGATGTCTTCGTGTCTGGCGGTTGCTGTCTCTTCCTTTCGATCATAACACCTTTGGTTGAGATCTAATCCCTTCCTATGCGCGGGAGTGTGGACTAATCGTTTGAGTGAATAAGTGGCCATGGTGCTGTAGTCGTCGAGACGATTGCGGGCAATTAAATCGACCATCGGTTAAACTTAACGGACAAAACTGAGGTATAGATAATCGTATTAATGTACAAGTTCAAGACGCTTAGGCCGACTTGATTCAAGTTATTACTATGCCCGAGTGACTTGTTCATTGTTGGCCATCTGATATACCTATGAGTCCCCCCCCAAAAAAAAGTGAAGAATTAACCCACATCCGACTCTCCATTTGTCTCGGAATTTGAAGGTGGACCTTGTTCCACATCGAAAACCACCTCCGGCTGCTGTTCAGGGTCTTCTTGGCCATAGCGCATATTGTTTTGAAGATGCTTAATAGTTTCTCCTAAAGAACCCATCTGCGCAGTCGATAATCCTCGTATCAACAAGATCCCGTACATGAAGATAAGAATGAAGAGGTAACTGGAAAAAAAGATGCCGACCCCCTTGCCAAAACCGACCACTGGATTCACTGTTCAGAAATCATGAGGCATGAAAGAAGGACCGAGTAAGTAACAACTTACACAAGTTATTCAATGTCTGATTCGCTGGCAGACGAGTTGTCTGATTCACTAGCAGACGAGCCGTCTGATTCACTGGCAGACGAGTCGTCTGATTCACTAGCAGACGAGTCGTCTGATTCACTGTCAGACGAGTCGAATTTCCAATGACAGACTCGCAGTCGTTGACAAGGCGTTCGCAAGGATATAGTGAGAGTATTAGGGCGAAGACGGCAATTTCGAAACATATGGCGCTCAAAGTGAGCGGATTGGAAGGGACGATAACAAGAACGGCGGATGTGGTGAGGGAGACAACGAGCAGGAAGGAGCCCATTGTCGACGCTCCGATGTAGGAGGCCAAAACCGCTGCCCAGATGGGCATGTACATGACGATAAATAATTCGCAGTTGGCGTGAATCCAGGAAGGTGCCAGCATTGAGTGAATGTTATGAGACAAAATCCACTTAAATTAAAAAGGGTTCACTTGTCTCAAATGACTTGTCTCATGTGGATGCACACTGTCATTCGCAAATAATCAGGGCAGGTTTATCAATCCATTATTTTGTATAGATTCCAACTTTGAAATTCTACTTTCTGTACAAGGTTTCTTCCTTCGGATGGCAGATTCCTGGTCCAATTATATTGAATTATCTACGTGTTCCGTTGAAAGTAACGATTGAGTAACGAGCGGAGTTTCAATCCCATGGCACCCATACCGAGCCTATACTACACTATCATCCGTCAAGACTCGACACTCAGTAACGGGATCCTTCGTGGGGTTTTCCCGGCGCCGAGCACTTGTATCACACAGTCTATCGTCTCTACCAAGGATCCATTCTCGAGAGTTTGAAAGCATCAAACCTCCAGTGGGACATGATTGTAAAGCAGGGTCTTGCTACTTTCGCTCGAAACCTCCTACAATGGCCGTACTATGGCAGGTAGTTATTCTACACCCAGATGCTGTATGTACAGAAGGATCGTCCATCCCGGTTTTGGCAAACCCAAGCCCAGAGTAGGTTGCGAATCCCGTCTGGGTCCATGTTCGTTTCATCCTTTGCGACTGGTGGAGAGAATCCCGCTTCACTTGCGCTTCTCCCGACCTCTCGCTTGGAATATGAATCGGTTTCTGTGATTGCGGCGGTGATCAATGCGGAAATCCAATTCCTCGATTCCCACCTGGTTCGACACATGGGCCCGGGTCACCCGAGTCCCTTCTCTCTTCCAGGTCCTCAAGATACTAGCGATGTTGACGTTGTTGAACTACCAGAAAGGTCTGTACGCGAGTGAATACAAAATACTCATGCAGAAAGCCAGATTTAGGTTGCCACGATGATGCTATTCGAGCCTCGACGTATGTATTCTCTTTGATAAGGTAATGAATGCGTTATTGATGTCTTTTGCAGGACATCAAGTACCAGAATTTGTCATCGGGGAGTCGACTCCTATGGTATCCCTGCAATTGTAACACTCATCTCTGACGAATAAGCTTCGCAGATTATGCTGCAACTACTATTGTATGTGGAGGAGTTGGTAATTGTATTCCCGATCGTAATCCCAGAAAACTAAACTCACAGTAGGTAAGAAGCAACTGTTTAGCACAACACGATGCTCAAACGAATAAGAAGAAGGTGCATAGTCGATTGTCCGACGAGATCCACAGATAGGTTCGCCGGATCGGTTACCATCGTTATTTATGAGATTAGGCTTCGAGTGCCGTTCACCAGCAACATATACGACGTCTTTTCCACATCCAGTACTCCTTCCAACCACCTTCTTCATCCACCTTCTACCCTCCTCGTCCAGATCTCGAGGACTCCCTCTCTCCCTCAAATATTCCAAACACTAGGCTGTACCGGTGCCAATGTAGGGTTCGGAGACACCAGCACCATCGGAAACCCTGACAGATGCAGGATCGTGGTTGGCTTATTTACATTTACTCTCTAAACATCGACATGCATCTCGTTCACAATCAACTAGCTCACGTCTCACTCGTATGGCCCTCCTGCTGGATTGATTTCTTCCTCCTTAGATACCTGAGTTCCTGGTGTAATCGCCCTCGCTTCATCAATCATTACCGGAAGCACAGTTGTACTAAGAGAAGGAGGATTTTCGTGGCATCAGTCTCTCAGCTTCAATAAAACCCTAAATCATACTCGGTGGATAATCGCTCAGCAATTAGATTTACATATGTGAATTGTTACTTGACTTTTGATTTTGGTAAGTGCGCTTGTCGGGTGGTGAATGAGGCATCTAAACTTCACATCAGAAAAAAAAAACGGGCAAAGGTATGAATTATTTAAGATATAGCACAATGAAGATTATAATAAACGTCTGCCAGCTGTAGACACTGCCTTCATCGATAATTAGTTACTCAAGCACGCGCATAGTGTAAGCTAATTTGTTCAGAGGGTATTTTATGCCTGAGAGAAAGATAACAATAAGTTGTCACTATCAGTAATGAAGCAACAGCACTCACTTCGCTCGGAGATGGGCCTCGACTCCATTGAGCGTAAATTGGCGGTCTTTTTTCGTTACACACTCAAGACATCGAAACTTGGGAGGATTAGTCGCAGAAATGACGAATCTTGTGGTTGTCCAGTCACTCCTACACCGCTCGAAGAAAAGTAAATCTGTTGGCTCTGAAGGCTCCTGAATGCCATGCCTAGCAACTTGTTAGATCAAGATTTTAGAAGTGGTGACCGGCCTTACGAAGCAGAAAGGTGTTCCACAATGCTCTGTCGTTGCTGAAGGTTACTAATGTATTCAGAACAATGTGAACATGTCCACCGATTTGCATCCCACTTGCCATCGTTGCGCTCACGCTGCTTCAACTCTTCTTCTTCTTCATCAGAGAGAACTGTGATAAACAAATTGGGGTTGTGAGTCTTTGACGTCTCCAAATGAACTGCCTGTTGGGGGTTAGTTATCGAATTAATGGAGAAGGGCAAACTTACCAAATTTCGCCAGGTGTACCCGATTTGTGAATACTGGCCCTTGTCTTTGGGGAAGGGACAAGCGTCACAGGTAAACCTCTTATCTATGTTGTCGAAATCAGCAGCAGTGGCAGAAGCGGCATTCAGTCCTATAAGCTGAGCCAGTTTCCTGACGACAAGAGCAATTTCGGGGATGTATTTTAGTTCCGGGGGAGCTTTTCTGAGTGTGGATTCAGGGGCATAGCAGGAATTATCAGTGCTCTCCGGTAGGCAGTGATGGGAGGCGATCTCGTCCCACCCAAATACATATTTGAAAGGACGAGGAAAATTGTGAACTTCAATGCATCTGAAGACAGCAGTCGCGACATCAATGGGATCGGCCCCGATTTCTCCGTCTTCAAATTCTATCGGAGAGTCAACAATCAACGCACGCAAGGTCTTCTTGCGTTGCTCTGTCGCAGCAGTAAGGAGAGTTGGAAACTCCAAGAAAGCGTCGTCAAATGCCGTCCCATCGACCTCTACTCCAACATCAGCTTCAATATGCCGGGAGAAGCCTTCAAATGCTGCGATTTCCAGGGTCCTTGGTAGATACTTCCACTGCGAGGGATGGAGCGTACATTGAAATTCTTTGTAACGGGCGGACAAAATCCATCGTCCATGTTGTCTGGTTATTGCTCGTTGCTTCTCAAGACGCCGAGCTCTTTGTTCTTTTACTGCAGGTTCCAGTAGCGGGCGAATGCGACTCCAGACTACACAAAAAAGAATTAAGCAACAACCAAAACACTTTGTCAGTATATACAATACTTTTGGCTGTCATTTGGATTTTCCCAGGCCCAAGATATTCCTTTTGATGATATAAGATACCCAAGTCTTCTTCAACATATCCTAATTCCTTGAACTTGTCCTTGATTCTGTAAAATATCATCAATTTGCAAGCGAGCGATGAGAAAATATGGTAATACATACTGCACCAAGCGCTTTCCTTCATCGTCTCTCCTTTCCTGATCGCGACCCACCATCATTCGGATATACCATTCGCGCCAGGAAGACGAAGTCTAGCATATATAACTCATGAGTGATTGTAACAAAGTTTATTTACTACAAATACACACCTGGCGTATGCACTGAAGCCTTCGCTTTCGCTCTTCCATAAAACAATGCAGTAGTTGGGTATCAGCATCTTGTTTGAGGGCGGCAAGTTTGCTGACCATCGAGTCTAAGTCAAACTTCCAATAATAGCATTTGGCAATCCGCATATTCCAAGGTGACCCTAGAAGAACGGTTCTTCAAGATTTGGCTTCAAGGGGAGAAGGCGCGAGACACATACTGTTGGTGGATGGGACTAAAAGAATTACAAAATCAAAATCTGGGTAGTGCTTCTCAACCTTGGAACGCGAGACGCAACTTATCAGTGAGAAATAGTAAATTATCAGGTTTCTAGGGTACAGAATGAAAGAACTTACTGTCTCTCCTTGCACGAAACGCAGACCCTCTTCAGCAGAAGAAAATCCACCTCACAACCACTGGTATTGCTCTTCCCACACAACTAGCAATGCATCAGCGACACTTCGGTTATAATAAAAGAAGTAAATTTACTTGACAATTTCTTCCGAACAGCAATTCAACCCAAGCCTCGTCACTCATCCAATCTGGACCGTCAGGAGCAGAAAAACGCCTGCGTACAGCTTTCCAGACAGCTGGTGCATTCCGGCTCGACAGGGTCTTATGGAAAACCTTCGAAATATGTGACAAGTTGACGATATCCGTAGGTGAGAGGTGGCTGAAAATCTTGAATTATGTCAATCTCATTATGTCAACTTTCAACATCGGAATGAAACAAACCTCAAAAAGAATATCGAACGGCATGGTGGGCAGCAAGCTCAGAGATTTCCTTCGTACGTTTCTGGAATAACTGGAAGAGGCAGCTACGGCATGGCTCGTCTTTGCTCTTTTCATTAACGGAGCTTTAGACGCATCCTGTTCGCCTATAATCATCCCGCACTTAGTGGAAGGGAGGGAGCAGAAGATGTGGGCAGCTTACTTGACCTTTGGTCACTGTCCTCATCCTCTGAGTTCTTGTCAAAAACGTTGTCGTCGTCGTCGTCATCCCAGAAACCGGGAGGGCATTCTTCGTGTTCACGTTCCCCATTACTCTCCCAGACCTCGGACTCGGAGCTGTCATTTCCATCTTCCTCATCCCAGCCATCGCAAGAATCGCAACCATACATTGAGTCTTCCTCGGAACTAATTTCATCTCCCACGTCACTCTCGTCCGCCTCTGTCGCTGTGTCGCTGTTCGTCCCAGACACACCAACGGAATTAGGCTGGTCGCCGCTGATGCCACATTCGAAGTTGCGGGGACTTAGCATTCTGGAGCCGGGACTGTAAGGCCAGGACTAGAGTCGCGTCACGGTTCTTGATTGGTTCTTGAGTTCAGGATTCTTGACACATGTGTGGATCGTGCTAACCATTTTTGGTAAAGTGGATTTTTAACACTCAGCTTTTCTTTTGTCGACAGGGCGATGAATCCTCAACATACTACGAAAAACGCGACGCACCAGGCACACTATGATATGCCGATGGACTGTTGCAACATGGAAAAAGTCAGCCTATTTTTGTTTTGATTTCCTTTTCTGATTTTTCTCAACGGCGGCAATCAGACATTCAGCATGCCCCTCGTCATTTCGTGTCCGACTGCTTCGACGTGAATCGGACAACATCAGCGTTCGGAACAGTGTCGAGTAATTCTTGACACTCCCAAAAAAGTACTTCCCTGTTTATGTAAATTGTATCATGTAACGTAATTAATGCCCTCGACCAATGCAAGTTCGTAATGCTCCACTGATTTCAAAGCGGGTTCTGAAATCTTCTTATATCCTCTTCGGTTGCGGACTACAATTGGGTTCATGACCTCCTGGAGCCCTCTGGAGCCTCTCAACATATTTATAGTACATGACATCCCGAACCGGTAATGCTGTATCCCCGATTACTTCGTCAAGAAATCCACCTCGGGCCGGAAATGGTCCTATTTATACCGTTCGTCAGCATGCTCGATGTCAACTATGCTGGGCTTCACCACCATCGTTCTGGCCGCCGTCTGGCTAAACTGCATCCAGACAGCGACCGCTATTCATCCACCAACTCTTGGTCCCCAGGGCGTCAACCTATGGAAGCTCAATGTTGGTCCACGACGTTCCGTTGGAGTGAGATCAACCCAACGCCCTGATTATCCTGCCCGAAGGGACGCAACACAACATATGTTTGAACATCGATCTGGGGCAACAACCTCCTCCAAGAAATATGACTTTCGTCCACAGTGGTTCGAACAACCCCTGGATCATTTCGACAAGTCCTCTAAACATCGATTTCATCAGAGGTACTGGGTCAATTCGAGGCACTACAAGCCTCGTAAAGGCGCGCCGGTGATTATATTAGACGGTGGTGAAACAAGTGGAGAGGTTTGTCTGTATCGAACCGTTCGTGTCGGCTTTCCTGATTTGGCCTCGTAGGATCGCCTGCCTTTCTTGGACACTGGCATTGTTGAAATATTGGCCCGTGCGACTGGAGGACTTGGTATTGTTCTAGAGCATCGATATTATGGTGTGCTCTTTTATTTTTTCTTTAGAAAACTGCTTAATTCTGTTGCATAGGCGAATCCATCCCAGTGTCCAACTTCTCAACCGATGCCCTTCGGTAAGGAACTTTTCCATCAAGAAGGACAAATACGAGACATGTTGAAAAAATTAGGTTTCTCAACAATGCCCAATCTGCCGCTGACAGTGCAAACTTCATGGAAAACGTAACATTCGACGGGATCGATGAAGACTTGACTGCTCCTGGAACCCCTTGGATCTACTACGGGGTAAGCCGAGTTTATAAATCCTGAATCCAGTACTTAATCATCCAATAGGGTTCGTATGCAGGTGCGCGTGCAGCCCACATGAAAATCCTCTATCCCGACTTGGTTTGGGGCGCTATTGCCTCTAGTGGTAGGAAGCCTCCCTGCCAGTGAACGATGTATCCTGAACTTTATTTATAGCTGTAACTCATGCCGCTCTTGAAAACTGGGAGTACATGGATATCATCCGCAAAGCTGCTGATCCAGAATGCTCCAAACATATCGTCAATTCCATCAAGACCATCGACTACATTCTCTCCAACTCGGCTGAATTTATCAAGAGAAGGCTGAAGGCCTTATTCGGGCTTGCAGAGCTTGAGCATGACGCTGACTTCGCTTCTGTGTTGGAGGTATGCGGTCTTTGCAATTTGTTTTATTCGTCGGTTTGACTGGTGTCTTATTTCAAGAGCCCACTTGGCTGGTGGCAAGCCAAATGCTGGGATCCGGAATTTGGTAGCACAATGTTTGACAATTTCTGTTCTAGCTTGAGCAGACCTTTCGGAAAAAAAATGGCTGAATCGCTTGGACTTCCTTACGAGCACGCCAATGGAACAGTCCAGCTGACAGAAGACTTGGCCGTTGACACCGCCATCGTCAAATATGGGTCATGGATCAAGAAAGTATGTTTCTCAGTATTGTCACTATTTTCGTATTGTTGTTAACCGAAACCCCGATTAGAACGTCGTTTCAAAATGCTCTGGAGGTCGTACTGTTGAAGATGTGAGCACCATTCACTAATGAGGACTTCCTGTTCTCATCACCCCGCTTCTTAGTGTTTCGGCACGTACGATGATCAAAAATTCCAAGACACCGGCTTGGATCAGGACTGGCGACTCTGGCTATTCCAAGTTTGTACAGAATGGGGCTACTTTACAGTGCGTTGAATTCGGCCTTGCCAACACGCATATGCCTAAAATCCTTATTAGACAGCACCCCCTGATCAGAATTTGCCCCGAGTTGTTTCCCGCCTGTTAACTCTTGGATACCAATCAAAAATCTGCAAGCAGGTTCTCTTTCCATTCTTTGGACGATCTGGTTCCTCGCTCTGATGACGTGTCTTCTAGGCATTCCCACCGGGATTCCACTTTTCCGTGCCTTCTTTACCAAACGTGAAATCTGTTAACATCCTAGGCGACTACGATATAGCAGCAGATCGGCTCGCCTTTATTGACGGTGAAGGTATGTAAATTGGTATTTCAAAATGTTACGATCATTCTCATCCAATATATCAGTGGACCCTTGGAGACCGCAAACACCTCACAGCGATGACGCTCCAGATCGCAAGGACACCGTTTTACGCCCATTCAAAATAATACCTGGTGTGTTTATAGAGTGTTTTGCCCAGAGGGCAGGGACTGATGTCTTTTTTTTCTCTCAAGATGCCGTTCATCATTACGACGAATGGGGACTGCTAAATCTTCTTGAAGAACCCGCTGAGATACGGAGGATTCACGCTGAGATGATTGGCTTTGTCACTTCGTGGCTCAAGGACTGGAATCTGGCGCATGGCTCAAGTCTTGAGTAGACCATTCAAAAAGCGCAAATCCAAAAGTCCAATATTATAAATTACTAGTCGGTTTGTTGTCGAATTGATATACAATTGCTAAGCTTTATCTGCCCTGGAAAGGTGTCAATTTGTCTGAATTCCTTCAGGTAGATGCCAAAGGTCTCTAGTATGTCTACGGGGATTTGTCAGTTCTACTATATACTGTATATTTTATTTTATTTTCTATTGCAGCACTGCGGAGAGTTTGCTCTTACAGAGCCTCGTACGTTTTCCACATATTACTACTTTCTTGACTCCCTGCCTATAGAAGACGTCAGCAATGTGTAGAAGCGGAATTGAATGATATTATGCATTCATGAACAAGCATAGTGAAAAATCGGCAATGGTTCTTGAATAAGGAGTGGGGAGGGGCACTACATAATTTAAATTGAAGGCCATTTAAATTTCAAACTCGCGGATGACATGGATAAGAAATGCACCGTGAAATGGCAATTGATCACTGCCTGCGTGGAGGTTTATCGTCCAGAGTTCGAGAATGGAGGGATGACACAAAGATGGAAGATGAGGTGGAAGGTCCACCTTGATAGTGTCCGGCACTCTTTATTTCAACTACGCTACATTCTTTTACAAATTGTGGAAACCACTGTCGGGCCTGTAGGATGTTCTAAGGTGCGGAAGCCTGCAGCTTGTATCTAAGGAGCGTTGCAAAATCATTTTATGCGTTTGAATCTGTCGGTGCACCCCTCTGGTTGTTCGATCCATAGAACTCCTGTGTTTCGCCAGAAACTCGACACCGGCAGTTACAAGTCCATTGGCCAGGGGAATCTGGGTACTAGGAGTATAACCAGCAATCTAGTAGTTCCTAACCTCGTCCTTATCAAAATAGAAAAAGAAACTTCCAAACCGCAAGACCTGTCCAAGATTGAAGCATATCCCACGTGTAAGCTGCATTTTTCTA
>Ga0307517_10008073_pt1 | contig 15174 bp, 17 predicted proteins | sample 23_EM_MG_FD_194515 | JGI IMG/M metagenome (GOLD analysis project Ga0307517, IMG submission 194515) | Populus trichocarpa ectomycorrhiza microbial communities from riparian zone in the Pacific Northwest, United States - 23_EM | ecosystem: Host-associated > Plants > Roots > Unclassified | place...
ATCAGCGTAACGTATTGAAAGCTGGAATAAAAGCCCCTGCGTTTTTTGGTGGCCATCTCGCTGAGGTAGGTGGCACTGGTACCGTATTCGCCACCAACGCTTAATCCCTGGATGATCCTTGCCAGCAGCAGTAAAATTGGTGCAGCTATACCGATCTGCTTATATCCGGGTACTATAGCGATAATCAATGATCCAACGCTCATGAGCAAAACCGAAAAAGTCAATGCTTTTTTTCGACCCTGTTTATCGGCAAAAGTGCCCATCAGCCAGCCACCTATGGGCCGCATCAGGAAACCGATGGCAAATATCCCGGCGGTATTCAACAATTGCGCGGTTTGGTTCCCTTTCGGGAAAAACGTCGAGGCAAAATACAGAGAGAAGAACGAATAAATATACCAGTCGTACCATTCCACCAGGTTGCCCAATGAGCCTGCGACGATGGATTTGATGCGATGAATGTCGATGTTTTCAGATTTTGGCATTGGCAGGTGAAAGATATTAATATCCATTGCAATTAAACGAATCTTGATTATCTTAGGGTAATGTTTTTTACCGAAGACTTTATCTCTTATATCTGGAAATTCCGCCTGTTTGACCGCGAGAATCTACAAACTACCATCGGCGAGTCGATCGAGGTATTCTCAGCCGGGTTGCCCAACAGTGACTCTGGTCCCGATTTTCATAACGCCCGTATGCGTATCGGTGATACCACCTGGGCCGGAAATGTGGAACTGCATATTAATTCGTCCGACTGGCATAAGCATCATCATACAAACGATAAGGCTTATGATAATGTCATCCTGCACGTAGTTTACCGTGATGATGAACCGATAGTATTACCAGATGGACGCCGTTTGCCGACTTTAGAATTACATAACCGGATATCGCCGGAGTTGTATAACCGTTATCGCCATTTGATCTATGGGAACCAGCAGATCATTCCCTGCGAGGGCAGCATACGCCATGTGGATGACATCACCCTGCGCAACTGGCTCACCCGGGTTTTGGTTGAACGACTTGAAAAACGTTCGGCATCCGTTTTTGCTGCATTGGATAAAAATCGCGGTGACTGGGAAGAAACCTTTTACCAGTTCCTGGCGGCACAATTTGGCTTTAAGACCAATGCTCTGCCTTTTGAACTGATGGCGAAATCATTGCCACAACTTACACTGGCAAAACACAAAAACAACCCACTGCAAATAGAGGCACTGATATTTGGCCAGGCAGGCTTTTTGGAGGACGATTTTAAGGATGAATACCCGAAAACCCTTAAGGAAGAATATAACTTCCTGCGCAAAAAGCATAGCCTCAACCCTGTAGAAAAACATTTATGGAAGTTTATGCGGTTAAGACCGCAGAATTTCCCTACAATAAGGCTAGCGCAATTTGCAGCGTTGATCGTACGGTCGAACCACCTGTTTTCGAAAGTATTAGATATCAGGGAGACTGATGGCCTGAAAAAATTATTTACCGACCTGGAGATCAATCTTTACTGGGAAACGCATTATCGTTTTGATGTGCCCTCAAAACCATTATCAAAAAGTTTGGGACAATCCTCCATTGATATTTTATTATTGAATACCTTTGTATTGTTCCTGTTTAGTTATGGTAAACACAATCAGCAGGAGTATTATATTAACCGAAGCCTGAAATTGTTAGAAAAAATACCTGCTGAGCAAAACAAAATTGTAACAAATTTTGATTCTCTGGGTATAAAGGTTAATACCGCATTTGACTCGCAGGCACTGCTGGAGTTAAAAAATAATTATTGCGATCATAAGAAATGCCTGCAATGCGGCGTTGGAAATAAAATACTAAGAATGGCCTGATATGTTGCAAAGGATAATCACTTTTTTCGAAAGATACTCATTTGGCGTTTGTACCTACCTGGGAGAACGCTTCAACATTTCTATAAATAAGATACGCCTGTTTTTTATTTACTCATCTTTTCTTGCCGTAGGTTTCCCGCTGATATTTTATTTTTTTGCAGGGATAGTGCTGGATTTCAGAAGATATGTTAAGAGGAAGCACTCCAAGGTGACGGATCTGTTATAAAACCGCATTACTATTCTATCAGAATCACTGATTTCTATTTCTTTAAAAAAATCTGAGGAATAAGGTTAATTATTTAAACCTGTGATTCAGACAGTTACTTCACCTTGCCATCTGCCTATACTTGCCGATCCCGATTTTTAACAATATCTGTTCTGATTTTTCGGCGGAAGTAAATATTTTTGTCCCCAACATTCAACCCTATGGAACAATTTATAGTTATACTGCGTGAGCCTGATGGCCGGGCCGACGAACACGCAGTACACGACATGGCGGAGCACCGCGAAAAGTGGAACAACTGGTTTGCCAAATATGCCCAGGCCGGGAATCTAGTCGGCGGAAATGCCCTATCCCTTTATGGCAAAATGATCAAAGGCTATGATGCCGAAGTGATTGATGATATACATAAAGTGGGGACAGAAATTGTAGGCGGTTATTTGCTGATACAAGCGGAGAACCTGGACGATGCCGTGGAGATTACCCGCGAACTGCCGGTTTATGAATTTGATGGCTATGCAGAGGTGAGGCCGTTTAAGATGTATAGTGTAGCATAAATGATAATAAAAAGCGTTCCGTCTCTCACCCCGGAACGCCCGTTCAACTAAACCTCGCATCTCATGTTGCGGATATAAGTTCTTTATAAAATCTCATCATATTCATGGTAAATATGATGCCATCCATTTAATTATCTTATTATCAATAATTTAATACACAAACCGTGCCATTTAATGTATCAAAAGCGAACATAAAAATGTCCGCTTTTGAAATTGGTAGCAATATTAAGATCAGTTAATATTAAAAATTACTCAGAGCGTAGGCTCTTTACCGGGTTAGCTATGGCCGTTTTAAAAGCCTCGTAACTCAGCGTAAATAAGGCGATGGCAACAGAACTCAGACCCGCCAGGATAAATATCCACCATGACAGATCAATGCGGTAAGCAAAATCCTGCAGCCACGAGCGCATGGCAAACCACCCCAACGGCGCTGCAATAACAAAAGCAATCATGATGAGCTTGAGGAAATCCGCAGCAAACAGACTCACCAGTTGGCCTAAAGATGCACCAAGCACCTTACGTACGCCAAATTCCTTGATACGCTGCTCGGCAGAGAACATTACCAGGCCCAGCAAACCCAAACAAGAGATAGCTATCGCCACCACCGCAAAAACTATGGACAAAGTGGATATGATCAGTTCACTGCTGTATAGTTTTTTATATTCCTGGTCGACAAACTGGTACACAAACGGGTAATTGGGGTTGATACTTTTGTAAACCGTTGCCAGGCTTTCCAGCGCCTCTTTTGTTTTGCCCGGTTCGGTTCGCGCTACGATAACTCCAAAATATTCGTATTCCTTTACATCCAGCAGTATTGGTTTGATCGGTTCGTGCAGCGATTGGGTGTGATAATCTTTCAGCACACCGATGATATGACCCCGTTTGGCCCAGGCTTGTACCCATTGCCCTATCGGATGCTTCATATTCATTTCCTTAGCGGCTTCTTCGTTGATGAGGAAAGCATCGGTAGAGTCTGTGGGGTTGGTTGGTGAAAAATCACGTCCTTCGGCCATTTGCAGCTTCATCAGTTTCACAAAGTCAAACCCAACGGATGCCGGCTTCACCCCGACCGTCGAATTCTTTTGCTTGTCCTGCCAGGTGATTTCGTCATCGTAAACCACAAAGTTCATGGCTTGCGGCACTTCGGTTGTGCGGTCGACCATGGCGATACCCGGCATTTTTGAAGCCTGCTGTTTAAACAAAAGATATTTATTCTTTTTAGACAGTTCGCCCTCGATTCGCATATAAACCATATTTTCCTTATCGTAACCGAGGTGTGTGTTTTGCACATAACTGGTTTGCCGGGTAATCACGATCGTCGCGATCAATAAAAGAATAGAAAGGACAAACTGAAAAATTGTCAACCCCTTGCGAAACCATACCGATCCACGTGTAAACTTTAGGGTACCTTTTAAAATACGCACAGGCTTTAATGCCGACATATACAACGCCGGGTAACTGCCGGCCAGTATACCCGTAATGAGCATCAGGCTGATGAGCGATATCCAAAACGATGGATGTATGAGCGGGAAGCCCAGTTGTTTACCGGTAAAGGTGTTGAACGCAGGCAGCAATGACAGCACCAAAATAATCGACAACAACATGGCCAGGAAGGAAAATACGAGCGATTCACCAAAAAACTGCCCGATCAGGTTGCTGCGGCTCGAGCCGACTACTTTACGCACCCCAACTTCTTTGGCACGTTTTACAGAACGGGCGGTAGCCAGGTTCATGAAGTTAATGCATGCGATGATCAGGATGAAAACAGCTACTTCGCTGAATATCTTCACATATTCTATGCGCCCGGCGGTTGGCTTTCCGTTCACAAAAATATTGTGCAGGTACTGGTCACCATAACGCTGCAGTCCAACATGGAATTGAACGCCTTTTGGCAGTGTCAGTTTAGGCTGTAAATATTGGTTGATGGATGCTTCGATGTGATTTATATCCACATTGTCGGCCACTTGTATATATGTTTCAAAGTTATTTGATGACCAGTCGATCCTTTTCTGCATTTCCCAGCTTATCACGAAATCGAATTTCTGCGAACTCGCCGATGGTACATCCTCAAAAACGCTGCTCACAATAAAATTGAAAGCATTTTCGTAGCGGATGGTCTTCCCTACAGCATTCTGCGGGCTCCCGAAAAACACTTCGGCTGTATGCCGGGATATGGCCATATTACCCTGATCCTTAAGTGCAGTTACAGCATTGTTTCCGGCGATAATAGGGTAACTAAACATGCTAAAAAAATCTGCTCCAACACGTGAGCCATTCATTTTTACGGTCTTTTCCCCTACCCGGAGCGTTTCGGGATGCCCCCAGGGCAGATCGTAGCCAGTTGCATAGCAGGCAGTATTAACAATCCCCGGTACACCGGCCTTGACATCTTCAAGCAATAAAATACGGCCCTTCATTTTATCGAATACTAACGGCATATTATAGTCGCCGCTAACGCCTCCGTTTACCGTAGTGGTTTGATACAGCACGTATAGATTTTTCCCGTTCTGATGAAAGTTATCGGTGCCGCGCTCATCCTGCACCCAAAGCAGGATAAACAGGCAGCAGGTCATGCCCAGGGCAAGCCCGATGACATTGATGGCGGTATGTGCCTTATGACGAATCACATTACGCCAGGCTATTAATAAATAATTGCGGATCATGATCTTAATATGTTTTAACGGTTAAATTCTTGTAAGCGCAGGATAGACTATTGCCGAACCAGAAACCAACGGAGCCGCTTTTCAGTTCCGGGTCAAGTGCTTTATAAATCATCGCAGGTTTGGGCTGATGATCGACATAAACCGTCAATTGCTGGCCTTTTACAATAGCTTTTACATGGAACCAGTTAATTGCTGGCAGTGTGACTTTTGCCTGGTATTTATCGGCTTCGTAATCCCACCAGTTAAAGTCAGCCTTCTTCGCGGGCATGTATTGAATGGCATTAATAGTACCCGAAGATGCGGGCCTGAAGTAAAGCGTTTGGTAATGGTGTGCATCCTGGATACGGAAAGCTATGCCCAGGTATTCATTTCCGTTGCTTGATGCCATATCCAGTTCGATCTCGCCGTCGGTAAAATTTAGACCTTTGGGATAAGCAATAGCACCGAACTTATAATTATTGAAACCCTTTTTAATAATCAGAGCCTTTGACCCCTTATAAGTTTCCATACTATAACTCACACCGTCCGAATTAGGGATGATCCATTGCGCAGTTTGGATAGTACTATAATAGTGCGTTTTATGCTTTTGCTGGGCGAAAGCTGTACCGGCCGATATCAGCAGCAGAATTGAGAATAAAGTCTTCATCTTAATCATCTTTTTTTATGGATAAATTGGCGAAGTCACCCGGTGTGTCATTCCCGAATACCCACAATCCTATCTTGTCCCCATGATAGTCGCCGAGCCGATTTACGGTTAACGTCGGCTTCTCCATGCCGTTAACATATACCTGTACACTGTCCTTTTTTATTACAATGCGTGCATGGAACCAATCTTCAGGTTTAGGATTGGGAATTATTTCGTGTTCAAATTGCCCGGTATTCTCTTTTCTCAGTTTGGAATAAGGAAAATCGGGTTCGCTGGTATACGCAAGAGACCAGGTACGGCGCTGTGCGTCTTCGTGCCGAAAATTAAAGGGCCTGAAAATGATATTTTCATATCTTATTGTATCGTTGGCGTTGAATACTATTCCCACGAAACTCTTTAGAAATTGATTACGACCACGTATGTCCAATTCTACCGTTCCCGTTTTAAATTCCATCCCTTTCAACCAGACAATACCAGTGAACGTGATGCCCTTTCTACCGTCTTCATTAAAGACAACCGCCTTGTGGCCCGGGTTAACTTCGAGCTGTCCCTTAGCCAACATTTTGTCAAGGGCATAATGCTTAGCCTGGCTGCTTGCGTCGATGTAAATAAGATTTAAAACGGTTAGAATAAACAGGTACTTCTTCATATTACAATGTTGCTTTTTTTAGTTTTGCTAATAAATGATCAAATCTTACCCAGGCCAGGTGGCAATCTTTCGGGCTATGCCCGGTTGAATAAATAAGGTATTTGCCGTCAGGAGTCACGTACTCGCCCCAGCGGTGTGCCGGGCCGTCGTTGATCTTCGGGCCAAGACTTACGAGCGCCGTCCAGCTACCATCTTTTTTATGGAAACTGATCCAGAGTTCGCACTCATAATCTTTGGTTTCTTTGGCGCTTACGATGATGTAGGATTCATCCCGTGCCACAAAAAAATCGCCATCAAAACCAGGGGTGTTCATCGGCTCTCCAAGACTGCGGATTGTGGTATCCGCTGCAGTCATTTTTAGTTCACTAATATCGTAGTCCTGGTAGTCTCCCCTCTTATCCGGGTGAACGTTGCTGCCTACGTAACAGGTACCGCTGTTGGTTGGCATAAAATCATAAAGACCATAATCTTTTTTAAGGTAAATTTCTGGTTCCGACCAGCCATTTGCTGTCCTGTGAGATTGCCATACAAAAGAATGCACTCTGTCAACCGGCCCACCCAAAAAGTAGAGCGTATTATTATCTACCGAGAAAGTTGGTGCATAGTAACGCGAATTCAACACATACGGACCGTTCCATTTGCCGTTCTCAAATTTCATGTAACGGATCTTGCCGTTTTTACCATCAAACCAGGTAGTGTTACTTGGATAATAAAACTCTTTCCCGTCATCTGAAAAAGCTACACGGTCAAACGCAAAGGTGTCGGCTTTTGCAAGTATGCCCGCGCCGAATACTTCGGGGGTATCGCCCGGTGGCTTTTGACCGAGGTAGGCATCTTTGGTGTTCCAGATACCCTTTTGTGCGTAGATGCTGGTACTTAGGACCAGCAATAATGCTATTGACAGAAATACTAATTTATTCATGAGGTTGATTTTTAAAAATACCTGCGGGAATATCATTACTTGCCGATGAAACCGAAAGATTCAGATAGTTCTTGGGTACACCATTAGCTGTCACCTCATCTAATATTACGGTGCCGGATTTTATGATATTCTGTTCAGTTGGTTTATTGATATTGTCAGGACTAATGTTGTCGCCATTAAAGCCCATATAGTGTGAATTATTCGAAATCAGTGAATTGCTAAATACATAGTTGGTATGAACACCTTTATAGCCGACAAAAAAATAATTGTTGTTTGAAATGACATTGTCCCGGAAAGTAAATGGCAGATCTGCACTCTCTCCATAGCCATACCATAAAGCACCTTCATAGGCACCGTAAATAATAGAGTTTGTCAGTGAAAAATCCTTGATCTTAAGAAATACGAGGATAGCATTTTTACATCCAAAGAATACACAATGGTTGATATGGATACCACTCCCCTGGGTAAAAACACAGCCTTGTATAGGTGACGAATTTTTTTCGCCAATAAAATAGCACTGGGATATTTCCAGGTTTTTCAGTTCCGGATTGTGGCGTTCTATCGGATAATAGTATTCCACATCCGGCGACGCATTACCTAAAAACTTCAATCCTTTCAAACTCACATTATTCCGCTCGACCTGGAAACCCACACAATGATTAAAATGGCCGTAATCTTTATTATTACACGATACCGACTGGATCACAGGCATTTTAACAGGGGACCAGGCATTATCATCCGGCATAATCATCGCCTCAATGGTATATTTTGCAGTGTCCTTGTGATTTTCAGAAGATGGTATGATAACCTGGCGTGTAAGCAAGTATAAACCCGGTGCCATCTTAATAGTAACCGGCTCATTCCCGGTAAATGTGCCTGCTATTACCACCGCCCTTTCTAAACTATGCAGAGGTTCGGTCATAGTTCCCATTGCGCTGTCATTACCTTTTAGAGCATCAACAAATAAGGTCTGCGACTTTGCATACCCCACAATTAGCATAAAAGCTAGAAAAGGAAAAAGAAACAGCCTGTTCATCTTTTTAATAGTTAAATTGTCGCTGCCAAAGGTTTTAATTGCTTTACACAAACTTATATCGGTATTAAGACTGGGGCAATTCATATCCTGTTCAAGTTTTTTCAAGTTGTATCTTTTTGAAAATCAGATTATTATCAAGATATTTCCTTTAAATAAATATTTATTAATGCTCCTTCCAGATATCAAATAAAATACGTATCTTTATAAAAAATACACGTGCAATGACAACGAAACTAACATTGACTGTTGAAGAAAGCACTATAAAGAAGGCTAAATTGTATGCTAAACATACAGGAAGGAGCTTATCTGAGCTGATTGAAAACTATCTTGAAACACTTACGGAAGAGAATACAAATAAGGATAACATTTCTCCTAAGCTAAAGAAAATAGCAGGTGTGGTTAAGCTTCCGGAAGGTTTTGATGAGAAGGCAGCATTAAATGCTTATTTCGAGAACAAGCATTTATGAAGACTATATTTGCCGACACTAATATTTTGATTGATCTCCTGGCCGATCGTCCCCCCTACAGCAAATTTGCTATCGAACTATTTGATCTTGCCGAAAAGGGAAAAGTAAAACTTTACACTTCATCACATTCTTTTGCAACTACTCATTATATATTGAAGAAGTATATAGGTGAGGCTGCATTAAGAGAGATGTTGCTTTCTTTACTTGACTTTATAGAGCTTATCCCAGTAGATGTATTTATTATTAAAAAGGGACTTCTCTCCAAACATAAAGACTTTGAAGATGCTATCCAGATTTTCGCCGCTAATACGATTGGTAACATAGATTTTATTGTAACACGTAACTTAAAGGATTTTAAAGATGCCGGGGTTATTGTATTACCGCCTGATGAGTTATTAAATCACTTATAGTTTGATTACTTAGGTTTTAAGCATTGAAACAATGACTTACAACGAACAAATTATTCTATCATCCGATAGATTGCTGTTCCGTCAACACATCATGGCTGATAAGGATGCCTATTGTGCGATGGAAATGGATGCGGATGTCCGGCGGTATGTAGGTGGTCAGCCACGCACACGCGAGGAAGCAGAACGCAGGTTTATGCCCTCATTGGAACCTGTGACCGACAGATTAAGCATGTGGGCTACTGTACTAAAAGAAACAGGGCAATACATTGGGCGATGCGGTGTGTATCCTCATTTTAATCATGATGGTGTGCCTATTGCCGGTGAGGGTACTTTAGCATTTTACATTGCAAGCGCGTATTGGCGACAGGGTTTTGCGACAGAAGCAGGGCGCGCCTTTATTCAATTTGGTCTTAATGAACTTCATTTAAAGCGCATTGTAGCTGGTGTACAGGCCGGTAATGATGTTTCGGTGCATGTTATAAAAAAGCTTGGATTTGAACTGGTATCGACAGAAGAAGGCCACCGGACTTTTTATCATTTTGAATTAAAAAATCCTGTCACATAACCGGGTTCCGTGCGTCTTAAAGAATGGGGAACTGTATCCTGAATTGATTAAATTGCAGCATGAGTGCTTCTGAACTGAAACGTTTACTAGTCATTATAGAGCAACAATTAGATTGGGGCGATCCATCTACCTGGCAGGGCAAGGACTTTGAGGTACTTAATGAACTTATTCTTGACAAAACAAAGGTATCATTAAGCGCCAGTACCCTGCGCCGCATATGGGGACGGGTTGAATACAATCATCTGCCCAGCGGTACTACTTTGGATACCCTTTCCCGGTTTGCTGGTTTTGACAGCTGGCGGGTGTTTACCAAACAAAATAAAACTACTACTGCTGCTATTCCGGAAAAGGAATCAAATCAACCCATCGCGGCAGCAAATAAAAAAACGGGATGGTTGTTCAAAGCTGCTTTGGTCATAGCGGGGGCAATAGCAATCAGTTTACTGGGTATTTACGCCAAAAAGACTCCGCCAATACCCAAAGGACCTATTCTGTTCAACACCAAACCGGTAACCCGGTCGCTTCCTAACTCGGTCATATTCACTTATGATGTAAAAACTAATCCCGATGATTCTGTTTTTATACAGCAATCCTGGGATCCGGATACCCGTGTCAGCGTGGATAAAACCAAACACCAGTTTACCTCAGTTTATTACGTTCCGGGCTTTTATCATGCCAAACTGCTCGTAAATAATAAAATAGTAAAAGAGCGGTTGCTAATGATTCCCACGAACGGTTGGCTGGGATTAATTGTTAACCATCCAATACCCGTTTACCTTGATTCAACCGAGTTCTTAAGTTCAAATGGATTACAACTTGCTCCATCAACCATTACCAAACATAATATTCCGATAGAGCCTCAACCGCCTGCTGTAGACTTTTGTAACGTAGGCAATTTTGAACCTGTGCCTCTTAAAGATTTTTCATTCAGCAGCGAGGTGAGAAATGATCTTCATAAAGGCGCCGCCGCCTGCCAGTTTATGCAGATCATTTTGTTTACTGATTATACGCCTGTAATTGTGCAACTGTCGGCAAAAGGTTGCGTATCTGAGCTTCGGTTGCTGAATGGAGGCTATTTCATTTCAGGAAAAGATAATGATCTTTCGGGCTTTGGAACTGATTTATCCAAATGGGTGAAAGTTGGGTGCAAAAGCGTTGGTGATAAGATTCAATATTTTGTTAATGATAAAATGGTATATGAGTCGCTGCGACCATTATATAATGAAAATATTATTGGAGTAGGTTACTTCTTCCAGGGCACAGGATCTGTAAAAGGAGTGAAACTTAATAAAGGCAATAAGACTGTTTTTGAAGCGTTTTAAGGATCGATTGCAGGGAATGGAGCAATCCCGGACCGGCAGGCTTAGAATTTGAAAGCTGACCCACCAGCCGGAACCACTCCGTTCCCTGCATTACACCCTCCGCACTTATACCAGTCTGCCCGTTTTCATGGCTTCCTGCAGGTTATGTACCCTGAATTTAGGTTTGTATATTTTTTCGGCTACTTTTTTTACCCAGGTATAGCGATAGCCGAACACCGTCTTTATCACATCTACACCCACTGATCCTTTTGGGTACCCGTATTTGTACCACGTAAATTTTGAGCTGTCAATACGGAAGGTATCGGCAAACTCGGCCAGGAAAAGATCTATCTCGATATCAAAAATATCCAGGTCCAGATCAATACTGGTATCAACTGTCAATGCGTCCGGATCAACCTTCTGTATCTTATAACGTTCACAATATCCGGCGATAAAATTCTTTAATTCGGGCAGTACTTCTTCCATTTTAAACGAATTTTCTTTAAGCACTTTGATTATAAGACGACACTTTTTGAAAACGGTTGCATCAAATTTCAAAATTTATCAAAAAATCGGTCCGGCAAGGTGTGAGTCAGCCCAATAACTTATAATTGCATCAAATTGCGAAACGATGGATATTAAAGTAATTGCTTTCGATGCCGATGATACCCTCTGGGTAAATGAACCTTATTTTCAGAACACGGAAAAGAAGTTTTGTTCCCTGCTGGAAGAATTTTTGCCCGAGCAGGACTTGTCGCGCGAATTGTTAAAGATCGAAATAGAAAACCTGGCGCTTTATGGTTATGGAATCAAGGGTTACATCCTTTCCATGATCGAAACGGCGCTGAAAGTAACAGATAACACCATCACAAATGAAGCAATCGATAGGATCATCGGTTATGGAAAGGAACTGTTGAATGAGCCCATCGAACTGCTGGATAATGTTGAAGAAGTATTGAAAGCATTGCAGGGCCATTACCGTATTGTGGTTGCTACCAAGGGCGATCTGCTTGACCAGGAACGCAAACTTAAAAAATCGGGATTGAGCCATTATTTTCACCATATCGAGATCATGTCTGAAAAAGGTGAGGAGGATTATTTAAAGCTGATCAGGCACCTGGATATCCGGCCGGAGGAGTTTATTATGATCGGTAATTCGTTAAAGTCGGACGTTATCCCGGTATTAAATATTGGCGGGCATGCCATTCATGTGCCGTATCATACTACCTGGGCCCATGAGCATGTGGAAACTACGCTGGAGCATGAGAATTTCAGGCATGTGGAGAGATTGCAGGAGGTGTTGGGGTTGATATTACAATAATAATATCTAAGGTTCAATTAATATTCCGTTCAGCTCATGGCCGCTGGGGCCAGTTAGTTATTCACCTATTATTTGTTTTTTATAGGCGTTCATGATTGCTATCGCAATTTTCTCTTGATAGAAAAGTAACCAAAAGATCGAGACAGAAAAAAGCTTCAACCCGCCCTGCCGGTTCTTACGCCTTTTCCGTGCTGCGCACATTGCTCCAAAGGCTAAACCGTCATTCGCGCCATACACCCTGGCCCGCTTTTCTGTCAGGCCTTTACCCGCTCTTGTTTCAGGGTATATTTAATGTGACTGCATAAATAATGTTTCCCCATCAGCAAATGGCTCCGGGCGAAATCACACTTCTTTCTCAAACACAGCCAATTCGATCTTTTGCGTAGGTACACCAAACCGGGTGCCTTCGTGAAATGGTAATATTTCTCCTGTAGCTTTGTAGCCGCGGCGTTCATACCATTGTATTAACTCGTGGCGGCTGGTGATTACAGTCATGTAGATTGTACTGCAATTAAGCTCCGTGGCAACCACTTCGGCTTCGTGCAATAGTTGGCGACCAATACCATTCGCCTGGACATCTGGTGATACTGTTAACATACCCAGGTACAGTTTTCCATCCTTTACTTCAAGATATACGCAGCCGATTACTTCACCTTTATCATTAACATATTTCAATATAGTGATATAGGGATCCTGGAAGTATTTGATCATGGTCGACTCATCAATACGGATACCATCGAGCAGGTTAGCCTCGGTGGTCCATCCTTTTTTTGATGATTCGCCGCGATAACCACTGTTAACTAAGCGGGTTAGTTCGGGAGCATCGGCAATTGTAGCTTTAGTAATGGGCATGTTATTTTCTAAAAGCTACAAACCTAATTTTTTGCGGTCAATACCACAAATGACTGGGTATTATTTAATGCGGACCCGCAGTTAAATTATAGTCTCTGATGTTATAAGGATGATACCTGTTCGTCAACCTTGTTTGCCTGCAGCAAAACATGCAGACGAATTGCTTTTTTAATAAGCAGGTTATACTTCATATTCCTGGTCGCAATATCCCAGTCCTGGCGATCGATCATAATATCTGCCTGGGCAGTAAAGTTATCAGCTGTATTTTTTGAAATATCTGCGGTAAAGACTATTCTCTTCGTAATCCCATGCAACTGTAAATTGCCTGTGATGGTTACAAAATGATAGCTGGCTTCCGATTGACTGTTAACGGAAACAATGTCGAGCTGGGCTAAGGGGAACTTGTTTGTATCGAAGAAATTATCGCCCTTCAGGTTACTTTCTAATTGTTGTTTCCGTGGCGACTGCAGGTCGGCTACATTGATCGTATTCATATCTATAAGTACCGTACCTTTTGCCAACTGCCGGCAATAAAATGTAAGACTGCCCGACCGTATTTTAATAGTACCTGTATGTGTACCGGTTGTTTTTTCGGCCTTCCAATCGATCGTGCTGGCAGCTGGATCGATCTTTAAAATGTTAACGCCGCCTGGTTTAGGATGGCTGATGGTACGGTTGCCGATGCTTGCATGGCTAAGGATCAGCAGACAAAAAAGTAATGTTTTCATGTTGTTTGGTTTTAATTTACAACACAAGATTAGACCTTGATTTTGGCCTTATAAAATAAAGTAGACCAATGCCTCAATTAATAGATGTATATTGATCTATAGTTTTACAAGTCGACATTCATCTATTAAATTTGATGTTGGTCTATTCAATTAGTCGTTTATCTGTTTTATGTTGATCATTGCACAAAACATTTTAAAATTGCTATGAACGCTCAATGGCCGGCCAGGAAAAAAATGCTTCACCTGTTATTCTGGGTAGTGATAACCATGGTGTTTTTGTACGACCGGCGCTACCTTATACAAAAGGCGGGGCTTGGTCATTTTGCCGAGTGTACCATCGTCAGGCTTATACTGATCATTTCACTTTTATACTTCCATATTTTTTACCTGGTTCCCCGGTATTTTTCTGCCAAAAAATATCTTGCTTATTCTTTACTACTGATCTTATCCTTGTGCGTATATGTCACCCTGCAAAACCTGTATGATATTTACTTATATGGTTTTGTTATAGGAGCAATCAGTTATCGAAGTTTCTGGTATTCATTCCCTTATAATTTCGTTACCGCGGGCTGGTACCTTGCCATTGCCACAGCGTTTAACCTGAGCCTGGACTGGTACCGGCAGCGAGTGGAACTAAGAGCCCTGCAAGAAGAACTTAAAAGGGAAGCCTCGATTATGGTCACCAGTCATAACGACAGTGATTATGTTTTCCTGAAATCGGGCACTAAAAAATTAAAGACCTCTTTAAATTCTATCTATTACATACAGGGATTAAAGGATTATTCTATCATTTATACCGATCAGGGGAAGATCATTGTAAAGGGCTCACTGAAAATAGTTGAAGAGTTGTTCCCGGCTAAGCATTTTTTACGCGTGCATAAATCCTATATGGTTGCCGGTAATAAAATAAAGCATACGCAAAGCAATAAACTGGTATTACTTAATGACGAAACTATACCGATAGGGAGAAGTTATAAGCATTTGCTGGCATCGTAACTAAGCGAACCG
>Ga0307517_10008074_pt1 | contig 15171 bp, 4 predicted proteins | sample 23_EM_MG_FD_194515 | JGI IMG/M metagenome (GOLD analysis project Ga0307517, IMG submission 194515) | Populus trichocarpa ectomycorrhiza microbial communities from riparian zone in the Pacific Northwest, United States - 23_EM | ecosystem: Host-associated > Plants > Roots > Unclassified | place...
ATTGCCCTCGAATTTAGTGTGGTGGCCAACAAGCGATGTTGTATACACTTCTAAACCCCGCAAACACACATACGTTGATGCGTCAATGTATGTATCATCAATTTTTGTTAATGATATTTAATTTTTTTAAATTATCAAATCACCCCTTAGCCCACAAATGTTAAAAAAAAAAAAATACCAATCAGCCCACCCTGGATGCCAGGCAAATTTTCTTTTTTTATTTAAAGGTAATTTAGAAAAAATAAAATGACTTTTATCTTCTAAATCGATGCTTTCTAAGCTTGTATTATGGAGGGTCAAAGACATCATTACACCAAAGGGGTTTTATATATTCAGCAGAGTTCGAATTTTATTTCCATTAAAAAAAAATTGTTAGCATAATTAAATTAATCGATACACAAATAACCTTCACAACATAAGCTTTCAAAGAAGAGGCCTTAGAATCTGATTAAGAATGTAATTGAGGTTAGTATTTTTTTGTTTAAAAATATATTAAAATAATATTTTTTTATTTTTTAAAATTTATTTTCAATATAATATATCAAAATAATCTAAAAATACAAAATAAATTAAGCAAAACAATTAAAAATAACAAAAAAACAATCAAAATTACTAAAGCTTCAATACAAACAGGCATTTATCCTCTCCATAGATGCAATGTTTCCCGGAACATTTTTTTCCCTCATCATACATCTACGGTTCACCAGCTTAATAGGCATGCAAAGGGAACAGCAAGATGCAAGATTGTAGAGGCAAATAGCTACACCTAAGAGACATTCTTGTCAATAACACATCGATTGTTTCTAAATGTCATTTTATCCCTCTTGTTCAAAAAGGTAAACAATGAAGACTCTGCAAGTAGCTCAAGGGGAATTCAATCCCCCCATACAGGATTGCTAGGAAAGACTACATATCTAGCAACAGCAATATAAGCTTCTTAAAATACTAGTCCTTTGAGAGCTGACCTTCACCAGAATACTTGAAACAAAATACACTCAGCATTGTTTCAGAATGATGATAGCAGTAATGGTCATGATGCACACACTAGTACCCGTAAGGCCAATCGCAAGGGATAATCAAAAGCAAAAACTTGAGAAACTACTTGTACAAATATGAAATTCAAAAGGAAACGCCTCTAACATGTGATATCAAAAACAAAAATATTGCAGGGGCTCAAACAAAAGTATAACATCCATCATAAAGAGAGAGCATAAGATCCAATACTTCCAATAAAATCTTAAAGAGGTCTTAACTACTAAAAAGTAAGGGGAAAAAAAGCGTTTGCTTTATCATCAAACAAAAAGAAGACGCCTGGCAACTACTCAAAGCTTCCTAATAGCGACCAACTCCCCAGACTCGGATAACACCATCGGTATAGCCACTGAACAAGGTGCTTCCATCAGCACTCCAGTTCAAGCTTGTGCAGTAGATCTACAAAACACAGAGCAAAATGATGTTAATTGGGATTGCTTTCTAGTTGCAAGAAAAAACACATGCACCATTATCTTTCTCATAGTAGCATACAGGTATAAAGAGCTCAATGTGTCACCAATAATAGCATTCATGATAAGCTGCCAATTCTGAATGCACAGTTTCACTATTATCAGCTAAAGCATACAATCAAAAGAAATACTCTTTCGCAACAACCAGATATTCAGCATCTCGGATGAACCAAATGCCCGAATGAGACACCACTCTATGGTTTACAAGTCATGAACAAACCAAGAATACGTCTTTGATAAAACATTTCCAATGTCCACAAACAAAAGACGATAACACAAAAGAATAACCATAAAATTAAAATTAAAAAAAAAAAATAAACCAACTAGCGTGGCAGGTCCAATACAACTGAAAACAACAGCTTCTAGGTAGCAACTAACATAACATGCAAACAGATTAGCACAGGTAAGAATTGGAAACACTACAACAGAAAACTTCAAGAAAAACTCTTAACACGCGCAACCGCGAGAATTTGCAATTAATTATAAGAAAAGGAAACTCGAGTATATAACACAATCTTAGATAGACAAGAAAATTATCAAATTACGATCCAGATTCAACCAATATAACAACGTATTTTTAACCCAAAAATAAACTGAAAAATAAAACCACGAAACAACAACGGGCAAAAATAAATGCCTTACCTTCTTCTTGGTACTGACAGCAGTTGCGGTAGTACCCTCGGATTTCTCAGCTTCGGCTTTTAGATCAACCTTCAAATCATCAACAACCATCTTGCTCTCCAGATCCCAAATCTTAATGCTATTCTCTGTGGCAGCACATAACCAGTACCTATTAGGGCTAAAGCACAACGCATTAATCACTGCACCTGCATCCAAACTATAAAGCTTCTTTCCTTCAGCCAAATCCCACAACAAAATCACCCCATCTTTCCCTCCACTTGCACACAATGACCCATCTGGCGAAACAGCCACCGTGTTCACATATCCACTATGCCCTGCAAGTGTAGACCTCAGCTTGCAGTTAGTCAAATTCCAAACCTTCACTGTCTTGTCCCATGAAGCAGAAACAATCGTGGGCTGCAACGTACTTGGGCTAAAACGCACACACGAAACCCAGTCGGTATGAGATTCAGCCTCTTGAATGGTATACTTGCATTCACCAAGAGTATTCCACAGCTTGATTGTCTTATCCCTTGAAGCAGAAACGATCTGTCGGTTATCAAAAGAGAAGGCAACAGACAACACATCCTTGGTGTGGCCGACGAATCGGCGAGCAGAGACACCAGTAGCCAAGTCCCAGAGGCGGAGCTCGCCGTCCCAGGAACCGGACAAAGCGAACTGACCATCGGAGGAGAGAACAACGTCTTGTACGAAGTGGGAGTGACCAGTCAAACGACGGCGAGCGACACCATAGGTTTTTTCATCTTTGGTTAAGTGCCAAAGAATGATGGACTTGTCGCGGGATGCACTGACAATCATGTCAGTGTTGTCAATTGGTGTGGCTATTGCTGTGACCTGGTCAGTGTGGGCTCTCATGGTGCCTCGAAGAATAAGGGTCTCGGTGGCCATGGCTTGGACAGAGAAGAGAGAAGCTGCTGCTGCTGTTTTCTAGGGTTTTTTTTTTTTCCCTTAAGGAAGAGAGGCAGCCAGGATAAGATAATTATATAGGGAGAAGTACAAGCGCAACCAAACTAGGGTTTTGAGATTATCGGAGATCAACACTGGGCTATGATATGGTAAATGGGTTAATGGCTTCTGTATAGTCAGCCCAGCAAAGGCCCCAGCATTTCTTAATAAAATTATTTGTGTGTTTTATATTTCTATTTCTTTTGTTTGCTATCAATTTTTTGTTTCAAATTTTTACATTAAAAAACGTGAAATTTGTGTCTTTTTCTTACCTAAAATTAAAATGAAAATTGTTTTTAAAATTTTTAAAAACAATGATCATTTGGTATCATTGTTGGTTTTTTTTGCCTTTTGTTTTCTAAAATAATTTTTTTCCTAGCCATGATATATATATATATATATATATAAAGAAGATGGTGTGTAAATATTCTTATTCTTAAAGCTCTAGCACTATCTTTCTAAAATCTCAATATTATTTATGTATTTTAATGAGTATAAATAAAAAAAATATTTGTGTTACATGAGAGATAAAAAAAATTAAAAATATTTATCTTAACTTAATATACTTTTAATCACATTTTCAAGTCAGAGGAAATAACTTCAAGATAAATTTACTTATTGCACAAAAAATCTAAAAATAAATACATTTTAAGGGGACATTTGTAAGAACTAAAATTTCTACAAGTCTGACTAATAACCCAAGCTCTTTATGACAAAAAAAATTAAATTTATTAAGTTTAGGCCTAAATTAAATTTGTTGGGTCTTATCCTAAATTAAATTTATTGGATTTGGGACCAAATTAAATTTTAAAAAAATCTAGTCCAAATACATTTCATAGTTCTTGCTTTAATATTTTTTCTAATTAAAGGTATTTTAAGTAATTTTCATATAATTTTTCTAAAATGCCTTTTAGATAAAGTATATTGAGGTGAATTGTATTAACCTATAAATAGACAATAAAGCCATCAAATCAAAAAAAAAAAAAAAAAGAAGAAGAAGAAGAAGCATACAAGCATAGAAGATAAGTAGAGAAGACATAGAAGAAAAGATAAAAAAAAAAAAAAAGACTAAATGCCAAGTACAAATACTTGGAAATTCTCTCAAATAAATTCAATTCAAATCAAGGAAGCAAGAGATCAAAGTTATTTTCTTCAACAAATCAAGAAGGCAAGGGATCAAAGTATTTTTCTTCATCAAATTAAGAAAGCAAAAGATCAAAGTCATTTCTTTTATTAAGTTAAGATCTTACACTGTTAATGCTTTTAGACTCATGTAAAAACTCTTTGTCCTTATCAAATCAAATCAAGTTAAAGATCACAAATAATTAAAGCTTTCGAGCTCGTGTGAATATCATTTATCTTAATTAAATCAAGTTAAGTCAAAGATCTCACACAGTTAAAGTTTTCAAGCTTGTGTAAATAATTTTTATCAAATCAAATCAAGTTAAGATCTCACATGGTTAAAACTTATGAGCTCATATGAATATCTTCTCATCCAAAGCAAGATCTAGATCTGACCGTTAATAAGAAGATTTGTGCTTATGAAAAGAACCTCTAAAGAGTTTTCACTTTTTCTTGTAATCAAATTCAATATTGTAATTTTGATGTCATTTTTATTTTATTTTTAATACGTGAAATTTTATGTACAACCACTTTCAATTTATTCCATGGTTTCCAAAATCTTGTGGTGTTGACCAATTTTACCTCATATCATATTCTTTTTTTAATTGCATCTCTAATTGAATCAATTGAACTCCAAGATTTGATTGTTATAGATTTGTCTTTGATTTCCAAAATTATACAATTTTAACCACTTAAAAAATTAAAGTGGCATTGTTCATGGAAAGAGTATGACGTGAATCTTGGTCAATAATGTTTATGTGAGAGGGAGAATAAAAGGCCGAAAGTCGGGCAAACAAAAAGCATGAAAAGAAAGGCATTTAATGTCGTGCATGTACAGGGGGAAGGGCAACCTCTACCCTTTCCAAAATGACATCGTTTTGGTGTTTATTTTTAAGTGAAACAATGTCATTTTAGTTAAAATACATTGATTTATTTAAGTTCTTTTTTTATTTTGTTTTCTTTTTATTTTTTAATTTGGTCCTTGTACTTATTATTGTTCTAATTTCAGTCAAATTCATCCTGAATTTTAATTTTTCTTTCAGTTTCACCCCTAATTAAACTCAAAGTGATCCTTTTATATTAGCGCTTTTTACACGTCAATCATTGGCTTTTTAATTTATGTAATTTTGATCAAATTCACCTTAAAAGTAAATTTTTCTTTCAATTAAACCCATGATTAAACTCAAATAAGTGGAATTAACTCATAGTCTTAAACTTTTTTCAATCAAGTCATTGAATTAATTGGAATTCCAAAATTTTCATCTCCTTTATTTTGGTCATTGGCTTGTAAAATTAGCTAGTTTTGCCTTTAATTCCAATTTTATTTAACAAGACCCCAAATTGTTTGTTCTTGAACCAAAAACAAAAATTGTTTTTCAAATTTTTGATTCAATTTTTGTTTTGTGAATTTTTCTAAAAGGAAAATATTAATTAGGAAAATCTAGGGGACCCAAAACTGGGTTATAATACTTGTTAGTGTTTATGCTATCATTATTAACATAATCATCATCAAAATAAATTGGTGAAGAATATCAAACAACATCTATCTCATCATAAATGAGATCTCTAATGTCACCACAATACATGATTGTATCACGATCATGAGACTACCTCCTCTGTTGTTATCTCAAAAATGGATTTTCAAAGCAAACCATGAATTTATAATTACTCTCTATATGATCTCTCATGTTCCCTTGCCTTCATCAACTAATAGGTTAATTTTAGAATATATCTCTGTATGTCTTTTATCACAAGTTCTTGATTGTCTCTTTTTCGAGGGGAATCTTGTTATCTAGTTCTACATGAGCACGTCATGTTTCATGACCTCTTTCAACTATAATTATTCCAACATACAACATTAATAATCGGGAATTATTAGGCTCTAATATCAACTTGTGTAAACAGAAACAACATAAGAAAAACATGAAGCATAAGCAACATAAAATTCTGCCGAATAGAATCACCACATAAAAACCATGATTCAAAATTTTATTACTTTTTATTTTCTTTTCAAGTAGTCTGCTAAAATACAAGTTAAAAAATTTTATTTATAATAGTCCTAGGTTTACCTTGAAAAGCAAAAAAATCCAAATAAATAATTATAGATTTATTCTAGGATTCCTAAACTAAAAAGAAAAAATGAAATTACCAAGCATAATATTTAGTTTTATAAACTAAATAGGAAAAAAATAAAACACCATAAAAGAAAAAAAAAATTAAATATAAATAAAATAAATATAAGGAAAAATAATTTTATCTTTAAATTCTCATATATGTTCATAAAATACTCATATAATAATCATCACGATTAAGAGTCTAACTGATTTGCTCTTGTCTTTGAAATGGATTCTCAATGCTAATTATGAATCCGTGATTACTCTTCGTATGATCTTTCATGTTCCTTGCCTACATTAACTGACGGGTTAATTTTGTAATTTATCTTCGTATGTCTTCTATCACTAATTCATAATTGTCTCTTTTCTAATGTGACGCTTTTCATCTTCCTACACGAGCACGTCCTATTTTATGAACTTTTTAAGCTATAATTATTTTAACACACAACACTAATCACTAAGAATTGTTGGGCTTTAATACAAATTGAAGCACACAAAAACAACACAAGAGAAACAAGAAGCATAAGCAATATAGAATTTTATTCAGTAAGGCACCACACAAAAACTCTAATTCAAATTTTTATTACTTAATATCTTTTTTTAAGTTCTCTGATGAAATAAAATCTAAACAATTATATTTATACTAGTCCTAGGTTTATCATGAAAAGGAAGAAGAGTCTTAATAAATAATTATAGATTCATTCTAGGGTTCGTAAAGTAAATAGAAAAAATAAAATCACCAAGCATAATATTTAGTTTCCAAAACTAAATAGGAAAATAATAAAAACACCATAAAAAAAAATAGTTTTCTAAACTAAATAGAAATAAAATAAATTTAAGGAGAAAAATAATTTTATCTTAAAATTCTTGTATATTTTCATAATAAGTTCTCATGTAATACTCATATGATACTAATCATAATCAAGAGGCTAACTCATTTGTTATTGTCTTTGTAATGGATTATCAACGCTAGCCATGGATCTGTGATTATTCCTCGTATGATCTTCCATGTTTCTTAACTTTGTCAACTGACATGGAAATTCTGCAATCTATCTTTACATGTTTTTTTATCATCGGTTCATTATTGTCTCTTTCTTTAGGGAGCCCTCCTCATCATCTCCTACATGAGAACATCTTTTTTTTTTTTTTTTACCACTTTCAGCTATAATTATTCCAAGACACAACACTAATCACTAGGAATCGTTGAGCTCTAATACAAACTGACACAAACATAAATAACACAAGAAAGAAAAGAAGGATAAACAACACAAAATTTTGCCAAATACAATCACCATATAAAAACCCTAATTTAAAATTTCATTACTTAATATTTTTTTAAGTAGTTGCTGAAATACAAGCTAAACAATTTTATTTATGCTAGTCTTAGGTATCTACCGAAGAGGAAAAATATCTTAATAAATAATTATAGATTTATTCTAGGATTTCTAAAGTAAATAGAAAAAATAAAATTACCAAGCATAACATCTAATTTTCTAAACTAACTAGGAAAAAATAAAAACACCGTAAAGAAAAATATTTTTATAAACTAAATATAAATAAAATAAATATAAGCAAACAAATAATTTTATCTAAAAATCCTTGTACATTTTCAGAATAAGTTTTGATACAATAATCATATGATACTCGTCATGATCAAGAGGCTATCTCTTCTGCTCTTATCTTTAAAATGGATTTTCAAAGCTAGCCATGAATTCATGATTCTCTCCGCATGATCTCTCATATTCCTTACCTTCATCAACAAATGGATCAATTCTACCATATGTTTCTGCATGTTTTTATCACTAGTTCTTGATTGCTTCTTTTTCGAGAGGGGCCTCCTCATCCACTCCTACATAAGCACACCATGTTTTGTGATCTCTTTCAACTATAATTATTCTATCACACAACACTAATCACGAGGAATCATTAGGATCTAATACTAACTAATGTAGATGGAAACAACACAAGAAAGACATGAAGCATAAACAACACAAAATTATACCAAATAGGATCACCACACAAAAACTCTAATTCAAAATTTTATTACTTATTGTTTTCTTTTTAAGTAGCCTACTAAATTACAACTAAACAATTTTATTTATAATAGTCCTAGGTCTATCTTGAAAAGGAAAAAAGTCTTAAAAAATAATTATATATTTATTTTAGGATTCCTAAACTAAATAGAAAAATTAAAATTACCAAGCACAATATTTAATTTCCTATACTAAATAGAAAAAAAATAAAAACACCATAGAAAATATTTTTCTAAACTAAATAGAAATAAATATAAGAAAACAAATAAGTTTCTAAAAAAATTCTCATACAACTTCATAATAATTTCTTATACAATGCTCGTATGATACTCATCATGATCAAGAGGCTATCTCCTCTACTCTTGTCTTTGAAATAGATTTTTAAAGTTAGCCATGATTTTGTGATTACTCTTTGCATAATCTTCCACGTTCCTTACCTTTGTTAATTGATGGATCAATTTTGCAATCTTTCTCGGCATGTCTTTTATTACCAATTTATGATTGTCTCTTTTATGGTGTAGGCCTCCTTACCCCCTCTTATGTGAGCACATTCTATTTTGTTATTTTTAGCAATAATTATTCTAGCACACAACACTAACCACTAAGAATTGTTGGGCTTTAATACAAACAACCACAAATAAAAACAACATAAGAAAGACATAAAGCATAAGCAACACAAAATTTTGTCGAGTAGGATCACCACACAAAAACTCTAATTTAAAATTTTAATACTCAATATTTATTTAAGTAGTCTTATGAAATACAAGCTAAACAATTCTATTTATACCAGTCCTAGGTCTATCATGAAGAGAAAAAAATACTAATAATTAATTATAGATTTATTGTAGGGTTCCTAAACTAAATAGAAAAAAATAAAATTAACAATCGCTATATTTAATTTTTGTAAATTAAATAGAAAAAAATAAAAATACCGAAAAAGTATTTTTCTAACTAATAAAATAGACAATTTTATTTTCATAATAAGTTCTCATACATTACTCAACTCATATGAGCAAACTGTCTATAACCTCTAAAATTAACAAAAAGCTAAAGCTGATTGTGATATTACTATGCTCCAAGACATAATTTACTATTCATTTCAATAGTGTAATTACTATATTATCTCTTGGTCATTTTCTCTTTTACCTTTGCTTCAAGGGTAGGATGATCTTTTCACTATGACGTGTATGTCTTTTGGGAATTGAGTGGGGTTATTTTAGTGATTGTATTTTTAAATGCACAATACAATAACAAATGTAACCCTAGAATAAAATAATTCAATGCTTTCTACATAACATAGTTTTTGTATTTTCATGTTTGGTCGAACAATGGAATTACGACATTAACCATGCCATTCCAAAATTTTAGCCTTGCATTCAAGGACTTTTTAGTAATTTTGCTCATGGTATATTTGTGATTGTTGATTGGTCTTGGGGGAATTTTTGATTTTGTGCAATTAAAAAAAATAAAAAAAGCTGCTGGCGCATGCAAAGTACCCGCCAGCATGTTAGCCGCTCCGTCGACTTTAGAAGGTGCGTGCGGTTGACTCCGATGATTTTACTGGCACTTCTGTTGCATCATTAGATTTGTCTCGACATACTCTTCCTTCCTAGACGATGCGTGTATAATGGTTTGGTGCAGTTTGGCTGGAAATGGCTTTTTTTATTTTATTTTTTCCCTTCTCTTTCTTCCTGGATTTGTGTGCAAGCCAGGCAGAAAAACAAACCAGCCCTTCAATTGATTTTTTTATTTATTTTGATTAAGTCTCTCTTCTCTTATTTGCAATTTTTTATTATTTACATTGGTTATTTCTAATTGGATTTTAATTTCATTTGAGTTTTATGTCGGATTTAGTCCTAATTATTTTAATTGCTTTTTTGTTTTGTTTTGCATGGTTTTTTTTCCTCTTAATTTCATCATTTGATGTCAAATTTAGATTTGATTTTTTTTTTCAAATTTCATCTTTATTTGGTTTTTTTTTGTCAGATTCTAAGCCTATTTTTTTGCTCCTTTTCTTTTACAAGTTTTTTTATTAGTAGTTTTTTCAACGATTTCATCTTTCAAAATTAAATTGGATGACATTTAAGCTTTTTAATTGAACTCGGGTCCATTATCTAACAAGTTGCAGATTTTTTAGATTATATAAGGTTTAGAAGCTTCGCCTAAGATTGCTTTGTTTTTTACTCTTTTTTTAAAGCTCATGTTTTTGTTTTTTGAAGTTTGACTCTTTTTATTTTGATTTTTCTTCAGTTAGGTTAGCATTGAGTTATTTGATAATCCAGATAGGCTTGGGTGTAGATTTTCTATCTTTTTTTTCATTGTTTTTTTGGTTAATTTATTTGTTGTTGTTGTGTTTTGTTTTTTTTTTTTCATATCATTTAAATTGTCACTTTAAGTAATGACTTTGAACTTGAATTTTTTTTATTCATGTTGTTTTTTTATATATAAAAAATTATTATTCTACCCACGATGAATCTCAAGCAACATGTCTAATATTTACTATTCATGTTATTGCCTATCAATGCAAACCTATTATGATAATTAATTTTTAGTATATGTTGATAATGAGGTGCGGGTATTCTTAAAAAAGGTAGTTTTAAAATGAAACTACACTAATTGATATATTTTATAGATATATATTTTAATGATTTTGATATAAAAATATTTTTAAAAATATTAATATTAATGCTTTTATGATGTAGTCTATTTTTAAAAACACTTACAAACTCGCTGCAATCAAACATATTATAAAATAGGCTTATAGTAACGGATTTTATGATGACTCTTTATCTTTAAGGGTCTGTTTGAAAGTGTAATGGATATTACTTTTCAAAAGAAATTTTATTTAAAAATAAATAAAAATATTTTTCATCATATCAAAACGATTCAAAAATATAAAAATAAAATAATTTTAAATTATTATTTTTTAATTTAAAAAAAACATGATTAAACTATAATATCAAATAGAATCTAAATCATCTTTGGTCAGTTTAGATTTAGGCCCTTGATTTGTAATTTCTAGTTTGACCAATTGACCTTCTTGAACTTTTCTTTAAATGAATCCTTTTGTTATTTTTTTGGGATGGTTGTAAGATAACAGATTTGGACACTTGAAAATCACACGACTTCTTGAAAGAATAATAAAAAAAATCACATAAAAATAAGTGAAATTAAATATAAACATGATTTAAATTTTTTATCGAAAATTATAAGCATACTTATTTTCCAAAAAAAATCAAGAAAAAAAACTAAATTATACTAAGATTTGATAATATTATCCAAAGTTTAAAATAAAAATTAATATGACATAGAAAAAAATTGGAACAACATCTATTAAAAACCATGTTTTTGAATAATAAGAAAATATTTTTTTATAAATATTATGAAAATTAATCATGTTTTTTATTTTTGAAATCAATGTTATTTTGGATTTATTTGATCATTTTTGTTTTTTAATCTGAAAATAACAAGGAGTCACATTACTTTCTTCCTATGTCATGTATGCGTGTTAAAAAATTTCTGTCCTAGATGGTATACATACAATAAAAATCAACAGAAGGACCTAATTCAAAAAATAAAACAGTTCAGGAATGATTAAACTCAATATTGAAAGTTAAGGGACTAATTGTAAATCTTTCAAAAGATCAAGGATGATAGAATTATTAGCCGTATAGGCGTATACAGCAGCTTTGACTCAATTTTCACCAAACAAAAAAAAACTCCTAGTTAAGGCATAGAAAGCCAAAAGAAAGGAACATTTGTGAGTGTTTGATCCTGGAAATAGCAAAAAAGAGTACAGAAACATAACTCAAAAGTATTACTTCCAATCCCGGTGCCTCAACAACCATCTTTATGGTGTTTGCTGTTGGTAGCTATTGTAATAAAAATTATTTATTGATACTCTTTTTTTCCCTTCTCTTTCCATCACTACGAACTCATGCTCTTAGATAAGAGCATAACCTTTTACTTTGCCTAAAGGCAGGTTATCATTAGCCTGCCGGCGACTTACGCTATAACTGATGGGTTTGAATGGTTTATGGACTTAGAGATGGGCTCTTGGTTGTTTGCATAGCAACATAGTATTCAAAAATGCTTTCTTTAAGGTTGGTTTTTGTGTTTAATCTTCTGGTTTTATGCTAACTTGCTCTTTTATTGCTTTAATTATCTTTTTCTTCAAATGGGTTCTCATATCTATCAATCTTTATGTGGGAGTTCTGGCTATGTTATTGTTTTTGTGCTTTTACTTGTATTATTCTGGTTGTGCGTCTTTTTCTTTATTTCGTCCATAATCTTTGCTAGAATAACTGTTTCGCTCTTTCGGAAATGTTTCTTAGGAATTTTTGGAGAAGGCATAGGAGTAAAATTCTTATTACAGCAGGTGTTTTAGGAAGTGGGTATTTTCTTTATAGACTATACAATGCTCACGAACAGAGGCTCGCTGATCTGGAAAGAGAACTTGCTCGCCAACGGGCAAATGATGAACTCATCAAGGCCCAGTTAAGAGAAATTGAATACGGTGTTCTCCCCCCCCACCCCCCTCTCTTATTAATGTTCTGTTGATCCTTATGCTTTACCTTATGACTTGTATTGATAGATTGCAAGCCCATTTCGAGAATGTGCAATTAATAGCTGATACAACAACATTGCCTCATGCAATGCAATATTTAAGAAGTAGGATAGCGGAAGAGTTGGACCTTTCACAGCTCACTGAAAGGCTACAGAAAGGGAAGGGTAAGCCATACACGCTTACCTCTTCAGAGAAACTTGAACTGTGGGACAGACTCAAAATCCTAAGTATGCTGCTACTTATTCTCTCTGCCTATTCACGGTGCATATGATATATATCTTTATTTTTTTACTGCATTTCTATAAGTTACATTTTAGTGTATGTTTTTCACGGGTGTGGTTCCTCCAGGTTTCACACAAATGGTGGTGTCGCTGTGGGCTGTGACAATACTTAGCTTATATATCAAAGTTCAAGTAAATATTCTAGGAAGACATTTGTATATTGATACTGCACGTGGCCTTGGAAGCTCACTTTTACTTGTAAGATCCATTCTGTCTCTGTTCCCATGTTTAATATTCATGCTCATACACAACCATCATTTGTCCGAACTATTAGTGTTTCTTCAAGCAACTTTTGTTAAATTTCATTTGCATCTCAGTCGTGCTATAATCTCAGATAGCTGTTCTCTGGTTAGTTAGTCCTATGCATTTGACTTTTGTGCTGAAAATCGCTGAGATTCCCTCTAATTGTTATTTGGTTACAGATTGCTATTAGTATGTCAGTTAAGCAAATATGTTCTGAGCTGATTAATCATAGGGGTTTCTTCAAAGAGCAATTTAGTCCGAGAATGAAGTTTACATTCTGTAACCAACCAAAATACTGTTCCGTTCCTTAATGTTTGTCTTTATTATTTTTGTTGTTAAGCTGCATTGACTTAGTTGGACTGTGAAAAGGTTTGTACTCTCAGACCATGAACTAATCCAAAAAGCAGAATTGGGGATCTGCAGATCCGTATTTAGATGCCAGTTGTCACCACAGTTGAATTACTGAATGCTTGTTGTGTTGAGTGTGGAGACAAAGTCACCCACAAACCAGCTGGATAGGCACCTAAAGTAGGCTGAATAATGTGCTGAAGACAGGCTGGAATAATGGCTGGTTTGTCTGCCATTGTTGCAGGAGCAGTGGCTGAAAATGGGGATGTCCTCCCCCCCACCCACATTTTCATCTATAAATAGAGGCATGGGCAAGCAGAGAAATAAGTAGCAAAACATGTAGTAGAAGGAGATGCCTTAGTGGGTAGCAGCAGCTGCAGTTGTGCAGCAGAGAGATAGAGAGAATTGGGAGTTGAGATGAGGTGTTCCTTCTCCTCCAGATTGCAATTTTCTCTCTATATAATGAAATGAGTTGCTCCGTGGATGTAGACAGTTGCTGAACCATGTTAAAATGCTGTGTTTTGAGCCTGGGCATTAATCACAGATCCTAACACATTGTTTTACTCTTATGCTTCTTGATTATGTTCATGAAGGCATTTGGGTCAGTCTAGACTTTAGGCTTGTGTAGCATATTCTGGTTTCCTATAGAAAGAGCCGTATAGTACAGTATATTACGACACTTAGAGGCTGTTAGTTTTTGCGTTTAGCTTGAAAAAGCATCAAATTGATGCTTTTTTAGTGTTTTCGAATGGTTTTGATGTGCTGATGTAAAAAATAAAAACAAATCTGAAAAAAAAAATCATTCTGATATATTTTTAAGCGAAAAACACTTTTGAAAAGCACCTGTACCTCAATACCAAACACACACTTCTTCTGGATTAATGTTTTAAGACTGAAGTTGTTTAACTAAGTACATGATCCAGATTCTTGATGTTCTGTAGAATGGAGATCTGAAGTCATTCATTAAGAGCTCACTTCTGGAGAGTTTACAATAGCTGGCCTATGAGAACCGATTATCTACCGAGATAGTCCAGGCTTTTGTTAAATTGAATTGTTGATGAAGACAGGTTTTACTTGTGACATCCTCCACTATGGTTGGGGAGGCGGGAGGCGTTCAGAGGAGCACATCTATTAATTATCATCTGATACACATAGTAGTTAAATTTTTTCTTCTCGAGAAACTGGGATAAGAATAAATAATGTTTTAAAATTGTAATTCATGAATAGATTGCATTAATGTACTGAAGTGGGAGCTTAAGAAATGGTTGGTTTCTTGATGGTTGTTTTGATGGAGGTCTATATTTGTAATTTTGGAGCTGGGACAGCTGTTGAATAATGCCTTTTATCTCTGGTATAGGAATGATGTGATCACTA
>Ga0307517_10008077_pt1 | contig 15168 bp, 10 predicted proteins | sample 23_EM_MG_FD_194515 | JGI IMG/M metagenome (GOLD analysis project Ga0307517, IMG submission 194515) | Populus trichocarpa ectomycorrhiza microbial communities from riparian zone in the Pacific Northwest, United States - 23_EM | ecosystem: Host-associated > Plants > Roots > Unclassified | place...
ACATCATCCTCTTCTCTCTGTCTCTGCTTTTTGTCTACACCGTTATAGCGTAGTAAATTCCGCAGTCTGCAGCAGCACCTTTTTTTTATTTTAATCTTTATCTTCCCTCGACAACTTCCTCTGTTGAAAACTCTGCCTATTTTGTTTTTCATTTTTCATGCTCGCTTTCTTTTGTTTACAGGTCTGTTCCAAATCTCCGTAGTCCTGGCTTCCAGTGCATGCTTGGAAGTGAGTTTTTAATTGTATTTGAGCCCGTTTTAAAAATATATTTAATTTAAAAAGTATTAAATTGGTATTTTTTTAATGATTTTAATATGTTAGTATTAAAAGAAATTTAAAAATTATTTTTTTATATTTTTAAATAAAAAATGCTTTTGAACAGCCTTCCAAACATTTAAAAAATCTTTCTCCCCTCGTGTACCTAAGATGTTTTAATTTCATAGGCAGGGAAAGTAGTCGTAGGCTCGTAGCTGTTTCTTTTCTGTGGTTTGAAAGTCAAATCTGAACCATTTGTTTCTCTTATAATCTGACGGTCGTTCCTTGATGTGATATGTCTACAACTACATAATACCTCTCTCGTTATTTTTTGCAGATTTTTGAGAGAGAGTGAGTGAACATCTTATCAAAAACCAAAGCTCTCCCCGAGTCAGACTCCGTCGTTTTGCACTTACTCATTTTCGAGTTGTTCTATAATCAGTCAGTCTCTTCGTCTTTGACTTCTTGGAGACGCCTTTCCTTTTGACAGTTTCAAGAAGAGAAGCTTTCGAGTTTGAGAGAGTGAGTGTCAATGAGTTTTCCTTCTTCGACGATGAGGACGGTGGTTTCGAAGATAATTGGCGTCGTTTTGGTGATGGTCCTCTTGCTGGCTATACTGATATCCACGTCTTCATTTCTCTCAGGTTTGTCTCTGGATTTTTATTTATCTTGATGGATTAGTGATTATTTATTTATTTATTTATCGTTGAAGTGGTGGGTTTTGGTTTTAATAACCTTTTGTTTTTGTTATAAAATCCAAGATACCTGATCCATCTCGTCATCTGTTTTCATTCCTCTAATTATTATTATTTTTTATTCTGTTTTGCTATTTTTTTAATATTAATTTCCAGGTTCGGGTAAAGATGAAGGTGGATTCATGGGCTTGAGCCACATGTTTCTTCACGAGGAAGGGAATTACAGTGTCTCTGCCCTGCATCGCAAGCTGCTTGTTCGCTGTAAGGACTCATAATTCTTGCAAAATTATTTTAGGTTTTACTTCTTGAAAAAGAAAATAAACATCAGGTGGATTTTGCAATTTCTTTTTAAAATGGGATTTTGGTTATTTATATCTTCGAAATAAAATAAATGGGGGCCAAAACAATGTGTTACGACGTGGGGGACGGTATATGTGGGTCTTTTATGGTTTATGACCCTCCCTGATAACATATACCCTTTTATTTCGCCAGCAGGGAACACCGTCGGCACCTTATTCAGATGAGCGTACGATGTACTTGTCAGAGGTGCACGTCCGTGTTTTCTAGCCATGTTTCATGCTAACGTGCACCGCTGGCAAATTGTGGTCCCCTACACTACGGACACCATTCTTCAACAATTGGGCTGTCGTAGCAGTCGTAAATAGGAACACTAAGTATCTTCTTGATGGGATTTAGAATCCCTTTTATGTTTCTGTCAACCCTTTTTAGCCTTTCTGCCTAAAAATTTGTGAGCAGTGCCTTAGCAAATTGTTTTGGGCCAAAAGGTCTGGCTGGTTGAGTTTTCAATTTTTGTGCACGGGGAAGGGAAGCATTGAACTTTGAATAAAGGATGGATCATGAGTTAATTTTCTCTGTTCCTCTCTCACATAATTCCTGTGATTCGCCTCCAAAAAGTATTTTTTGTCTTTTCACGATTCCCTTTTGGTGGGTCAGTTGGTTGAGTTCACATCACGTTTTAATGAGGCTGCCAAGCGTGTCGCTACATTTTTTTTATTTAAAAAAAAAGCATAGCTTTCACTGTCATGGAATTTAATAAAAAGGTTGCCTTTTACCTTGTTTGTACTGCTTCACACAGCGCTGGCAATGGAAGAACCTAACAGGATCGGAGAAAAGTGTACAAGCGCTGATATTGTGATAAGTCAGGGACCCACAGCTCCTCTCTCTAGTGGCATACCTACCTACACTGTTCAGATCATGAACATGTGTGCCACTGGATGTGACATCTCCAGGGTTCACCTCAACTGTGGCTGGTTCAGCTCTGCTCGCCTCATCGACCCCAAGATATTCAAGCGGCTTCGCTACAACGACTGCCTTGTAAACGATGGAAAGCCTTTGGTAACTGGTGGCATTCTCACCTTTGAATATGCCAATACGTTCTCGTACCCTTTGTCAGTCTCCTCCATATCATGCCATTGAAGAGAATACAAGACCAAAAACTAGCACGTAGCTAACAATAACAAGCAACATTGGCATATTATATAGCGCACACTGCTGGATTTTTGTCGAACACTTACTGCCCAGAGGCCCTTGTGTGTTTTGGATGGATTTTTTTGGGGGGATTGAGAGGTTTAGAAATTAGAATACGGTACAGGTTCTTGCAGACTAAATTGGGACGAAGCAATTAGATGTGATTCTGATTTTTTCTGGGGTGACCTCTCTGTACATGGTTTATATTCGTATATTGTAGTTAATATTCGATCATGGATGCGAGAATTTGAAGCTGTGATCAGAGAATGTTTGTGTTGTTATGGTGGATGAGGAGGAGACGTGGGTGGATAAATGATTTTGGCTGCTCAAGCACTGATCTGTGTTGTATACTGTTTTGCACGTCACAAATCTCATAATGGTCTCGTACTCTCTCTGTTAACCAAAACTTGCTGCTTCCCATGTAAATGTAATGTGTGTTTAAAAAACGTTTTTAAAAATTATTTTTACTTTAAATTATTTTTTTAAATTTTAAATTGATTTAATAAAGCACATGCGAAACGCTAATTTAAATATAAATACACTATTAAACTACTTATGCAATATTTTGATGAGTTGCATGTGAACTATCCATGCATATAAAAACGTTTAAATGCCTATTAATAGAGATTATTACGTGTTCTTAATTATATGATGTGGACATTCTTGGCTATAAAAATCATAATTATTTGTAGATATTTAGAGAAGTATAATATCTCAATTATAAATTTATTAATAGCATAATACAAGTATATATAGGCTAGAATTAATTTCTAACATAATAGCTACTAGATTTGATTATATCCCTGGTTATGAAAAAAATAAATAATAATTACATGATCATCTAAAATAAAAAATAGACATAATATATAGGAAATATAATAACTACATGATCTTGTATATTATTTCTTGATGCTGCAATATCTACTATATTAATCTTCAATATGTGCAAAAATCTATAACTTATATTGTAATCTCAAGAGTATTCAATTGATAAATTTCTTAAAATGTAGATATTCAAATAAAAAAATAGAACTACACACACTTATATAGAAAAATTAAAAAAATATAAATTCATCAAAAATCTCAAAAATAAATAAATAATTTATCTATAACTCCGATAAAAATACCTTTCTTTGACTTTAATTAACATCCCCCATGGTCAATCTGGCACTAGAGAAGGCTGAATTCAAAAAAGGCCGGCCGCTGACCTGACCTGAACCGTGTGAAGTTTAGCCCTACATAAACCTAAGAGCAACGTGTTAAATGGAGAGTTAAAAATAAAAAAATAATATTTTAATTTTTCTTTGTTTACTTTTCATACTTAAAAAAGAAATACTAAACAAAATATTAAAATGGTTTTTTATTTCTACAAAGATTATTCTTAAATGTCTCTTAAAAAAATCAAAACTAATAAAGTGAGGCCAACATAAAAATAAACCAATTAAATATAGTCATGTAATTAAAAAAACATTAAAATTATTAAAAAAAATAAAATATTTATTTATTTCTCTTTAATACAATTAACTTTTCAAATAATTTTTTTATTAAAATATTCATTATAAAAAAATAATTATATTTAAAATATTATTTTATCAATTTAACTCTTTAAAAATTCAAAAAGCATCTCCAACAAGTGAAAGATCCACCGGTTGCTCTTGCAAAATCTTTTATCATCAGCTTTGACCAGACACAGACTGTTAATACCCCAAAAAATTAAACACGAAAAACCAGTGTAAAAAAAATAATGGCTTCGATAATTACAGGTGATAGTGTTGGTTTAGGACTTTCATGTTCCGCAACAAGAAAGCTATATCAGACAAGAAATCCTTCTTCATCAAGGTTGTCCTTTTGCAGCATTAAAATGGCTGTCTCTGTTGAAGAAGAGTTTCACTCTTAAAAAATCTGAAGAAGCTTTTAATGCTGCCACGGTAAAAATAAATCACCACCCTTCTATTTTTTTTCCTTTATTAATAATGGGTTTTATTGTTTTGTTAATTTGAGGTCTCCAGTTCCTATTCTGACTTCTTAAGGTCCCAAGTTTGTGCTTTTTTGAACACAGGAAGAGTCTTCTTAGATTTGGATTTGGTTAAGTTGCTGAAATTGGTTTATTGCTGGTTTGAGTTTGATTTGAGAGAGCAAATTGTTGATTTTGTAGAGCTGTAGCTGAAAGTTATCTTATTTTGAAAAGTGTTTTGGAGTTCTCTGATTGTTGGCTTATGTCATTGTTTTTGGGGCAGGAAATGATGCCAGGGGGTGTGAATTCACCTGTACGTGCTTTTAAATCTGTTGGTGGACAACCTATTGTGTTTGATTCTGTCAAGGGTTCATGAAGGATATTGGAGGAAATGACTACATTGATTATATTGGTTCTTGGGGGCCTGCTATAATTGGCCATGCAGATGATGGGGGTTCTATTCTTCTTCTCCACCATTTGCATTTTAAGTATTTATGAAATTTTGTCTTTCTGTGAGAATCTTGGTACTCAAAGATTGTTCATGTTCCATTTTTATTAGAGAAGTGGCCCATTTCTAAAAGTAGAGCATGGGTTAGCTGACATTTCTTCTGTTGGAAATCTAGGATTGAATGGGAATGGAGATTGCCATTATTTAATTATCCAGAAAAGATTTTCATTCTCTTGCCTGAATCAATGGAAAAGACTTGCTCATAGCAGACGGACCATTTAATTGTCTGTTGTTTCTCATGGAAGTCTACTAGGTATTGGCTCTGGAATACAATGTACCCTTTGGTTTTATTTTTCAATCTTGCGGACTGACATTTACTCGCAGGTACTTGCAGCCTTGGCTGAAACAATGAAGAAAGGGACCAGCTTTGGTGCCCCATGTCTTCTAGAGAATGTTTTGGCAGAGATGGTGATCAAAGCAGTTCCAAGCATAGAAATGGTTCGGTTTGTTAACTCAGGCACAGAAGCATGTATGGGTGTGCTTCGCCTGGCCCGCGCCTACACTGGACGGGAGAAGATTATCTAGTTCGAGGGCTGTTACCATGGCCATGCCGATCCATTCCTTGTCAAGGCAGGTAGTGGTGTTGCAACCCTTGGGCTCCCTGACTCCCCTGGTGTCCCCAGAGCAGCAACCTATGAGACTCTAACAGCCCCCTATAACGACATTGCTCCCATGGAAAATCTTTTTGAGAATAACGAAGGAGAGATCTGTGCAGTAATCCTTGAACCTTTTGTGGGAAATGCTGGTTTCATTCCCCCTAAACCTGAATTTCTCAATGCCCTTCGCAAGATACCAAAGAAAATAATGCTCTTCTAATTTTCGATGAAGTTATGGCTAGATTCCGTTTGTGCGGAGCCCAGGAGTATTTTGGCACAACTCCTGATTTAACAACACTAGGGAAGATCATAGGTGGTGGTCTGCCTGTTGGTGCATATGGTGGGAGAAGGGAGATTGTGGAGATGGTTGCACCTGCGGGGCCAGTGTATCAGGCTGGGACCTTGAGTGGGAATCCATTGGCTATGACCGCTGGGATACACACTCTGAAGCCGCACTGGATAAGATCACCAGTGAACTTGTTCAAGGCATTATTGATGCTGGCAAGAAAACTGAGCATGCAATTTGTGGTGGATATATACGTGGAATGTTTGGGTTTTTCTTCACGGAGGGGCCTGTTTACAACTTCGCTGATGCAAAGAAAAGTGACACAGCAAAGTTTGCCAGATTTTTTCAAGGAATGCTGAGGGAAGGTGTATGCTTTGCACCTTCACAATTCGAAGCGGGGTTTACAAGCCTGGCACATACTGATGAAGATATTCAAAAGACAATAGCAGCAGCTGAGAAAGTTCTCCGGCAGATCTAGAGCTTTTGTCCCTGTATCCCTCTCTGATTGTTGATGTATCTCCCTTTTCTTGTTTCCGCCATTTTTCTATCGCATGATTGCCCTCTTTGTAGATGATCGTTCCTGGTCAGGTCCACCTATTGAGAATCCGTATTTCTGTAACCTGGTTAATCGAGTGTATTATTCTCTTTATAATAACATTTGCCTACATTTGATGCTGCAGTGATCTAGGATGAGTGCAATTTTAACTTTAGCAAAATCGTCAAACTTGCAGGGCAAAAAATGCTATGGGTAGTAAGTACTATAAATCCACCCACAAATTATTAATTTGCATCATCATTAACACAGAAGTATTTCTCTTTGATATATGATTGCGGATCATGTCTTTACATCAATGGTTGTATACAGCTTTCTATTACTGGTACAAATCTTCGTCTTCAAAGAACAAACCAAGAAAAAAAACGGAAAGAAACACATCACAACTGGACACTTTTACAATTACACGTGAATACTGCGACACAGATGTTCAAAGAAAACAATTGCTGTACCTAAACTGTTGGTACCATGGGTGCAATTCCCGAGATTTCTACGTACCTGGCCTTCACATTATGGAACACGAGCACACGATTTTCTTCGGAGATTTATCAATCTTCTTTTCTGCACAAAGAAAGACATCGAGTAATTGTTAAAATAAGAAGCTTTTGAGCAACAAGCTTGAAGAGAACTAATGCAATGATTCCACGAGTCTCCATGAAATAGCCTAAGCGTAAAAAGAGGACTACAAAGTACAAACAAGGAAATAATGTATAATTAAAAATAATGTATACTACGACACACAGATGTTCAAAAATAGCCTAGGCTGTAAGGTCTCTGAGCTGCTAAATTTAAATTGAGAGGATACTACCCCACAGGAAATTTTAAGTTTCAATGGGGTTCTGCAACATGAGAGTAGGCACAAGTCAATATCCAAGGCAGAGAAATGCTTACAGGATGGAGTTGGATTAAGACCCCGTTTGTTTTTGCATATCAAAAACGCTTTCGAAAAAAAATGAAATTTTTTTCCAATTTAGACTTCCCTAACAAGAAACTAGGAACATCTAGTTAAAATTAACAGTATTTCCATGGGGCATTGTATCACCATTTGTTAGATTGACTCCCCGGAAGGAAATAAAGTGGTGGAACTCAGGTGAATGGACTGACTTTGACTTCAGCCCATTATAGTAGAGTCTGGATGGTTATAAATCTGGGTCTTCATCCTTCATACAGATGACCTCCAAGGATAAATATGGAGACACGCTATAAATGCAAGGAGAAAGCACACGTGTGCGCCACTTAGGATCTATGAAGTCAAGCCCAGGTACCATGTCGAATTTCTATATCTTCCTCATTGATATAAATAGAATATCTTTGACAGCGAGCTTGAAATCAAGTAACTAAAGGCTAGGAAAAATCCAGCTAGGCATAAAAACGGTTACACCATGTGCACATCAGAGTACAAAACATGAAATTTTTTACCAAAAACAGGAAATTGCTATAGTTAAAAATAACTGCTTCTGTCAGAATCCAAATCAGATGTTCAATCATGTCATTTCAATTCCATGAGGTCCATATATAACCATCAAGCCAATAAAAAAATCAGTTCAGAAAACAAAGGAAAAGGTTGTTATGCAGGACAGATGATTTAAAATAGAAAATACCTGTTTTGGTTTTTGCTAGAGATGGCTGTACAACAACATGCATTATGATAACTCCCCCGGCCGCTTCTCCAAAAGGTGTTCTACATTGACCCACGGTCTTGTTGTTATCCAAGACTTTACCAGAGCTTATCAGCTTGATTTCATTCACTGCCTTGGGAGTTATTGTTTTGCCTGAAAATAAAAAAAGAAATCGTTCAGAAAAAAACATAACCAAAACAGCACAAAGAAAAACCCATTGGAGACATTCCTGCCCTGAAAGTAGACAGGTTTTTCAAACAAGAAGAGATCTTTAGCTTTCTTAGCTTAGCTGTCAATATTTCTAAATTTGGAATTCAGCATTTTCCTGGAAAAGAAGAAGACATGGCTGACCAGTGTTCACATAAAGAACACCACCATCCATGCCCAAAGACTTGGCATATTATAGGCGGATTCTATTACCTTTCTTGATTCTGCACATGCTCCCACCGCCCTTACTATATTAGGTCACATAACCCAGACTGAATCCAAAACCTTCAAACTACCCAACATATTCTTCAACTGTAACAGTTTTAGATAGCAAAGCAATCATATGTTACCGGTCCACGCCACTTAGTCTCACCTTAATCAAGCAGTAATACAAATCATAACCAAATACTAACAAAAGCAGGCTAGCTTCCCACGATTTATTTCCAACAACAGCCATAAAAACAAACCCCGTAAACAAAACCTACTCTACAAAGTCGAAATCAATATGCCATTACGGCAGCCACAACTTCAAACACCAACAATCTCACAACATAAATAACATCTCTAAACCACCAACTTTTCACAACATCAACAGATAGATTACCCGTTTTTTAATCGTGAAGTAAAAACTACCATTTACATCAAACTATTTGAATCCTCACTTTTTCAACGACTTACCAAAAAAAACCCAAGAAAATTAGCACCCGTTTTGAATTTCAATCACTGGGTACTAAACATGGTCCTAAAAGTTTCCAACTAAAGCAAATTAACCCAATTTTAGAATAAAATAAATCTTCCCAAATCAGGTAAATTCAACTAAAAAAAATCAGATATATAAATATTAAAACAAGTAATTTCTTTTTCGAAAGAAATAGCGAGAAAGTGAAAACAAAAAAACCTCTGGGCCAATCAGAAACAATCCGCTGCTTAAGCATATCAACAGTAGACGTCGATGAGTACCGGAACGGTCCGATATCCGACCCGTCATAAAGCCTGAACTTTATATCCACCAAATCCTCCTCCGGCATTTCTATTTGACTTTTGACCTGTTTCCTTCTCCTCCTCCAACCAATTACCACCACGTGTTTAATATTCCACTCTCGGTTTCCCCAATCACAAAAGACACCTAAAATTCACACAAATCAACCAAAAATTAACAGATCTAAAAATATAAAGAGAGAGAGAGAGAGAGATTACAGAAATGAACGCAGACGAAACCTTTTTCTTTTCTTTAAATTTTGATGACAAAATAATTAACAGTCTGCCTTTTTTTTTTTGGGAAAAGATAAAAAGGAGACGGGCTTGGATTAGTAGTGAAGAAGGTGGAGGAGGAGGAGGGGGAGTAGGTGTTTTGTTTGTTATTTTGTTGGTGAACTGAAACACATAGAAGAAGATGAAGGCAAAATCAAATCTGTAAATGGTAAAAAACGACGCTGTTTTTTTTTTTTTTTTTCATTCACAAGACGCGTCGTTTTGTATTATTTTAAATGTTGTTCATACGAAGAGTCGTGTTTCAAACCGATTATTGGTGGGCGTTATGTTACGAATCAGTTTAATTATTTTAATATAAAAAAAATCTAAGCATTAATAATATTTTTCTATAATATAAAAAATAATCTATATAAGAATTGATATAACGTGGGTTAATTATTTTGAAAAATTCAAAAATAACTTAGCTGACAAAAAAAAACAAAATATATATATATATATAGTTTGATTCAAGATAAATATTTATAATGAAATTTTCTTAATAAACATTAAGACAATAACATATTAGATCAGTTTGATTCAAGATAAATATTTATAATGAAATTTTTTTAATAAACATCAAGACAATAACATATTAGATCAATTCAGGTCAACTCGGATTAATATGTCAATTTGTATACCAAGTCATAAGAACATGACAACATCATTACAAGCAAATCAAAATAAATTATAAAATTTAATTTTTAATAAATCCAATGTTAAAAAATAAAATAAAAAATCAATTAAAAAAAGACCTAAAAATAACTTGATTTAATCTTGGTTAATTTATCAAATTTACAATCTAGATCATGAGACTAAGATAACATAATAGAAAGCAAATTAAAAAAAATTATAAATCTCAATTATCAATCAACCTGGTTTTGAAAGACAAAATTGAAAAAAAAAAAACCGACTCAAGTCAACCAAGTTAACTCATCAATCTTATAGTTCGGGTTATGAGTTTGAGATAACCTCATAAAAATAAATTAAAAAAGATTATGAAGCTCAATTTTCAATAAATATAATATTGAAGGATAAAATTAAAATTAAAAAAAAAACATAAATTAGAATAAAAAACAAAAGAAAAGGAAAAACAATTATTCTAATAAATAGTGTTATGTGAGAAGGGGTATAATAAAACTCATTCTCCTTTAGTTTTTTTGTCAATGTGTGGGCTATGAAGCATCTGTCTACTACTGGCATCCATCTACTAAATTAGGAAAACCCTAAGAGCGTGTTTGGCAGTGTGGTTGCGGGTGCTTTTCAAATAACTTTTCGTGCCAAAATGTATGCTAATGATGTTTTTTCATTTTTTAAAAATTATTTTTGACATCAGCACATCAAAACGATCCAAAACGTACAAACCATATTAAATTTTAGCAAAAAAAAAATTCAAATTTTTTGTAAAGAGGAAGAGAGGAGAAAAAATAAAAAAATAAAAATTATGAAACACAATTACATCTGATAAATCCAAATAAAATTGACCAAAAAAACCCTTTAAAATAAACACATACCCTCTAAAAAGGCCCACAAAACACCTTTTGAGATTGGGCTACCAAGCTTGAGCCCAATATATAGTTGGGGCCCTAATAAAAAGGTCCTGGGCATGATAGCCTGAGTCCAACACCCAAGGAGCATGGGCTCGAGCGTGGTAGCCCAAGCCCAACTCTACAAAGGGCATGGACTCATGTAAGAAGCCCGAGTCCATGTTGGGTGTTCGCCCATTTTAGGTGCACGCCTAACCTTATTGAGCATGCTGTCAACACCCTTTGGGCTCGGGCTTTCGTGTTCAAGCCTAAAGTGTTTGGGTTTAAGCGGCGCACCTGGACTCATCTTTCATCTCTAATGGGTTCAAGCACCTTGCCTGAGCTCAACACTCACTAGGAAATTTTTCCAGGACCCCACACAGGTCCCTCAATATTTTATATTGATCCAATACGTAGTATTTTGAGTAGAATATAACTCAAAATATTACAAGGGTGAAATTACATTTTAGCCCATTCTCTCAACAAAAAAGATAAGATTTATGGACTATAAATACACCATGAATCATTCAAACAAAATGTTCACAATCTCTTCATTCTTAATATTTTTAGCATTCTTATTTTTAAACTCTATCTCTCTAAAATATCATTGCACTTTCTCTCTCTATAAAATTACTAACTTTACCACCAGAAAGTTCTCACGTTCATTAAAGAGGACTTTTTGCAGATACCAACCACCTTGGTTTACCAGGCACCACTTGCTACTCTCACAGCTACTAGCCACAATGGCTTACCAGGAATCACCTGCTACTACCAATCACCTAGCATTTTCATATCAAGCCATCAAACACCTTAACTAGTGAGAATATATTAGATTGTTTGAACCGAGAGATTAACCAATTATCTAATGCATCAATCTTATTCTTAAGCATCTTGAATTTTAGGACTCATAACATTTTTCACAATTGTAATTATTGAATCTAAATCACAACATCAAAAATTATAAGTCTATCATTAATTTACTCTAATTTATTTATTTATTACTATACACCTACTCTCCTTCATTTTCTCATGTTAAGGATACTGCAAAGCAACTTTATATAGAGATGACACTCACTTCTTAATGCATACAAATGATTAAGCTTCTTTACATAATATGTTTTGACTTATTCTTTTCTATATATACTATCTATAAGAAATTGTTTCAAATTATTAAATTCATTTTGATTCATCATGCAAAGTATTTATATTATTGATTTTGTTAACTTTAATTTTTTTGTTGCCAATTATAGGCAATATCATCTCTTGTTTGGCCTCCTTTTCTCCCTTGTATGTATAGTTTTCCTCTCTAGTTTATTCCATATATTTACTATCCTCTGTACATTTTTCTAAATCGTGAGGACTAATTAAAATATATCACAAGCTAACTTTTTATCAAATTTGCAAGAGGAAAACCAACCAAGGTTTTCAATCTATCCCATACGTTATTGCACTATTCAATGCAATGTTTTGGTTGTTCTATGCAATTTTTATTAAGGATAACATCCTTTTCATCAATGATGTCCTAAAAAATAGTGTATTGTTTGTTTGGTTCTTGGTCTAAACAGATATGAATGAATAACCTACTATTTACGATAGATATGACTGTTCATTCAAACTATAAAATGAATATCATATTGTTTAGGTCATACCTAAACAACAAAGATGACTACCCATTCAAGACAACCTACCATTTAGGTCAAGCCATATTGACAACCCTATATATATTTTAGGTCTTCAACAATAAATTATTTTTAGACCTCGATCCAACCTCTTAAACTGAATCCCAAGCCCATGTAAATTTTTACGAAGCTCAATGATTGACACATAATACAATGGACTATTACAACCTCTAAGAGGTCAGTATGGTGCCTAGTTTTCTCTCCAATAACTAACAACAATTGTAAGTATGGTGCTAACTTTTCTTGTTAATCTCTTACAAATGCCAACCTTTTCAACCAATTAAATAGCGAGACACAACAACTAATAACTCATTTTATAAGTTATCTATAAGGAAAAATAATTATTCTTCATGATTACTCATATGGAAACTCCATGCCACATAAAGTGATTTCATGTGACTAAAATGTATAAATATCTTAGGTCACTAGGTTAACACATAAGAAACAAGTCCATACAAGAACAAAAAACCATTACAACATACTCTCCTATATTCTTTCTCATTATTATACATTATTTCTCTTCTATATACACTATTCCCCTTCTATATACATCATTTATCTCTTACAATTTACTAATTTAAGTATTAAAGAAAATCTTATCTTGATATGAGACTTGTTTTTATAAGAAAGTATGGAATGCCCAAGCCTAAATACCTTATAATCCAAGCAATATAAAGCATCAAAACAACCCATGAAATAAAAAACCCCAAAATGTTTCTTTTAGGCACAAATGAGTTTCAATTTATCACTATATTACTAGGCATGTTCATGACAATTATTTCCTTCGCTAATAGGCATCATATCCAAGAAAATTATTAAACTCATTCTATCATAAACTAAACTTTTAATCCACATATAAAGTCAAGTTAATCATTAATTCAATTCAAAACCAAGGTAGTTCCTAAAATTCTTAGGGTAGATAAAATACATGGAAATCAAACAAATCAATTGACCACAAAAAAAATCCATGACAAATATAATTAAGTATATATCAACATAAATATCAAGGAAGATAAAAAATTTCATTCATCCTTAAAGAAAATATGTTGTAATATGGATTTTTTAAAAAAAAAAATTAGCACATTTAATTAAAAATATTGGTGAAATAACACAATTGAAAAAAAGAGCTAAATAGCACAATTTATACCTGTCACGATTGAGAAACGTGATTTTTATAACTTGTTGTTCAAAATAACAACATAAAAAATATTAAATGGAAATAAAAAGAAAAAAAAGAAAAAAGATACTAGAGACATATCGAAGCCTTAATTATGACACCATCAATACAGTCAGAAAAATCTTTATAAGACGAAAACAACAACACCAAGAAAGGTCACTAATAATGATTTCAGTGGACCAGACTTGCCGCTTAAAGGCGAAGGGTAACTCACTTGTCTTTGACGGCAAGTGTGTCCACTCGAGTCACTATTGGTAACTTTCATTGGTATTGTTAGATTCGTCTCGTCGAGATTTTTTTAATGATACCAATAGTGTTGTAATCGGAGCTTTTATGCGTCTCAGAGTCTTTTTTTTTTCTTCATTTGTCTCTTTCCTTTCTCCTCTCTAATTCATATTTAACATTTTTATTGGATGTTGCTATTTTAAATAATGATAAGTTATAAAAGTCGTGTTTTCCAATACTATGATATTTCACCTATTTGTTTTTCAACTGTATTATTCAGTCATTTTTTTTAGATATAAAAAACATGCTAAAAACCAAAAACAGCCTGTGTAATATGTGTCTATATTCTGATATGTACCTGTATTTTAACAAGCTTGGATTCGTGTTTTGTAGGGTAATATTTGTAAGGTCTGCTTGTAAATAGTTGCACAATGGCACCTGGTGTAAATCAGGTTCCTCCTCCTTCTACACAAGGATCCTTCATTATAGATTGATTGAGCGCAAGCTTTACCGAAATAATGAGAAGGCCTATTGTTTTTCCGCTACTGAATCAATAAACTTAAGTTCATACAATCATGCCATTGTTTGTAATTTTAGTTGGAAAGTGGTTGTCGGCAATACGACGTAGAACATAAAGTTCTGGCAGTGACATTGCCCTGCAACCTGCTTCGTTGTTCATCCAGACAAGCTAGCGTCCTCTGCCTGGGAAAGTATTTGCAACATTGTCTTCAGCATCCAAGTTGTTGTTCAATATTGAGAATAAAGTTACCATATATATATATATATTCCTTGCTTCAAAACACCAAGTCCTAGTAGTTAGGCTAACCTGCAGCCTCTTATTCGATAAATCCTTGCTTCAAAACACCAAATCCTGGTAGTTAGGCTAACATGTAGCATCTTATTCAATCATCTTTTATTTAAAATCCACTTAGTTAGGGATTCTATGAGTTGTCGCAGCTAATGCTGTGTATTTCAGACCAAGATGTAATTCTATTGTGTTTATTTTTATGTTTAAAAAGTGTTTTAGATTATTTTTTTGTTTTAGTTTTTTTTTTATGATTTTGGATAGTTTTGAAGTACTGATGTTAAAAATAAATTTTAAAAATAAAAAATAATAATATTTTTATATATTTTCAATTGAAAAAAACTTTG
>Ga0307517_10008078_pt1 | contig 15168 bp, 10 predicted proteins | sample 23_EM_MG_FD_194515 | JGI IMG/M metagenome (GOLD analysis project Ga0307517, IMG submission 194515) | Populus trichocarpa ectomycorrhiza microbial communities from riparian zone in the Pacific Northwest, United States - 23_EM | ecosystem: Host-associated > Plants > Roots > Unclassified | place...
TGATAACTAAATAAAAAAAATTCAACATTAACAAACTAAATTAAACAAAAAAAATTCATTAAAAGAAAAAAACATAAAGAAAAAAGCAAAAAAAAAACCCATAAAGACATAAAAAACAAAAAGAAATTAAAAAAAAGATAGCGCAGTATTTCACTGTGGACTAGAAACACTGATGTTTTTTAGTATATGTTATAATTATAATATAATATATTAAAAATGGGAAAAGTCTAAAAGGCACGGGGAAAGCTACAGTAATTTCTCCACGCATTTGGAACTAAAAAATATTTGACAAGTACAAGATAGAAATCATGAATTGAGCTTGTCAATTAGTTAACATGTTGACCGGATTTATTGAGTTTTTTTAATAAAATAATATTGTTTTGAATAATTTTTTTATATAAAAAACTGAAACAATTTTGTTTCGAAAACAAAAATCTTTAAAATTTATGAACTTGGTCTCACTCAGGTTTCATTTGGATTGCAAGTTGATCCACTAGTTCATTTATGTTTGATTAAATCAGCTTTTCATGTAGTTTAAAAGCAAACTCTGCTCAGTCCAAGCCCTAGATCAATAGATCACTAAGTCAATCTATTAGGGCGGGTCAGATTTAATAATTTTTTTTATTTTAAAAATTCTATTTCATTAGCCTAAATTGATTTACATATCTTACCATTGGAGTTAAATTGAAATGCTAATTATTCAGTTTAATTTAAGAATTTAATAGTTGTATAATTTCGTTGTATTTTTTTCATATATAAATAATACTAATTATTACATATAATTGAACTCACATAAAACATCTTTATTTTAAGTCTTTTATTTTTATTTTTAGAGAGCAGTTAGAGATTTGATTGTTATTTCCATGTGGAAAAAATAAATACATTAATATTGATCTATATATCAATTAAGGTTATATCATTTTTCCAGGTGATTTTAAAAACATGCTCCGTAACTGCCGGGTCTTTTTAAGGTCAGCAAAAAGATAAAAGAAAAAAAGAAAAGAAAAGAAAAAGTAATGTCCGTCTCATGCATGTGTCCTTGTGCCGAACAAAAAGAGTGATGTTATTATAATTAGCCAAGCTTCTTGGTACTTGGCATATGAATTGGGTTGACTTTTAAAGGAAATTAGGTGAGAGTCATAGAATGGCCTAGCCACTTTAATAATTTGATTAATTTAGTTAAAATTTAGTTTGATTTTTTTAAAAAAATTAAAACAATGTGGATTTCATGTTTTGTTTTTTTTTTAAAAAAAAATATTGGAATGATAATTTTTTGGATTGGTTATATCAAACTGAGCTAATTCATTCAACTCGTGAACTAGATCATGACATTTATTGGGTTTAATAATCATGTTTTTATAGAATTTGTTTTTTATTTAATTAAACAATTATAAAAATAGATATTTGCAAGTAATACAATGAATAAAATTATCGTGGAGAAATATATATGTTCAACCTAAACTTTATTTCCTTATCGATGCATCTTTTCATTGTTTGAAAAAAAGAATGTTTTTATTTATTATAAACACTGTTTTTTATTATCTCAAAAGCAAGTTTTTTAAAAATATTAAGACAATGTTTCAGTGTTTTGGATGTGATTGAGGGGAAAACTAATAAATATGATAAAATAATGTAAATAATTGGTAAAAAATATTAAGAAAAGAATTTATATTTTCATTGAATATTCATGAGAAATTCTTATTTTGTATATTAGGTACACAGTACTTAAAAAAAATTGTTTACTTTCAAATAGAAACCTATAACATTATTTAAGAACCATGACAAAATTTGATAGGAACTTTAATATCATGTCATGTTTTTTTTTCATAGTGTATTTTAATGAAAATAAAAAATAAAATAAAAAGGTAGGTGTTCGTGCCAAATAGATGGGTTGGGCTCAAGTGTCTGACTCAACAGAAAGAAGGGTCGGCGCGTTAACTAGTCTGCAAGACCAAGCTCGTGTTTTTTATCTTATTTCTTTTTCTCAGGGGCATATGACATGTTTTTTTACTTTTTATAAAGTAGATGCCGTGTCACCTACTTGCTTATATTTCGACAGTTAAAGAGATGCCTAAGAAATCAAGGTAAGACCTTTTGATTTCTGTTGACTTTCTTTCATTTTTTAGACTTAAAAACTGAAATATAAATAAAATAAAGTTTTGTACTAAAACATAAAAGTTTAAAATGAAAGGGATCAAAATTGAAAATGAAGAAAATCCTACAGGCAATTGTTTTTTTTTTTAAAGACTGCATGAATAATAAAAAAAGAGGAGAAAAACTTTTTTTTTTTTCATTGTAAATATTGATCCTTGAAATCTTAAATTTTAAAGGTAATAAAACTAAATTTCTTCATGCAAAATCAATCGAGTATCAATCTAATGATAATATTTCTTTTAATATTATTATAATCTTATAAAAAAACAAACTGGAACAAGTTATATGTTAAATGTAAAACCAATATAATATGGAAATATAAAATTAATTAAAAAAAAAATTACTCCAATTCATAGAGACACACGAGAGAAGACACAATGTTTCCTTCTCTTTTAGGTGTCTCTCTAATTAGACACAGCTGGCGATAATGACCATTTCAAACTAGCTAGAGCTTGCATGGCTTGGTTTTTAGGTTTGAATTTTCATGAATAATCATGGAATATAATCATGTTTATTAAATTAAATTAATAAAATAAACACAAAACAATGGTTATTTATGTAAAACCACCCATTAAAATCTAATTTACTGGTGTTTCAGAAGGCCATTAGACAAGCATGGCCGTGTGAACAAGATGAAGATGAATGAATGGTCGGTCCATCAAGCTGGAGAGAGCAAGTCTTTTTCTTCAAAAGAATATGGTTGACTAGCTTATGAAATCATACAATAGAAAGACAAAAGTTAATGTCTAACTAGTTCGTTATGGAAAATTTAGGAGTTGTTTTTTTTTCAAAAGCAAACGTGTTTTTTGTTTTCTCATTGTCAATATTAATCCTCAAAATCTTAAATTTTAAATAAAATAAAACTAATTTTTTTCATGCAAAATCTTGTATCAATTTAATGACAATATTTTTTTTTTAATACCGAAATAATCTTATAGAAAACAAACTAAAATAAATTATAAATTTAATTTAAAATTAATGTAATATAAAAAAAATTAATAACCAGCAAAGAAAAACTAAAAGATAAAAAAATAAATGCAAAACATTACTCCAATCCATCATGATACATGAGAGAAGACACAGTGTTTACTCCAATCAATCATGATATAATTTATTATATACTTTTGCCAACTATATAATAATAATATATATGACTAGTTGACACAATAATGAGCACCGAAAATATTAAAAAAATAAATAAAAAATGTTATAAATTAAAGACATCCCATAATGGCCACGCAATGAACATTATTATTATTATTATTATTACAGTGGAGAATGCGTGTAAGAATAGAAGTGAAGAAAAGCAGACAACAACTTGTCATGAAAATGTGCAAAGTTATTTCATGTGGCGATGACTATAAGAAACACAATCATGCCTTTTTTTCCTCTCTTTTTAATATAATTAATAATGATAGGGCACGGAAGATCCCAGTTTCTTAATTAACCACGAGTTTAAAATTTAATATTTTTAAATTATCTCGATGTATTAATATTAAAAATAAAAAAATATTATTTTAATATATAAAAAAAATACTTTAGAAAACAACCATTCATACACTCACAATGCCAAACACGCAATTAAGCTGTACATTCTAGTAGCTAATATCTTCGAAGTCAACATTGAATTTGTTTCGGCTCGAAGAATGTGTTCAAACTTGGTATGGCAAGAATTCAAATCTTTTACCGATTAATAGTATAATTAATTTAGTTTTTTTTTTTTTCCGTTAAGAAAACAAACAAAAGTAGAGACAGAAAGTTTGAAGAGTAGAATTGAAACAAAAAATATTTCTAAAATGAGCACGAAAGCCAAAAGAGGTTATGTTATGTTTGAATTGTCTCCCCATCACAGGCATCCTATTCAAGTCAAGTTCTGCAACTCCACGCTACCAACTGCGTGGGTGAAAGAAAAGAAGAAAACTAATAATAGTTTCTTTATTTGAAACTGTTTTTTAGATTAATAAAGATGCGGGTCAGCTTGAGTGTAACTCGACTAATTTTACGGATCCTAAAATTAACAACCATGTAAATTTTCAGTGATCTAAGGTTTATGAAATTCGAATTAATAATTTTTAAAATATGATTAGTTGAGTTTTATTCCTTAATTTTTTTTTTATTTAAATAAATTTTTTATTTTAAACTTGAGGTGATGAGGACGAGTGCTAAAGGCATTACATCATCTATATTATTATTATTATTATTATTATTATATTGCTATCGTGGGCTAAGGGTGCATTAGCATGATGTGACATGACATGACATGCTTAGCATCATTGCCCACGATTATTTCTCCTCAATTATACAAAATATCATGTCAATTATTATTTTTTAAATAACAAAGTTTATTGAAAGTTTTGGAAAAACGACAGATTAGCAGATTATATGAAAACTAACATGGTTTAAATGCATCTTCAAAACCATCAACGATTATGGCATGAGAAAAACATAAAGAAAGAAAGTAGACAAAAGAAAAGAAGGAATAAGTCATTAGAGTTCTACTCTCATGGAGATTTTAACAAGAAAAATCTAACTTTATCATAAAAAATCAATAAACAAGATCATAATTGATTAATGATTTTGTCTAGAGTTAATGTTTTCCTACGGTATATTAAAATTAAGTTCAAATTTTTTCATGGGTCTAACAAGGTATATTTAAATTTATTTTGTGTCCTGGCCTTCGGCTGAGTGGATCCACAAGAATGCTCCAATCGAGCATGTCCTGCGTTGGGATTGGAGTGCCTAGCAGCTAGACGTGCAGCAAACTCCATTCTGACTAAATCTCAAAATCACTTGTTTTAGAAGTGCAGCAACAATCTCCTCAAGATCATCACGAAACATAGCTCCATGACCCCGAGGACCAAGGCATTCTCCGAATTTTGGGATTTTTTTTTTATCATTCCTTTAAGATAGCTGTTTCCATTGTCCCTTTCATGGCTAGTGGTATGAACTGCTTCATTGAAATTATGATAGTGATTGTAATTTAAAATATTATTTTATTTAGAAATATATTAAAATAATATTTTTTATTTTTTAAAAATTATTTTTTAGATTAATACATCAAAACGATTTAAAAATATAAAAAAATGTTAAAAAAAAAACATATATACATTTTAAAATTTTAAAAAAACATGGTTTACAAACAGACTTGAAATTGACTATATAAGCAAGCACTTTACTTCAGCCATATGGTTTCTCAAACGACATGTGTGCTCTTTCATCCAAATTGATTGATGCCATTGTTTCGGCTTAAGCTACTTGGACAATGATCCAAGACCCCCACTTAACAAAACATATAAAAAATAAATAAGATATATTTGTTAATTATAATTCATGAAATGAAGTGTAAATTGCTCAAAACCCAATGAAAATTGCAGAAGAACCACTTGTACATATACATAAAAAATATTAGAAGCACTTGCACAAGAACTATATTAACTATCCAGGTGGTGATCCAGTAATAAAAACTTGAGATCAAGAGATTTACTTTCTCTGTGGTCTCAGGTTCAAGCCTTGTGATTGCTCATATGATGGTCACTGGAGGTTTACATGGTCATTAACTTCAGGGCCCGTGGGATTAGTCGAGGTGCACGCAAGCTGACCCGGACACCCACGTTAAACTAAAAAAACAAAATATATATTTCTTGAATATTTTAAAAATCTCATTTATAGTTTTGTCACCTTAAGCCAGTTCAGATGCCATGCATGTCGAAAAGACGTCAAATTTTTTATTATTTCCCCCCCCATTCAAATACTGCTTGTACCGCATATTTGTAAGAACCATCACGTTTGAGCTATAAGCTATTTACATGTTTGCACAAGAATTATAGAAGATGCCAGCTAATTGAGCAATACAACTATACAACAAAAGATTGATTTCCCTTCTATCAGCTAGAACTATGTACCATAGCAGCAAAAGAGCATCCAAGAATGCCTCAGATAGAGGAGAGATAGATGTGTTTATGGTGCATGCCTTGCCATGATCTACGCCAGAAGATCTGAAGAGGTGCGGTAGATCTCTTCAGCATGGGCAGTAGGAACATAAACTGCATTCTTCAATGAGCTGTGGGTCCGACCATAAAATAAATAAACTAGTGCCCCTATTAGCAGCCATATGGAAACACGGAACCATGTGCCAGCCCTGCACATAGATGCATAAGATCAACACTACAGTCAGACGTGGAAAGCTTGGTGAGATTGAGCTCAAATGAAAAACTTTATTAGAGAGAGTGAGAGGCGAAGTTAATTGGCTGGATACTCACCCCAAATTAACTAACAAGTATGTGTTGACAAGAATGCAAGCAACTGGTAAGAATGGAACAAAAGGACAAACAAAACCTGGAAAAAGGCCAAAAAATAATTCTGTAAATGATTATTGCATGCATATCGAACACCATTTTTAAATTGGAGGTAACAGTATCATACAGTAAATACGGGTAAGACTATAAGCACAGGCTTTCCAAAGGGCTACGGTAGTATGGTTTAGCAATGAATACTCATGTGATACGAGCAAGCAATTCCTATACTATACACCACCAGCTTTTCTTTTTCTTCCCCTCAACTACTGCACGTGATTTTGAACTTTCAAGAAATTCTATCAAGTGATCTTGTTTACCAATTCATGTAATTTTGAGGGTTTCTTGAGTTGAAGCAATGTTTTCTTCGTAACTTCAATCTGCACCAGCCATTTTAAGATTCTATACATATTAATCTCACAAAAAATTTTAAGGCAAGTAGCCAAATGCCAGCAGAGCTTTGCAGTGGTAACAAGGTTTATGAAATTCTTCACCAAAATACACAATACCCAACCTCAACCAATATCCTTTAACATTGTATTACATAAGCTTGAACATACCTCCTGAGTGTCCAAAGCTATGCCTTGCATTGTCTTGTGCTAAGCAAGCAAGAACAATCAAACTGCACAAAAAAATAGCTCCACCCACTGTACACAATGTGAAGCGAAGAATGCTGGTAGAGTAAAGATCAAGTTACAAACCAGTAGAACCATATCAGTCACATATTAAGGTAAAACATGTCTTGGACTAACCCTATACTGCAGAAGATGAAGTCTTTGTTTTTTTTTTTAAGAATTGTTGTGCTGTATCTCCAGAGAAAAAAAACTTCCATTTATTGTTTATACACATTGAGAACTCACATGCCAAAGGTTAAGAACAATTCTAGTTGTGATAAGGGGACTCATGTTAGAAGAGTGAATCAGATGAAAGCTGCAGATTTTAGAGCAGATGACAAACCTGGGAATATTTTCAACAGAAGCTGCAGATGCAAGGACAAAAACACCTACGCATACAAGAGCTATATTCCAAGCAGCAATTTTTCGCCTTTTTTGTTCATTCTGTTCACCTGTTTAATTGACACAAAACAAGAAAACTAATATCAATTTACATATCATATGGAATTTGTCAAGAGAATTCCAGTGAATATGTTAATGCAGAAGTGTTTCCTTAAGTATTGTTTATTTAACTATGAATGGTAGAATATATCATTCCAATTAATAATAGGCTTCATGATGCCAACGAAATTCAACAAAGAAATAAAACAAACACATGGACCATACACAATCATCCACATGTACAGACAACAAAAGAGGGGTCATTGTTAAAGGAAATGGTTAAGGCAACTCTGTATCACATAACATAGATTTGGCAGATAGAAAATTTACCAGATTTACCAGAAACCTAGAAAATTAGGATACCTGGAAGGACCGCAAAGTCAGGTACAGTGTGGATTTGTGCCAATTATCAACAAGAATAATATTAGTCTTCCCCTAAAAAAAGGTCCCTTCAGATGGGCTTATAGCCTTATACATGTCTAGCAATGAAGAACAAAGGAATGGCAATCATTGTGCTTTTCCAATTGGTTTCAAGTTATGGGTCCAGTTGAATTAATGTACCACAACAACTGAATGAAAGAACCCATATGACACATCCAGAAAAAGGATTTAAAGATTCAAAGCTCTTTCTTTCTTCTCACTCTTTCATATACAGAAAATATTGGAAATTTATTTAATTAACATGATTTTAATAAATTATGGGTAAATGAGAAATTAATTTAAAAGAATCCTTAGTTTTTTTACTCAAAGAACCCTTGGTTTTTTAAGATTTAATTCTTGATTTATGGTGGCTAATTAAAGATTGATAATTCTGGAAATTAATTCTTATTAATTCTTCAACCTTCTAGCTTCCAAAAATCACTATAAAAGAAGATGAAGAAATAGTTTCTAACATGAATTTTTCATATTTTTTCACTCTTTCTCACCTTATTTTTAGAGTTTTCATTCTCTTTTATGCTTTTGTTTTTTATCCCAAATCTAGAGCTTAGGTTCATACTTTGTTGAGAGATATTTGAGTTCATTTATTTTGGTTCAAAGACCTTTTTTAGAAATATATCTAAATTAAGATGGTGGTGTTAGAATCTTGAGAGAAATATTTCAAACATTCTAGTTGCACAAGTAAGGAGCAATAAAGTCTTAAGGACCAAAGATTCATTCTTCACAACAACAAAAGTTCCATTTCTTTAAAGTACTTCAACAAGTAAGTACCCTTCTCTGTTTTAATTTAGGCATTGTTATTTTTATTATTAGTATGCATGTTAGGCTTTGATATTATATATATTGCAAGTTTAAATATATACTTAGTATGCATGCTATTAATATTTTTATTATATTTACGTTGAAAGTATAGTTCTCTTAGAACTTTATTTCGCATGTTCATAGATTTAAAATTGTATGCACTCTAGGCTTACCTTAAACAATCTTTTAAGTTTTGTATGCTCTTGTTATGATAAACTAAACATCTTTGCTCTAGTCTAATATATAATACAACATATTTTGACAACAAAATAACTAATAAATTCTACAAAATGGTGATGTTTCTAATTCTTTGGCCATATCCAGCCTGGATTTCGCTTCCTACCAGTTTTAAGTTATCTTGCCAAGGCTTATCAAAAAACATTGTGTCAGCACAGATGCTTACTATAGCTAATAATGTGAGTTCAAGTAATGTAGAATGCAGTATACCTTTTTGAGAGTACTCAGTTGTTTTGTAGTGTCTAAGCACTTTCTTTGTTGTGCAACCTTGTAAACAACTTACATTAAAAATCAACATTTATACTTTATAGCAGTTCCACTACTTCTTGTTACGTATATGCATTTCAATGTCAAGCTAAAACATGAAGACAAAAAAGTATGGGAATAATAGAATGGAAAAAAAAAAAGTCATGTTCAAACACTAAAGAATGCATTGGGTAGTACCTTGAGCCATGTGTTTCGGAAGAAGTGTGCATCCAATTGAAGTCCCTATATTGTCAAGTAAATGTTGACTAAGATCATAGTTGCTGAGAGAACCCTTAGGGTTTTGATATGCAATCTCCTGAGAATCACTATTGAACTGCAGTGATGGTGAATCAATCAGCTGCTGAAGTGATGGATGAAGTGGCACCTCATTCGGTGGAACATATCTGAGTATTAGCACTGAAACTGCAACAGAAGTGAAAGCAAGAAGTGTACCCACGCTAACCTGTACCCAGGAAAGGAATTAGGAAGCCTTGCCTTCCTATATTTTTTATAGCAGAAGGTTCATGTACATAAAAAAAAAATAAACAGAAATGCATTATTCCTCATAAAACATCTCTAATTCAAATGCATAACATACCATTCCTGCCAACTGTGAAACATCCATAACAAAAGCCAGGGCTGCAGCAAGAATACCAATTATTACTGTGCTCTTCACTGGAACTTGTGTGCGTTCACTAATGTCTGAAAAAAAAGATGGCAACAATCCATCTCTAGCCATTGCCATGAACATTCGAGGCTGAAAATAATTCATGGAAACAATCACTGACAAAATAGATTTATACCGTATTGTATTTACACAAAAAAAACGACACCAACTCCTGCAAAATGGCCTTATCAAGCAGTAAAATAACATGCACCTATAGCTTAAAGTTAACAAGTCTCATGCAAAGCATATAAAAAACAAAAGGCAAAAGTAGTGATGCAACTTTTGTGCACTTACTGGAGCTCAAATAAATTTGAGAGCTGAATCTATATCCATGCTACCACATTAAATATGTGATAAAGGACTAAGAGTTATTCTAAATCACTGGAGAAACATGGATTACGCACCTGAGGAAGAAGTGAACCCATTAAACTAGCACAAAGAGCAGTAACTGCTCCAGTTGTTATTATGTACCTGCAATTATAAAGTTACAAATCAGATTACAACTGACTTTGAGGGAATAACCTCAAAGTTAAATAACCAATCAAATTGACAAACCAGGAGGCAAAGCTTACACTGCCCATTGCATCCCATGGGAAGCAAATGCTGAAGAGATCGGGGTGTCTGGATCCAATGCGTAGTATGGCACTAAGCCAACAATAACAACAGAGACAAGCATGTATAGAATGCAACATATAGACAAAGCAACGCCTATACCTAAGGGCAGATCACGTTGAGGATTTTTCACCTGACATAGTAAGAAAATGATGATCATAATGTAGTTAAAAAGCTACAAAAGAGGCCCAAAGTTTCACTCACTGAGGCTAACATGGTATGTAAAGATAAGATTAAACTACTAAATAATAACTCAAACAGAAATGACACAAATATAGAGATGGAATCAGATTAAGAATGATACAGAATTTTATCAAATTACATCTAATAATACAATATATACATGGTTGCCATCCTAGTTATGTATCAAGCATGGTCTCCCATAATTATACTCCCTTTGTCCAAGAAAAAGCATCCTCCTATCCTTTATAATGTCAAATTATAACACAAGTTTTCTTTATAGAACACAACAAGTCATATGTCAACAATCACGCAGAAGAAATGAGACCTTAAGATGCATAGCTACCACTATGGCATAGATGATAGATAAAGAAAAACAATACATTCTTGCTTTAATAACTCCCAGAATGATTGATGAATTTGTAACTTTATTATATCAAATTTTGAACCAGGTAACTTCCACTGACCTGCCAAATTACAGACACTTCAACTTGTGCAAGGACATGAAGAAAAGTAAATGATTTTTCAAATGTAGTCATGTCCATGTATCCAAGGGATTCATCATTGATGCAATGGTAAAACAGTTGAACTCATATTCATAAAGCCGCAGATTTGAATATTAGAGTAGAGTTATTTAATATTCTTCCTACCAGGATCCCACCTTGGCAAGACCACAACTGAATAATAGCCTTTAATAATGCCTTTTGAATCTTAGGTTAAAGATTGTAGAATAATTAGCTAGGTATGCCCAAACAAGAAATCATATCAGAATGTACACATTATGGTGGTATTAATTACAATAATAAGCTAAGTAAACCACATCTTCATAAAGGACAGAGGTAAGATCAGGCACACAAGTTAAGAGATCACAGACCAGATTTCTGAGTAGATTAGGAACTAATGCACAATGTGGGAAGTCAATGAATATCTGTCGAGTTTGCATCATAGGATTTCCACAAAGTTTGATTTTTAGTTTAGCTAGGAAGTAAAATGAAGAGGATGAACTGTGATTGCAGTTTAGCTAGGAAGTAAAATGAAGAGGATGAACTGTGAATGCAATCTTCCTTTCTCATTTCTTCTCTTGATTCTTTTTTCACATGCAACACCAGTCATCAGTCATTCCACATTAAAAATTACCTCCTCAGCAGTGCTAGCAACAACATCAAAACCAATGAATGAAAAGAACACCACGGCAGATCCTGCAAGCATCCCATTTACTCCAAACGGAAAATACCTATCAAACCAGAGGGAAAACAAAAGAAGATGAACTAGACAACTAGGGTAGATATAATGAGCCAAAGTAGACAAAATATACACTACTCACCCACTAGGAAGTTCATATCCAATCCATTCAGTCTTGAAAGCTAAATATCCACCAACTATTATGATGAAAAGCAGCCCAAAAACATTCACTGTTGTAACAACAGTCTGTGCAAATGAACTCTGCAAGATGTAGTATTTACTAAAACAAATTAAAAAACAGATGCATGCCAACACAAAAAACATAAACTTGCTAGTAGTTGAAAAGAAAAAAAAATTACCTCCTTGATTCCAATGCACAAGAGCAAAGTGACAACAAGAATCAAAACTGCTGCACATGGGTCTACCACAATGCCAAGCCCAGGAATGGAGTGGCGGGCCAAGTAAGAAGGCAGGTTATCTTGACCTCCAAAAAATAAGGCCTGAAAAACCAAAGAGATAAGTGGTTTGAACCAAGATAAATGAAATAAATATATTATGAGAACCATAGATGTACAGCATCCAAGGAAACTAAGTCACCTGATTAGCTTGAAAGTTTTTTTTTTTTTTTTTTTAAAAAAGAAGGTTAAAACCTCAATGATAGTTATAATCATTCATCTGAAAAATGATAAAGTTATGTCCAGAAAAAAAAAGGTAGAAAAAAAATGCTGTATGTGTTACCAGTCAAGATACAATAACATTCAGAGTGAGCATTATTGAGCCACTCTAAAGCTCATGCCACAAAGGACCAATGGTTAATCTTCAAACTGTGAAGCATTATACCACCATTTGGATACCTGAGCCAATGACCATTCAGATCTGGGGAAACTTTCTTGTATCAATTTTCACCCATGGTCTAAGACTAAGAAGATAGAGAGAGGCCAAGGGTTGGGTGGAAGCATACATGCCACTAACCATTGGCCAAATCTAACTTCATTTTGATGCTCTTAAAGGCTAAACACTGGCATATTAGTATTCATTCTATAAGATGTAAAGACAAAAATAAGACTGCTTATTAAGTGATTCGATCTTGGAGAACAACAATATGAATAGCTTTAAAATGAGTGGGCCTATTAGTACTTTAATGGCACACCATTGTTTTGAAGAGAGAAAGGGAGTGCCATTAACACTTCATGGAGTGCTAGCAGCCCTACATCTTTAAAATTCATGAATCATGATAAATTACTACTGTTTCTTTAATTTTCTGAACAGTGCACATGCATGGACAAAATCACGCACACATCTCAAGCAAATGCCCAGAAGCCATAAAAAAAGAAACTCTATTAGACACTAGGGTTTAAACAGGAATTTGTTGCATAGATGGAAGAGAGAGCTTCACGTAGAGAAGATCTACAGCACCAGATTTGGGGTTAGGCCACGAGCAATAGCTGAACCACCAATTGTATATTCAAGAATCAATGCCCAGCCAACCAACCATGCTGCACTGCAAGACAATATGTTCAAGTCCTGAATAGGGCATAGCAAAGCATATAGATATAGATTTACTTAATCTTCCATTTAACGAGCTTACTGATTATGTCCTTTTGCAATTTAATCTTCTTATCAAAAGCAGTAACTTACCACCAAGCTCAACCATCAAGATGCCTTTATAACAATTCTTAAGCAAGTCATTTTGATAATTTCAGAGATGTATCAAGTTGTGCGATCTGTATATTTTGAGACAGGGATTGAAACCTCAAATTGTTGTTTCAATGTCATCTTTCGAGTTACCTCACACTAACTCAGAAATAAATAATAATGTGCACAAAGACGAGAACTAATATGGAAAGCTTAAAATCATCCAAGTTGTAAATACCCTTCTCCTATGCAAATGTATGTGTAATGGTAGGCACTCCCCGCTGATGGGCACCGGCAAACAAGTTCAGCATAACAAAATGCTGAGAGAGCAGCAGCAATTCCAGCAATGAAGAAAGAAACAGTAAGAGCCGGTCCTGTCTGCTCTCTAGCAACCGTTCCTACAAGAATATATACTCCAGCTCCAATCGTTGCTCCTACTCCTGATTAAAAAAAAAATAGAACCAATATTAATATCAACATGCATAAAATCCTCCCCAGCTAAACTGGATAAATTTGAAAGGAAATAGAATCCCACCCAGCAGCCCAAGATCCCCATTAACTGCCGGTAATTAATAAGGGAGTAAATTCATGACTGAACTGAACAACAAAGAGGATTCGCATTTCAGATTTTCCAGGATATAAAATATAACCAACATTTAATAGTACACAGCCACAAGCAATAATTGTATTTATTAAACAAAACCTTAAAGTTAACGAAAACACTGACAGCTAGCTTCATTACAAAGAGAAAAACAAACAATACCGATAATAAAGGCAGACACCAGACACGAGACAGGACGGACGAACATAAAATTCACATAGAAAAACCTTGAGACTTTCAAAGCAAACCAGAACAAACGCAAAAAAAGAAACAGCATTTCAAGGAAAAGCAAAGATGCCCACAAAGCCAATATAGGAAGGAAGGAAGAAACTTCAACCATGAGAAAAACAAAACCCAGATGGAAAAAAGGAGAATTAATGGAGTTAGTTACGAACCAATGGCAATGATGTCAACAACAGAGAGAATCTTAGCTAATTGTTGGGTTTGGCCACCGCTATGGCTGCTGACACGATGAGAATCCACTTGTTTTCTCCTAAAAACACAGCTCCTGAAGCTGAATCCCTCATTCCCATTCCCGTTGCTTTGCATGTCAGCCACACCCATAAACAAACTGACATAAAACTCTCTTGTTTCTTCTTCTTCTTCTTGATAATAATAATAATAAAAGGCGGTGTGGAGAATGAAGAAGGGATGGGAGGGGGGGTGGCTGGCTTTTTGGGTACGTTGAATCTGCCCTGAATTTGAAACCAAATCCAAAACTGAGAATTGGAGGATCGAGATCGAGAGAGAGAGAGAACAATATGTAATTATTATAAGTATATTGAAGAGTTTTGATCCATCATTGACACGCACACTTTACTTGCGGGTCTTCTTTTTGGATTTGCTTTTGGAAAGCAAACAAAAAGATGTAACTAATTTTTAAAACAAAGGCAGCTTTTGATTATTGTCAAATAATAGAAGAGACAAGATGAAAAAAAAAACAGATAAGACAATATAGAAAAGAAAATTAAAACAGAATTGGAGAAGACAAAATAATTTTTTTTTATATTTTATTTAGTTACGATAAATAAAATAAATAAAATATACTATTATTTTATTTTTAATATG
>Ga0307517_10008080_pt1 | contig 15163 bp, 7 predicted proteins | sample 23_EM_MG_FD_194515 | JGI IMG/M metagenome (GOLD analysis project Ga0307517, IMG submission 194515) | Populus trichocarpa ectomycorrhiza microbial communities from riparian zone in the Pacific Northwest, United States - 23_EM | ecosystem: Host-associated > Plants > Roots > Unclassified | place...
AAAAAACTGATGATGATTTATCTCTCCTTTTATTTTTTCTAAAACACCTATTTATATTTAAATTCAACTTAATTTCACCGGTCAATCCAATAACTTATTTATTCATATCATAATTTATATCAAGTCTTATATCAAATCAGGTGGGAGTTAATTATATATTAGCCAAAATGAAAAAAATTTAGTACACCGAATGTTGAAATGACATTTAAAGAATTAAATTAAATCATCATAATTAATAATTATTTTTTTTTAAAATAAAACTATACAAATTGAAGGCCAAGTGGCCTTGGTATAAAAGGAAAGCAAAACGTAAGGCCTCACTGTTTTCAGCCTTTTTCTTACCAAAATATCCTTTTCTTCATTGCCCCCCTCTCTCTCTCTCTCTCTCTCTCTCTCTCTTAATAAGAATTGGCTCCTCCTAGAAGGCGAATGGTACAATGGAGAAAGCCTGCCTAGCAAAGCCAAGCTTGGAAAAACCACCTAAAGCTAAGACTACTTTTTGGGTGTTGCTCTTGAGAGAGAGATTAACATAGTATGGAAGACTGGAAGTTGTGGTGTTGCTACGGCAAAAGAGGAAGGGGAAAGGGGAGTGGAGACTCGGGAGGGACTCAAGGAGAGTACAGTGTAGTCAGTGTATTTTGTAAATTGTAACTTTTGTTAAACTCGTAAACTCGGTCCGAGTTGACCGAGTTAACCGAGTTTGACCGATTTTAATCAAGTATGACCGAGTTAGCTCATTTTCAAGTTTTGAACCTGATTCTACACGTTATATATGAGTTGACTCGTAAAATCATACGATTTTATGAGTCAACTCGCGAGTTTAATAACATTGTTCCACCCCCTATAAATAGATGTGGATTTCATGGCCTAAGGGAGGAGGAAATCAGGTCCAAAATTGACACACAAAAAAACAGTCTCCCCCTAATATTTTATCTGTCATTATCATTTTTTTCCTCTTCTCTACCGCCGTCATGACTTCGGCTTCCTCAACTGCCACCACCACACCTACACTGTCACCATGAAATTGTTATGAATTCCCTACCCTTATGTTATATGTCCATCTTTCTTATGCCAAAGTATGTTGCTCATGTGATAACATCCATTCAGAGAACATTAGACAAGGATGAAAATAGGTTGTTTTTATCTAGATTTGTGGAGAAAGGAAAGAAAGGGAAGAGGGAAGAGGTAGAGAGTCTGTATAAAGGGGCAGGGGTCTTGTGTAACAAGTCATTGATGATCAATAGTGGTTCTGTAAAAAACGAGGGTGATGTTTTGGGAAATTATTTTTAGCCTACTTTATCTGAGTCGATTGCATAATAGAGGTCTAGAAATGGTTGACGTTAGTGGCAATGTGATGACCAGAACTTGATAATGAGTTCTTTCCAACATGGGAAGAATGATGTAGCTGAGTTTGTTGAGATTGAGAGATCTGCCCTAAACAGACTATGTAAATAGCTTAGTAGATGCTTTCTGGTGTAACAAGTCTAGACCCAAGAGAAAGATTGGTCACATTATACTAGGATAGTGGCTTGAAATGGTGATAACATGAGATTCGATCGTTGGACCAGACTCAAACTTTTACAAGAGATTCTACATGCTATTTTCTAGTAGGAAGAAACTGCATCGCTCATCGGACTGTTGGATCTCATATTATTATGCCTAAAAGTTGTTGTTTGGATCAATTTTTTTTATTTTTCCTAGATATTTATGGAATTATTATTTATTTTCAGATTTTGTGTTAATTTCTTTTATGTGTTAGGATTCTTGATTTTTTTTCCCTAATCTAGGTCAATTTTCTAGCTTATAAAAGACATTGTAAACGTTTTTAGGAGGAAGACTTGGTCAAATTATTATTTGAGAAATAAAATAAGGTTTTAAGTTTCTTTGTGTTTTAACCCTAATTTAGTTTATCTTGTCTTTCTATGCTTGTTACAGTCTTGTTATGTTTTCACCTGCATCACTAAGTTATTTATATAGTCTGCAGATCCACATCTAACTATAGTAAATCTATATCAACCGGTGCATAGAGGAATTTGGATCTTCAACATATAAATATTGCCATTGAAGTGGCTTGTGCACCGAAGTACCTTCATCATCAGCGTGAAACTCCAATAGCTCATTGTGACCTTAAGCCGAGCAATATTCTTCAGGACAAATAAATGGTTGACCATGTAGGAGACTTTGGTCTAGCTAGATCTCTTTATCAGGCAGCCAACAGTTACAATTCTATAAGAACTCTTGGAATACGAGGACCGGCCTATTGATTACATCGCTCCTAGTATATCTACTAGAGTTCTAGCTTCTAAAGCATTCTTCTTTGCAAGTATACATACTTTTTCAATGCTTTTGCTACACTTCATAACTTGTCATACGTAACTTTTTCTGCCTTTCAAAACTAATTCATTGTATATGATGTTGCAATATGCTTTGGGAAGAGAATTGTCAGCAGATGTTGATGTGTTCAGTGTTGGTATACTTTTTCTGGAGATGTTTACAGGAAATGGGCCCAAAATTGAAATGGTCAAGGATAGCACGAACCTACACAATTTTGTAAAATCTGCAGCTTTGCCTGCAAGAGTGATAGAAATAGTGGGACCACAGCTGCTCCGGGAAAGATTAGGAGTACAGGCGCTTCCTGGCCAGAGCAACACGATCAGAAATGAGAAAATAGAAGACTTAATACAAATATTTAAGCAGGAGTTACTTGCTCTGCCGAATTGCCTCGAGAACAAATGAAAATGGATGGTTTTGAAGCTGAGCTGCGTTCTACCAGAGACAAACTTCTATGAACTTCTTAGGACGAGGAATGCACAGAGAGAGATTAAATTTTTAGGATAATTGAAAGAGTAATGTTATATAAATAAATCATAAAAAAATTTCGTGCAACCTCACTTTATTTATGAGTAATGTTTTTAGCCCGACTCTACCATTGCGTTTTGAATCATTAGGGGGATCGGGTAATTGCGTTATGTTTTTATCATTTTTTGTTTTTTTAATAAAATTTGTAAGCTTTTCTATGCATACAAGTTCAAGTCTTCAAAAAAAGTCATTGCAACTTTAATCTAGATGCTTAATCCAAATAAAATTTATTTTTGTAATTATTCCTAATATTATCAATCCATTTATAATTTTTTTTATAAAAATATAATTCCTTAAATTTCTTCTTTTTAAATTGCCCATGAATATTTAATGAGAATGATTTTTTTATGTTGATCTTTTATATAACTTTCTCAAATTTATTATTATTTTATTTTTTAGACTACTATGTTAAATTTTTTCATGACTTGAGTTTTTATTGATATTTTTTCTTCATCATAAGTTTTTATTTTAAAAAATTATTTTTCTAATAAAAAAGACATAATTTTGCTAAAAACAAATATATGAATAAGGGAGGAGGGTTTTGACAAAAAAAAATGATTTATTATTGATTAAATCATTAGAATTCTTGCGAATGTTTACTATAATTAAGTTAGGTTTTCATTCAAAAACTCATGCCACTTGGAAAAAAAAAGCATTGAGAAGAAAATAAAATTTTGACAAAAAATTATATTTTTTTCTATGTTAAACTCTTTGAAATTTTTAGAAATATTCATTTTAACAACCATAAAATTAAATAAAAATATATTATAAAAATCACCTCTCAGCAACGCGCTACCATACAACTAATAGTTCCTAGAACAATAATATATAGGCGTGCGAGTGATTCTCTTATCATTAGTTATTATGATCTATTTTTATTTCAAACTCGAGCTTATTGAGCAAACAATATACTTATCTCCCAATAGAAAAATTATACGCCCACAAAAACAAGTAATACGGTTTCCTTTGTGCTCTCAAAACGGCAGGACTCGATTGGTGACCTTTCTTCTCGGTGAAATTAAAGGGACTCACTTTGTGTATGTTTAATAGAATTAGTGATACAGCTGAATGCATTTGAGCTTCTGATAATATGTATTTTTGGATAGTTAGATGTGAGTTTATTATAATTAGATGAGAATTTATCTCAGACAGATTATATAGATGTTTTAATATATATGTTTATGGACTGGTGAAATAGGTCTAAAATCAAGAGGAGGTCTGAGTTGGACTAGAATAACAATTCAAAAAAGCTATAATTTTTTATTTTATTGTTGAATCATGTTTAAATTTTTACAGGAATTTTCAGATATCGTTTTCTTTACAGTAGCTATGCTCTCAAAATGGCAGGACTCGATTGGTGAACTTTCTTCTCGGTGAAATCAAAGGGACTCAGCTTGTGTATGATTAATAGAATTAGCGACGCAGCTTGATGCATTTGAGCTTGTGATAATATATATTTCTTTGCAATTAGATGTGAGTCTTTGAGTATTTACCTCAAATAGATTATGTAAATAATTTAATATATATAACAAGCTTAGATTTAAAAGAAGGTCTGATAGCACCAAATTAGAATAATAGTTAAAAAAACCATAATTTTTAATTCAATTATTAAATTATATTCAATTTTTTACAAGAATTTTTTAATATCATTTTTCCCCTCGTTGAAATCAAAGGAGCAAAAAGTTTCATTACTGATATTTTCTGGTTTGTGTGTGATTAATAGAATTAGCTAGTGACACATGCAGTTAGCGTATTTTGTGATTTTATTGCCGCATTCATTGTTATTATTATTAGAATCAACAACTTCACGTGAGCAAGATTTGGCATTTAGCACTCCTATTCACGTCCACCTTGATCGGTCCATGAGAAATTCTGCCGATGTTGAGAGGGAACACGGATTAGCCACCTCTGCATTACATGTCAGTCTTTGACCTTGTTGTCTCTCTGTTATCGAAGTTTCAGTTTGTTTTCTTCGCCTAAAAATTGACTAGTTTGCAACCAGTCTAATAGGGGAAGGGTCGGCTGGTGCCCTTTTGTCATTTACACAAAGCACCAAGGCGTGAGCAATGGGAAGTCAAAATAAATCGGCATATTTCACTCCACAAGGCATGTGATCAAGGCCTGGCTAGTAGCTTAAGCAGGATCCTGAAAGCAGAAGAGATAAAGAGGCTTCTGTTCTTCTTTCCCTGTTTTTTCACCATGGAACTAGCTAGATCTCTTTCTTTCCAGTTTCCATGGTCATGGCAAGTCTCACGTGTTTGCCCTTCTCCATGTTTTGAAGCGTTGGGCCCACCACATTCAATGGAAAGAAAACAACACCTTCGAGGGGCAGCAAGCTGATACCCCAGGCCTCCTCGTTCTCACTTGTGCATGCTGGTGCAGGGCTCTATACTAGATGTTTATGGGGGTTGCTTCCTTGATGGTTTTTCGAACAATCTTTTAAATATTTTTGACTTAATATAAACAAATATGTGTAAACTCATGTTTTATTTGAAGTAAGGAATGTCAAAGAAAGGGTGTCAGTATAAAAATACAAGAGTTTAGGGGCTGAACTAAAAAATAAATAGCTGAGCCTTTTAATGCATGCGTTTTTTTGGAAAAATAAATACATGTACAGCCTAATTGCGCTTCATTTAGCTTCGCGGTGCAAATTATGTTTCACACAAAACACGAAAAAGTATCATTTTTTTTATATTTTTTCTCGTGAAATGTAGTTTGTACCGCAAAAGCATTACGTAGCCACACGAGCCCAGCTTTCGATGCAAATAAACGACATGACTGCAACTTTTAAGCTTCCAATTATCTTCGAGTCCAAAATCGTTGCATGCCAAAAGTTGAGTAACCTCCTGCATTGATATAAATGCCAAAGTCAAAGGGGACACGTTCTTAAGCAAATGGGGTAAAAGCAAAACCATCTTTAACTTTTCAAGCTTGGCCAGTTCTCCAGAGTCAGACTCTCTTTCTGTAACAGTCACTGACCCCCAAATAGAGGTGGAAAAAAAAAACCCATTAAAATTGTAGGTCCCGATTTCTGGTCTGCGCGTTAATCTAGCTTTAGGAAATCCTTCCTTGCAGATAAGCTCAACGAAGGATTTAGAGGTAAAAAAAGGTAGCTCGATGTTATAGTCTGAATGGGTTGACTAAAAAAAAGAAACCTAGCAATACAAAAAGACCTGCCGAAGCTCTTTTCATTCACTTAAAGCTTTTAGACTATACACTTCTACCTTTTACGCTGGAAAGAGCTGAAATGTATCTTTCTTTGCAGAATCCCTCTGCAATTCTCAACTAAAATTTGTATATTTTATCTTGAATTGTTTATTCTGAGAATACCCATATCCTTCTTTTTAACCTTTATGTTCTTCCGTTCTCAAGCTCCTATCTTTTTCTCTATCCTTTATAGCACCTTTTTGTTTCAGTCTCTTCTCTGGCTTCTTGCGTTATACTGCCATAATCGACCAAAATGGATGTAAGCTCTCTAGCCATTTCTCGGCTTCTTATTTTCAACCTCTCTCAGATTTCGCTTCTTTCTGTTGTTTTCTCTTATCCCCCGTTTTAATTTCAAGAAACTCTTTTAATTTGCCTTCAAAATTGATTCTTTTTTGTTTTTGGTGTTTTGTTTTGGTTAGGAATGGAGAAGAAGTGGACAAATACCAGCATTCGGAAACTGGGACCAGGCAAATGACCTTCCATTCACACTGTATTTTGAGTCTGCAAGACAGGCAGGATTGATTCGACACAGTACTAATTCCTCTGGAGAATGCGGTCATCGGTACATGCGTAGTGATCTACATGCTTCTGATTTCAACAAGCCTTCTCGTTATCATGTTCCTCCCAGAAAGGTTCGTCCTTTATTTTGCTTTTTTTTTAAATAAAAAGAAAAACAATTCTCTCTCTTCCCCATACACACACGAACACTGCTTTTATTTTTTTCAGTGAATTTTTCAATGATCAAACTAGAAATAGAGTACTGGTCACGTTCCATATTCTTAAAGAATTTATCTGGAAGAACATAAAAATCGGTACACCTTGATTTATATGGTTATATTCTCCATATATTCTTACATGACTTTAACAAGGAAATGATAGTAATGATGAAGGTGTGGAATTTGAATGATGGTGTTGAATTTGTAGACAAGAATGAGAGAACAGCGAGGCCCGCATTCAAAAGAGCAGAGAAAGCAGGGCAAAGTCTGTGACGTGACTGAACCGGCAAGGAAACAACAACCCACAATGCTACATTGTCATAAAATAGACGCTGTAATTTGTCCTAAAGTTCCTCTTAAGCCTCCTAAAGCTGTTGATGAAGATCTCTACAAAATCCCACCAGAGCTCCTCCGCTCTGCCAAGCGGGTAAGTTTTCTCGTGTAATTTCCTCCTTGTATATATTGAACAAAATAAAGATGCAACACTACATATAATCACTGGGGATTGTTACATGGAAATAACCTTTTCCTCCTCGGTTTCAAAAATGAAAGCATTGGTGTTGGTGCAAATTTTGTTTTTTCAATGCCTCAATGATTATTAAAGGGTATATTTATTTAAAAAAAAATAAACAGGAAAATATTTACAAGCCAGTCTCAAATGTTGGCAATTCTTTGTGGAAACGTGCTAAAGAACAAGCCAGTCATTGCCCAGAAAGGTCATCATTTTGACAACTAAGTCTCAAATGCCACTAAAATTAAAACAAGTTTCTTTGTTGTTGAATAAATTTGCCAGACACCGTATGAGGCCATATGGCTGCAAGAAGCTTGCCTCAAATTAAGTAATTGTGCGTCTTCATTTATTATTTTTTTTTTCTGGCAAGAAAACATCAATAATAATTGATTTATTAATTATTATATTCCTCTTTTTTCTTTCATGCAGAAGAAATGCCCCGGATTGTTTTCATGCCTTGTGCCTGCTTGTGCTTCATAGATTTAGACTACAAGGCGTTTCTGTCTCCATAGTGCTTATGTGGAACTAAAAAAAAAAAAAGAATCCACCAGAATGCTTCGCTTATAGTAGTGGTAGTAGTTAAAATTTACTAGCAACATAGCTATGAATGAAAATGGGATTCTGCTATGCCATTTGATAATTTGGCTCCGGTTTTAATTTCTGAAATTCAGTGTTAGATAATAATATAAATCATATCATGGGATCTCATCTAACAGCTTAAGATTTTAGGTTGAAATGGTTCTATGACATGATATTATAGCTTTGATGACCAAGAAATCACGAGTTTGAATTTCATCATCCTCATTTATTTGATAAAAATTAAACACAAGGTAAAGTGAATCTGTACAAGTTTCAAGATTAAAGAGCTTTTACTTAAAAAGTATGTTAAAAAATAATATAAATCATATCCTGAAAATTTTATGTAACAATTTAAATTTTTGAGTTGAAATGGTTATATAGTTAAGCTTCATTTACGCTTCATTTAAAATGGAATGATTAGGTATATACATTTTTCCTTCTCTCTGCTATTTTCGGCAATGATGCAATTTTATTTAAAGGAAAGAGAATTGCACTGTAATAATTTATTGAGTTTACATTATAAAAGAAAGATAAGTGAATGCTGGCGCTGGGCTTATCCCAACTGATGATTAACTTGATGGTTATATATTCTTAAAAACAAAATTCAAATCTCATACCTATTGCTGAGGTGGCTAACGTTGAAACTAGAGATGACGCATGATCTACACTGGTAGACGAGATGGATAAGGTGCATGGGCTGTTTTTGTAGGCCTGCTTGTCCATTTTTTTGGGGCTATAAGCAAGCCCAATATAGGCTGCCTCCTGGGCTTTTTTTTTTAGTTTTTATTTTATTTTATTTTCCTTGAATTTTATTTAAAAAAAATAGAAAAGATTATTTTTGAATTTTTGTTTGAGTGAGATTATGATATCTTTTTAATGATATTAGCAGGTGTTGATTTTTGTTATGCTATTCATGATTATTATTTTTTATTTTTTTCTTAAAGTTTAATGAGAATTAATTATAATTGAATAAATATTATTGTATTTGAGATGCTATTCTATTATATATCACTAAAAACATCAAAAATATATATTTTTCCTATTTTTAGTGAAGCTTTCATTTATGCTTCTAATAAGTTGTGTTCTTAGAAGCAATTATTTTGGTGAAGTAAAATGGAAAAAAAAAAAAAGGAGGCATATTAGTTAGACAGCGGGTTTTCTCTGTTTGTTTTATGAAAATAGTTTTTTAAAAATTATTTTTCAAACTTTTATGTATTTGTTTATCATTAAAAAATTAGTTAATAAAAAATATTTTCTAGAAAAAAAAACTTGACTTAGTTTTCAGGAAAGTGTTTTCCTTTTATTTTTGGTGAAAAACACTTTTAGAAGTTGTGAAAAATTCATAAATATTTTATTATTTGTTGATTATATTAAATTTGGTCCTCAATCTTTTGATTGTTATATATTTTGTTTTGAATTCTTTTTTTTATTTCAATTTCATCCTTTAGAATTTGATTTAATTTGATTTTTATATAAACTTTGGTTCTCATTTTGTTTATTATTATTTGCTTCTTTCTTATTATTTTCTTAATTGAAAATTTTTATTTATCATATTTGGTTTCAATTCTTTTTATTGCTATTTATTTTTATTTGAAATAATTTATGAAATTTTAATTTTTTTTAATTTCATCTTCTTTTAATTTTTTTATCTGTCAGATTTAGTCTTCATTATTTTATTTGAAATAATTTATAAAATTATATTATTTTATTAATTTCATCCTCCAACTTTTTTATTTATAAGATTTGGTCCTCATTCTTTTAATAAACTTGAAAAGAATTAAAAAATTAATAAGTTATTTTCTAGCTAATTTTCCATGACTTAGATAAATATTGGAAAGTCTTTTCTAACTTATTTCCATGACACTATTAAATATCAAAAAAAAATTTACTTTTCAGAAATCTATTTTTCAAGAAAATCACTTTGTAAAAAAATTATTTTCCAACAAACAAACGAGGTCTAGATAGAAACTTTTTTTTTCTTTATTTCAAATTACCTAGATTTGTTTTTCGTTAATTCTAATGGCTTATGATTGTTGCCGGAATAAGAACCCAAGAAATGTTTTTTTTGGAAAAAGTATGTTAATAATAAAAGAAGGAACTATGCTAACAATATTTTTTTTTGTATATAGTGGAAATAATTACTTTTCTTATTAAAAAATAATTTTAATGTTGTATAATTTTTTTTAAAAAAGAAAAATTTGAAGAGCTCCCTACATGATGCAGGCAGTATCTTAATATTCATCTTGTCTCAATTTATCGACTCAATTTTTTTTAGCATAAAAAATTGTTCTCACATTCATTGATACATATATTTCTTAAATTATTTTATTAAAGACACCAATTATCTTTTCTATTTTTCCTGATGATGTAAAGTACGTTGCCATTGACTTGTGAAAGCTAGTCACAGAGGAGAAGTCTTTTAAAAATGAGGAGAAAAGGTGTTCTTTGCAAAAGCTTCGTGATGGGGCCATTTCAACAGTCCAGACCTAGACTTGTACACCGGGAAATTGATTGTTTAGTTGAATTTTGAGGCGTCCGAGGAGACAACATGGCCATAAAATATACAGGCAAGAGCTTCCAAGTGAAGAGAAGTGCCGCACAAGAAAGTTACAGTGGAAAAGGAGCTACAAAAAGGTAAATTACATTGATTCCATCGCACCAAACTTGCTTTTATTTTGTGAAGCTACATCAGTCACCTGTTGTAATTCTATCTTGTTGAAATTAAGAGGTGATCAGGTCAACCCTTTGGTTTAAAAATTACAGATGGAAATGGACAGTGTAACTTTGAGAAACGTGTGTGTGTGTTATTACACAAGTAGTCATCGTTTCTTGTTGAAATGGATTTTGCCTGAAATGCATGAAAATAATTTTTGGATTCTGGCTAACAGGTGACAGAAGCTGAATTCCACTTCTTCTGACAGATGAGAGGAAAATGGATCAGAAAAACTAGATTTTGCTAATGATTTGGGCCTTTCTTTATTAAGAAAACCATACATTGAGCATGGAATAATTGTCAAAATTTGATAAAATTGCATAATTTTTAAGTAATGATGTCAAACTCAAAAGAACTATTCTCTCACATTTTCATGGTGTTTAAAAGTATATTAACGGTTGCTTTTTAAAGTATTTTTTTGTTGGAAAATACTTTAAAATGATATTTTTTTTATTTTTTAAATATTATTTTTGACATTAGCACATGAAAATAATCTAAAAACATCAAAAATATTAATTTAAAATAAATAAAAATAAATTTATTTTTTAAAAAGAAATTTTTAAAGCATAAAAACAAATATTTACTGAAACCTATCCGCAAATTCACAGCTAATATACTTTCCTACTACTGTCCAAACACATAGCTCGAGAAAGACACAGCCTTTGGCATCTAACAATCATGTCTGAAGTCACAACAAAATATAGATTCCGGCACATATAAAACCATCAACAGGTTTACCACACGTCGCGAGCTGGGACGGTACAATAATGCAGGTTTAGATGTCCATTAGCAAATGGTCATTTTCTCAGTGAGATATTGCACTAAATTCCATTTAGTTTCACCCCACAAATGTTGAAAGCCAATCAAATCCCAGTATTCGATTCTACAGATTATGTTGATTGTATAGAGTTTAAAACAAAACTAAGTATGCATGTTAAGCATATAATTGAATTGTATTACATTTATACTAAATTTAGGGTATATGTAAAGCACTTATATCTTATAATCATACGAAGAAAAAATATGTTTGTGAAGCATCGATCATTTATTTTTAATGTTTTATTGTTTATCTCTAAGTGCAAACAAATGATTTCAATAACTTTTGTGATCAATTTTTTATTTACTCATAATTTATTATAATTAAGTTAATGTTTTATATTAAACTAATTTCATTGGACTTCACTTTTAATTTAGCCTTAAATGCTTTTATTAACCATGTTCTTAAAATAAATTTATCACGGTCCCCCATGTGAATGAAAATTGTCTAACTAGTATATAAATTTTCAAAGATAAGTAGAGAGATAATGACATGTAGGGTCACTAAATCATGATAGATAACTTTTGATTTTGAATCTTCCTTATTAACATACCTTTAGATTTACTCAACTAAATATGAATATAATATCTTGAACTATTCAAATTTTTATGTAATTCAATACAATATTACTTATATAGTTCTATACCAAGATATTTTTTTCTGGTTCTCATGGTTGTATTTATTTTGGCCATAAACAACTCCAATATTCTTTAATGCTTTAGAAAATTCAGTTTGTTTTTTTAATTCTCAAATAAACAACTATATTTATCACTCGTATACATGATATTTTATTTGGAGTATTCTTCTATACATAACTTGATATATATCGATATATGAGAATCACTAAGAGCATAACTCACCCTTTATCATGTTGTAACCAACACCTTTTTCATCATAATAATAAGTAAGAAATAATAATTTTCAAGTGTAGTTAAGAATGTTATTTGACTTAGTTTTTCCTTTAAATCCAGATCTTGGGATCTTCAGTCAACTAGATAAGGTTACCATCATTACACCCTTTCATCCTTGAAAGGCTTTAAGCTCACCCCCTTAATGAATTATACACGAACTCTTATGGTAAACTTTTAGTTAGCATATCCAAAATATTTTTTTTTACTTTACATAGTTAATGAAAATAATTCAATTCAAGAACAAATTCTTAATTGTATTATGTCTATAACATATATGTCCAGACTTACCACTTTACATGCTAGTTTATACCTTTTCTATTGTTGACGGACTATTGTTGCATAGGACATCTCAACGAGCTGATTAGGATTGATAGGGGTAAAATAAGAAAAAAAAAGTTATTATCTAGTTGTATTGTAACTAGAAATCCAAACTAATTTTTTAAGGGTTCTAGGTAAGGAATTGGTTATAATAATAGAAAACATGACAATCACCTTGTACATCATGTCTAGGATAAGCTGCTTCGTGTTTATTTTATTTTCTTATGATAAACAGTACCTATTGTTTTTATATGCTAAGAGTTTATCTAAATTGGTATAGGTGAAATTGTTGTTAAATGTAAGGGACTATACGAGTCTAAAGTAGTGATTTAGGTTCAGCGCATGACTATAGAGCCTAATCCTTGTTTTTGAGATACGAGTGTTGTAGCTAAGGAGATGATAATGGTTAATTAGGTCTTGCTTATTTTTTTTTGTTATGTTTGAAATGGGTATAAAGGCCACCTTTTGTTCTTAATGGACTCAAGTAGGATCCCGTCAATCCAACCCAAATTTACTAATCATGGATATAGATTCAACTTGCTTATCCTTGATTAGCTATTTGAGGAAGAATCTAATTAAGATTTATAATTTTTAGACTGATTTTGAGTAACAATGAAGGTTTAAACAATATCAAATTAAAGAAGCGCAAAAATGAAAAAATAAATATTTACATACAAAGTCGATTCATTTACCCTTAATTTTAAGTTATGAGAGAAATATGAACTATACCAAATTAAAAAATAGTAAGAACATGAAAATAAATACATACAAACTCGACTCATTTACAATTAATATGACATCCAAGAAAAAAACCTAATTAAAATTTATAAATTTTTAGTTGACTTTGATCTATGAGAAAAATACAAATCATCAAGCAAGAATATGAAACACTACATCAATATTTATATTATAAATTTTTTACCTTTGATGCAACATTTAAAAGGTAACCTAAATAGTATTTTCAATTTCTAAGCTGATTTTGAGTTAAAATAAATAAATAAATAGACATGCCAAATCAAAAACAACAAAAACAAATTCACACATCAATCATACCAAATATAAATTCATCATAGTTTAAAAGCTAATAACATGGTAAACATTAAATAAAATAAACAATTCAATACATTAGGGGTTCCAAAGGGCTACAGACATTGATTGGAAACCGTTGGAAAAGGTCTGTTAATGGGCAGCTTATGACTGTCACGAGCTAGTGCTTGGGGATGACCTGGGCAGCAATGATTTATGTACTTTACACATTAATATTATGCCTACAGAAATAGACAATAAATACATTGGTTTTTGGGTTGAAAAGAGCTATAGTTTTTGGCTTGTGGTAGTCGGAAAGGTGGTTGGAACTCTTGAGACATTTGCATAAATTTTAAATTATTAATATTTGAGTAAATTAAATATAAAAGTTCGTTACTTCTTTTAATTATTAAAAAAAAACTTTTATAAATTTTGATTCTATATAAACCTCATGTTTATAAATTTTTTATTTATCAAAGACTATATTTGGTAATAACTCAAAATTAATTCATGAAATTATACTAAAAAAAATATATTATTCTAAAAAAAGATATATTATTCTTATTATTCATCTCATCCCTGATTACAGTGATCATTATATTTATTTTAAAGATATCATTACAAACATACTCACTTCTTACAAACATCTTATTTTTAGTGAGTACAAATTTATTATTTTCAAAGATAATTTTAAAATTATTCTTGCTTAACAATGAGCTATATACTAAGTTCTTTCTAATATCAGCAATATAAAATACATTATCGAGGGTGATAACCTTTTTAGAAGTCATCTTTAATATGACATTTCTAATACCCCGTATCTTAGATGTTGATGAATTTTCTACATACAAATATTCACCATTAAATTCTTTGTAAATGGAAAGCATCCTCCACTCAGCATATACATATCTTGTTGTACTAGTATCAACACACAACTACTCGGGATTATTATAGATAAAACATTTTTCATTGAATTTATTAGCAATTTCCTTTCCCTTCACAACAAGTTGTTTTTTTTAAGGTCTTTTAACCACTTATTCAATAAATTTTGTTTTGAAGACCATCGAGGAAGTGTTAGCTCTCTTTTCGGATAACTTATTGTCCTCTTTTATCATCATCCTTAAGATATGGTCTTCAACTCCCAACTCTTTTCGCTTATGCTTTAAATAGTTTTTGAAATATTTCTAAAATGATAGTACCAATCACAAAAAAAAAAACTAAATAATTTAAAAAATAAAATTTTTATTACTAAGATTGTTGATATACATTTTAATTGCTTAGTTAAAAAATGGTATATATTTAATATGCATGATTTCAATATGATTTTATTTTAAATATAAACAAATTGCATGAAAAATCCTAAGGCTTTAGTAACTAGTTTTTTTTGTTTAGTATATACATTTAGTTTTATGCAAACTAGTTTAATAATTTAGGAGGCAACTTCAAATTTAAATTAAAGTTTTATCATTAATATAGTTTGTTAAAACTTTTTAATGGATAATAATT
>Ga0307517_10008081_pt1 | contig 15163 bp, 14 predicted proteins | sample 23_EM_MG_FD_194515 | JGI IMG/M metagenome (GOLD analysis project Ga0307517, IMG submission 194515) | Populus trichocarpa ectomycorrhiza microbial communities from riparian zone in the Pacific Northwest, United States - 23_EM | ecosystem: Host-associated > Plants > Roots > Unclassified | place...
TAGGGGAGTATTTTATAGGGTTTTTGGGAGAATTTTGAATTTATTCTTGACCTTTTATCTTAAAGGAAGAGTTGTGAACTCTTGATAAGAACCCATGAGAAGCTTTTGTGTGTGAACACATAAAAAGAAAGCTTGTTTTTATCCACAATTAGGTTTCCCTGGATGACTGAGTTATCTACTTTTGAGGCTTCATCAGAGAAATTCTGACGTGATTTTCACTTGAGACTAGTTGAAGTTAGGAAAGGGGGGTGAACACCTTTCATTTAAATCTAGCCTTGCTCAATTTGAAGGTTTGTAGCTCTACATTCATTTTTTTTAAGTTGCTAATTCGACTAGCCAAAATTGTCAGAGTTGACTGGGTTGTCTACTTTCGAGGCTTTTTTAGAGTCATTCTGATGTTATTGTCTCTCATGACTACCTGAAGTTCGTAGAGGGGATGCATACCTTTTATTAGAATTTAACCTTGCTCAATTTGGAGGTCTCTGGCTCTACATTTATTCATTTGAAATTGTCAACCCGATCGGCGTGTCACTTACCTTCTTTTCTTTAAGTTTGAATGAAGCGTTGTTTGGGTGAGATTAGGGTTTTTAATTTGGGATTTGAAAATTTCAATTGAGTCCCTATTTTTTTAATTTCTTTTAATTGCACCCCCGACAAACACAATTGCTAGCCCTTGAGTTGGCCACCTTTTTTATTTTGGTCCTTGGTTCTGAAGTTTTGCATTTTTTTACCCTAATTGACAAAACAACTTTCAATTTCTTTAATTTGGCCCCTGATTTGATCAATTTCAACCCCTAGATTTTAACTTTTTTCAAATTAAAGCTTAAATTGACTTAAAAAGTCAATTAATTCTTATAATGAAGACCTCCATCAATTCAATTAAACCTGGAAAAATTCTAATTAAGCCCTTAAACATCCACTTTGGAATTTCTCCCCTCAAATTGAATTTTTTTTGCCAATAGAGCTTTTATCAGTTGAAAATATACTGTCAAATTTTTTGATTTTGCATACTTGATCCTCCTCAACCAATCTTTGGTGATTCCTTAGGTGTTCTGGTATACTCTTCTTGCTGATATTTTTTTTATTTTCTTCCAATATTTCTTTTGATTTTTTTATATTTTCTGTTTTCCCTTTTTTTTTTCTTATGTGGGGTCCCAAAAAAATGGATAACAACAAATACTCTCTCTTTACAATACTTACGGAGCAAATACTAGTTAAGTGTTTTGCATAGTAAGTTAGTAAAGGCAAATGAACTATTCTTCAAAACTAAATTTCTCAAAGCTTTTAGTTCAGCTGAATTGAAACTCTGTCTTTGTAGCAATTCCTTTTAACCAAAACTATGATCAAATTGTTTATAGCTCAGTTAACCTCGAATCCTAATCTGGTGATTCCCTTTAATTAGAACAAAAGCCTATGTTTTCAGCTTGATCAACCTGAAATTCCAATCTAGTGATTCCTTTTAACCAGAACCAAAATCTTTATCTGCAGCTCAATCAACCTGAAATCCTAATATGGTGATTCCCTTTAACTAGAACCAAAATCTCTATCTGCAGCTTAGCCAACCTGAAATCTCAATCTATTGATTTTCTTTAACTAAAACCAAAATCTTTGCCTGCAACTCAGTCAACCTGAAATCTCAATCTGTTAATTCTCTTTAACCATAATCAAAATCTCTATCTGCAGCTCTGTCACCCTGAAATCTTAATAAGGGGATTCCTTTTAAACAGATCCAAAATCTTTGTTTGCAGCTCGATCAACCTGAAATCCCAATCTAGCGACTCCCTTTAAACAGTACCAAAATTTCTTTTTGTAGCTTGAGCAACTTCAATCCCAATCTGATGATTCCCGTTAACCAGAACTTTCACAAAGACTTTTTCCTTATCAGTTTTTTGACTTGTCTGAGTCTAATGTCAAGAATGTTTCTATAAAAATAAAGACTTGTGCAATATTTTAGGGTTAAATGCATGCATTCTTACCTGGTTTGGAAACATAGGTCTCACCCTTTCTTTGGTTTTTTATAAACTTCTTTTTTTTTTATGTGTGAGCTTGTTCATGTGTTTGAAATTGTATGCTTGAATCAGGATTGGTTTCTTGTGCTGCCTCTCTTACCGACTAACATTATTGGGAAGAAGTCTCCAACTTTTGTTTCTTGTGAGGGCCTTTCTTACTCCACTAAATATATGATTTGGCATTGCTTTCTATCATGCTTTTGTCGATGCTTTAATAACTTTTTGTTTTTAATCTTAGGGCTTATTTTAGGTTGTGTTTCAACACCTAAATCTTTTTCAAAAAAGAAAACCTTTAAAAGACTTGGTTTTATTCATGAAAACTGAAACATTCAATGTATGCATCAAAATAGTTCCTTAAGCAATTCTCACTAAGGGTTTTATCAGATTTAGAATAGGCTTTTACTAAAGGTGACCTTCTGTTTTAGTTTTTCAAAAGGTTTAAAGTATTTACTTGAAAAATATATGCAGAATTTTTTTTTTTTGTTTCATGTTATAATTTATATTTTTCTTGCATGGATAAAACTAGGTGGCTATTCATTTATCACGTCGTGTGAACAATAAGATCATTGTTTATCAACCTAAGTTGTATGCGCTTAATTAGAAAGGATTTAAAGGCATGCAATGCAAACTATGACTATGGGTTATGAAAAAAAAATGAATGTTTTTAGGCTTAAAAAGGCATTTGAGGGTTTAAAGACTTAAGATCACTTTCTTCTGCCTATTTTCTCTTATAAAGTCATCTCGTATACTATATTTGGATAGACTATCTTTTTTAATGCAGAGTCTTGCTTCAGGAACTTTATTTCAGTCTTAGAGCATCATTAAACCAAATTTCTTTTTCTTTTCCTTTCTTTACCTCTTCCTTTTTAGGACGACGCCCCTTAATGTTAGGTTCTTTCAAAGATCCATGTGTGCATTTTAACAGTTTGCTCACATTTTCTTTTTGCCTCTCAGTGTGGGGTGTGATTCTAGTAAGGATTTTTACAAAGAAAAAATTATTTAGGCTCAAATGGGAACCATAAGGGATATATTCTTAGAAATTGAAGGGATAACAAAGATGGTCTTTTCTCATTTCAAACACACATCGATAAGAATGATAAACTTTGTTCTTTTTTTCTAAAAGAGCTTGCGGGTGATTATAGAGAGTCTACCAACCATTTATCCATGCAATTCAAAATGTTATTCAAAGGCATATTTTTATCTCATAATTAGCTTTGGTTTGTTTGGTTTGGTCACCTCTTAATCGAGAATTGCTTACATCTCATCTTGAGTGTTTTATGATTCATTTCTTATCATCATACACAAAGCCAATTCTTTCAAGATCTTTCTCTTTTAGGAAAAAGATTTCAAATGTTGTGAGATCATGCAATTTAAAAAGAAAGGTTTTTTGCACGAAGAAATCATGGTCAAACTTCACTTTATTGATTCAGGAGAAACCAAACACATCATATATAATATCTTTTTATAGAATCAGATTCACACGTCTAACTAAATCTTCTCCATCCATTCTGAATAACCTTTAAGCGCCTCCTGAGAAACCTTTATTCACTACATAGGGACCCTCGTAGTTTGGCACTTATTTGTTCTAATCTTCTCCTAGTAAAGACAATATTTTCTTCAGTAGCAGATCTCTTTCCTGGAACACTCGAGGTCTAACCTTTTTTGTCATATGCTTTAGCCATTGTTTTCTAATAGAGTTGGTGATGAAAAATCGCAGCTATCATCTTCTCATTGATCAGGTTTAGTTGTTCATATTTCACATTGGCCCACTTGACCTCTTCTAGCTCAGAATCTATCAGTATTCTTAACGAGGAGATTTCTACTTCTAAAGGCATCACTGCCACCATTCCATATACCAAAGAAAATAAGGTAGGCTCTCGTTGAGGTTCTGACTGCAGTGCAATCGGGTTAACAGGCCCAATTACATCAATTCCATACATTGCAAATAGCTATGGAGATGTTAGATAAAACAGAGGAGCCGAAGGTGCATTGATCTTATCATTATACACTTGATACTTATGACATTACCTGACATGGTCGATGTAGTATTTATCTAATGTCATCGCTTTGTATTTTCCTTGCTATCATATGCCCACTAGCATGAGTTGAGTAAATCGCTTCATGGACATCTCATAATGAATTTCTAGTGTTAGCCTCATCCAAACATCTTAGCAAAGTTCCATTGAATGATCATTTATACAAGACTTCCCCGTCTAAATAGAAATTCATAAAAAATCTTATCAAAGTTTTCCTATCTGCTTTAGAGGCTCTCATAAGATATTCCTAGTTTTGCACAAAATTCTTGATATCATAGTACCAAGGGTTTCCATCTATCTCTCATTCAATTGAGCAATAACAAGCTAGGAAACTTCCAATATCAATGTATATCGACCGTGCCTTATGCCCAAGGTTAATTATAGCCATGACAGCCAACGTGGCTAAGGCATCAGCAAAATGGTTCCTTTCTCTTCCTAGATAGGTGAACTCTATATCTTCAAACTCTTATGCTAGTTTGGATATATATTCTTTGTAGGTTCTTAGCTTTTCTTCCTTGGTTTGCTATTGCTCTTTTACGTAACAGATAATCAGCATTGAGTCACCATACACATCTATCTTTCTGATCCTCAGCTCTAATGTAAACCGAGGATGCAGGCCTCATATTCAGTTGTGTTGATGGTGCATTCAAATTATACTTTAACTGAAATTGGGTATTGCTTCTTATCTAGAGAGATTATTATTGTGCCAGCCCCATTACCATATATATTTACTGCCTCGTCGAAATACATGGCCAATAATCCATCTTTTTTTCTTCATCCTGTATTAACAATTCATTTTCATTAGGAAAAACAATATCCAATAGCTCATAATCTTTCACTCTCATTTCTTGGACTTAACAATCATATCATCCACATACACCTTAATTTCTTTTTCTTTGTGCATCATATAATGAAATAAAGTCACCATGACACTCTGATAGGTGGCCTCTACATTCTTCAACCTAAATGGCATAACCTTGTAGTAGAATGTTCCTAGGGCATGAGAAAGGTTGTTTTCTCTTTATCTTTTAGAGCTTTATTTTATCTAGTTGTATCCTAAGAAGTCATTCATGAAGGAATATGTGGAACTGCACGCAATGTTGTCAACCAAAACATCTATATGTGGCAAAGAAAAGTCATCTTTGGGACTAGCCATGTTCAAATCCTTGAAATCCACGCAGACTCTGATCTTCCCCTCCTTCTTTGGTACAATAACTATATTAGATACCCATTATGGATATTTAACTACTTCTAAAAAGTCAGCAATCTACATCTTCTCAATTTTTATCTTGCCTTTGGTCAGGATATCTGGGTGGGTTCTTCTCAACTTCTGTTTGATTGATTTGCAACCTTCTACAAATGGTTTCCATTGTATTATGATATTTGTATCAAAACCAGACATATCCTCTTAGGACCAGACAAAAACATTTGTATATTCTTGTAGCAGGGAAATCATTCATGCTCTTTGTTCAGGAGTAAAGGATCCTATTTTCAGTTTCCTTTTAGACTAACCATCCCCCACATTTATGGTTTCAAGTTCTTCTACAGTGGATTTCCAGGCTTGTTCATGCTACTCTATTAACTTTATGAATTCCCTGATGTTGTTTTCATCTCACTCTTCTTCTTCCATATCTACCATACATTTGTTATAATTTAGCCATTCATTTTTTGTGCTAAATGTATGTGATGTTGTGAAAGATCTGCTTTCAAGATTCCTGAAAGCAGAAAGTGTTCGGTGTAAATGCATAAGTAATATAACGAGATAATTTGGAAAATACATGATCTCATAATTAGAAAGGGTGGGCTCAACTACAAAGGTAAAATCTAATTGACATCGCGGGCCTTAAATATCAATCAGAGGAAATAAAGCAAACATAAGCAATAACAAAAAACATTTTAAGACCAGCAATGCTAAATTACATTTTAAATACCAATGGAGCTTCCTAGGTCACCCAATTCTGAAACTTCTCACCTTTAGTCAACCTTCACACAAAGGTCTTGGCAAAGACTTCTTCTAGAGTGTGGACGGTTAGTTGTAGCAGCACTTCATCTTCCTTTCCAAACTTTATCCTCTTGTCATCTCCTTCGACTTTATCTTTCTTCAAGGTATTTATGTCTATTGTAGTGAGTTTCTAGCCAAGGCTTTCCATTCCTTTGTCAGATTGCATCATATATGCAACCTTTAGAAAGGAAAACTTGATTAGTGGGATGGATCGATCTTTTTTTTCAAGCTCTCTTCCCTCAATCCTGGCTATCCTCTTCGTCCTCCTCTTACCAGTAGCCAATCTGTAGTCTTCCTTTTTGGGCTTATGCCCAAGCTCGAACCCTTGATCAGCACACTTTATCTTTATCAGATTGATCATTTTTGGAATCTCGGTGTTAGGGTTATATTGAAATGGAATCTCACATTCTAAGAAGCATTTAACTGCCATTCTTGTTGCTTTTAAGATCTTTGGCCTTCTCAGCATCATGTTCTAGGGAACGCAATCAATGTTAATAATTTCAAAAACATGGGCATTCTCATCGTTGTAATCTTCTGCCTCAAAAAATGGTATGACCATGTTTCTTTCCATAGACATTATTTCTTTGACCTTGACAGTCATCAACATCCTGTTTATAATGTACTTCAAGTATTGGTGCAATGACGAAGTTACTTCCCTAGTTGTATGAATCCAAGACCTTCTTAACAACATGTTATATAAAGGGTGGATATCCATAACTTGTAGTGTTACCAAGAGCATTTATGGCCCTATATTTAGTTCAACTTCTAAAGTGACAATTATCTGTCTTAGTGAGCCATCATATGCGCTTGTCGTCATGGTACTAGGCTTTATGTGTGATTCATCGACAAGCATCTCTTTCATCATATGTTTTGGTATCACATTAAAGGCTGAGCCATTGTCAATAAACACCTTTCCTATAAGGCAATCTTTGCATTTGATAGTGATGTACAAGGGCTTCTTATGTCTAGTCCTCTCGGCATCTAGCTTATGTTTTGTGAAGTACAGGTAATTGGTCGCATATATTCTCCCTACTAGATGTTCCATGGTTTTCTGATCAATATCTTGAGGTATATAATCCTTATTCAACACCTTTTGCAAAGCATCTTGGTGTAGCTCAAAACTAAGTATTAAGGATATAAGGGAGATCCTGGCTGGGGTTTTTTCTAGTTGATCTATTATGCAGTATTCAATGTGTTTTATCAACTTCAAGAATTCATTCAACTTTTATTATGTTACAGGTTTGTTAACCTCGAGTTCCTTGTCAAGATTTACCATTTCCTTGCCTTTAGCTTTCCTTAGCTCTTTGGGCATGAAGCAACGACCACTCTAGGTCAGCCCACTGATCTTAGTTCAGAACAAAAAAATAGAAATTTTAATGTTGGAAGTACAACTGTAATTGTAAGGCATCATGTTATGATCTTCTTTGCTTGCATAAGAAGGTTTAGCCAAGATCAGTTTGGGTGACCTATTAATAGTTGGTTGGACCCCACATACTTCTAACTATTTCTTCTAACCTTTCATCATCCCAACCTCGTGACTACCATCCATGGCCTTGATCTTTAACTCCCCCATAGCTAGCATTCTTACAGATCTTTAACGGAACTCAATGTAATCTTCAATATAATGTCCCTCTTTTTTATGGTGCTCGCAATAATCACCTCTCTCCAGGTGATACTCAACATTCACTTTATGAAATTCTGAGTGTACCAATATATCGTACAACCTCTTCATAAATACCCTCAATTCCTTGTTTTTACACTCGACTTCTATCATACCCACTCCATCATTACCTGTAGCATGATTAGGTAAGAGATTTGAATTAACATTGGGCGTATCTTCAAAAGTTACCTATCCTATCTTGATGAGCTCTAACAATCTCTTTTCAAAAGCATGTCGTGGTATTCACAAGTCAGATCTGACTTGTACCAGATAGGAAAGGGTGGTTGTATTGTTGGTACATGGATAGGAGCTATATGTCCAATGCTTAACACTTTAGCGTATAAATATTTCAAGGGCATTGGTAGAGGTGGTAGTTGTTCCAAGGTATTTCGTGTGTTTTGCCTTTAGTGGTTATTTTGGTTATTTGGTTAGTTGTTTGCTTGATTGATTTGATTTGGGGTAAAAAGGTTAATGAAGTTAACGTTGGTGAATTGAGAGGTATGCATCTGTGCGTTCTTGTAGTTTACCTCCTTGGCCTTATACCCTTCTCTGAGGCTGTACACGTAACCCTTCGTCTTCTTTCCAGTAAAACCTTTCTTCTCGATTGACTCAACTATACATCCTAACTTAATCTCATGCTCTATTCTTTTAGCAATACGTATAACATTATAGCAATGCTGAGACGAGCTACCTATTAAATGATCATAGTAGGGAGATTTGAAGGTGTTGGCAAATAAAGTCACAATCTTTGTCTCTATCGAAGCGGGTTGGATATGTATGGCCTCGTTTTGCCACCTTTGCGCATAAGCTTTTATAACTCTTGACTTTTTTTTCCATTGACATCAGACTCGTTCTTTCAGGAGTAATTTCTAGGTTAAATTTGTACTGTTTAAGGAAAGCCTCAGCCAAATCTTTCCATTTCTTGATCTTGGCATTGTCTAGCCTTATATACTAGCTTAAGGCGAACCCTGTGAGACTGTCCTTAAAGAAGTAGATCAATATCTTGTCATTATGAATTACTTCAGCCATCTTATTATAGTATGATCGAAGATGGGTATTTAAGCACTCTAGTCTAGTGTATTTGATGAATTCTGGCACTCTAAAATCATTTGGCACTACAATGTTTGGTACCAAGCATATTTCAACTGCTCAAATAGGGTCAAACAAATCATTTTCTTCGACAACTCTTAATCTCTCTTCTATAACAAACCACTTGTGATGGTTTACAAAGCCAGTCAATCTATTATCAAAAGGTCCTTCAACTGTTAAATCAACAGTAACCAGAGCTTGAGCTGGCTGGATAAGGGTGACGGGAATAAAGTGTTGCTCAATTGCTGAATCTGCACCCAAGTTCTAAGATGTTTAAGGAATATAAGCTATTGGTGTTCTCACAGGCGATTGTGTAGACATTCCCTCTCTATTCTTGGCTCTTAAAAGTTGCTCGAATAGATTGGTCATTTGAGCAACTTTATTTTTCACGGATTCCAACTCGTTCTAGTAATGTGATTCTAAGTGAGCTCTCTCCTCCTTCTTTATTCTTGATCTCAGTCGGATGTAGTGGACCAAAGATGGGGGACCTATAATGCACAATGTGTAATACACATGACAAATTATAAGTGATGCATCATTAAAATGCATGAGCGTGATGTATATCTCAATGTATATGCGATATGGATTTGGCTTTCCCAAGAACGATCGATGGCCACCTCTTTGCTTGCATAATAGGCATGGATTCTTTTGTCATATTTCTTGTTAGAAGTAATTATACTCAAGTCGTTGGTTTGTTAAACTTGAACCATGCTCTTCAAGAGATATATTTTACACAGAAGATGGGTCAAAGCCCTTTTTGTTGATAATATTGACTAGCTCATCACTTTGTCTTTGAAAATGAGAATACAAGAAAACAAAATAGTATAGTAATCTTCCTCTCTAACTACATCTCTAGCCAACGGTAGGAAAGCAAAGCCCTGATTTTTAATTTTTCCTACGAAAACATCAGTCTTAGCTAGGATTTGTTGATAGTGAAGGATGTCCTTTCCTACCATTGACCCTAACAATCTGAGCATGTCCAACAACTTCATCCATTTGCTCATCTATCTTGGTCATCTTCTTTATGAGCAACATGTTGCTTTGCTTTAAGGCATTGTTATTGGTGTCGATCTGGGTTTTATGCTTCTTTGATGCTTCCAAATTTTCGCTCAAATGATTTACCTTTTCTTGTTCTTTGTCGAGCTTCACTCTCAGCACCCTGATTTCATTTTTCATAGTCACTAGATTAGCTTTAACAACCTTTTTCCTTTTGCTTTCAACCATTACTTCATTTCGTGCTTTGACTAGCTAGCTTTTCATCATCAAACATTTCTTGTTCAACCCTTTGTATTTCTCAATTTTGTCAACCAGCTTAGCTTGAACATGTATGAATTTATCATGATTGTATTTGGCATCCTCTTGACAGTCATTGAAGTCATATCTCAATGCTTTAAGTTCAAAGCTACTTTGTATCAAATTTAAACCCAGTCTTCCCCTCTCTTTTTTAGATTCTTTCATTACAGCCTTTTTCTTGCTCAGTTGTAGCTCTAACATTGTTATTCCTACATCTTTGGATTGGAGATGATTGTCTAAAAATCCCCTACATTTGTCTCTTTCCATCATCATTGTTTCTAAAGTTGTTTTACTGACCTTTTTTTTTACTGACCCATATATAACTTATAAAGATTCGGCTTCAGAAAGTGGCACTCTAGGAGCAGTAGCCAGGTTCAAATTCCTCCATCTTGTATATATTTCACTTGTGCTGAGGTCCTTCAAACATATATATTCCTTTTGAATCAGAGTCAAGTGGTTCCAATCTTGTTTGATAGTTTCAAGAACTTCCCGCGCAAACTAATCTTTGAATAATCCAGAGAATTGAGTGACACGATCAAAAGATTAATGTCTTATCCCAAGTGTAGGAGTGTCAAAGTAATAAATAATTCGGCAAGACCGGAGTCGAACCACAAGGAGGTGAACTATATAAAATTATAAACAACAAATGAAAAGGAGTTAAAGAGAACTTTTGAGATGTGATATTGATGTAAGGATTAAACAAGGATAAAACAATTGTCAAGGTTAGAGGATCCACTAATGGTATTTTAAATAAGTATAGTATAAACTCTTTTTATTACTCAATTGGAGACTACACACAAATGAGGTTCCAATTGGATTATAAATTATTAACATGATTATATTAATTATCTTATTTGAGTAATGCCAATACTTGTAAATGTAGTCAGGTATTCATGGTGATAACTTATGTTAACAACAAATCAAGTTCCTTTCATAGCACAAGTGTCAGTTATACCATATAGTAGGCCATGAAAGTGCCAAGTATTTGTTGTACCAAGGGTTTTACAACACAAATCTAGATAACAAATACAAAACATGTTAGTAACAAACATTAAAGTCCATGTTGAGTTTATATTATACTTATTCTTACACCATTAGTGTACCATTTTCACATTGACAAAATTAACTTAGCTAAACATCATGAAGAAGAAAAACATAAATAAACTAAACATAAACATAGTATAAGTTAACTAAGTATAGTAAAGGAAATGAAAAGCATAAACAAGATATTAATATAACATAAAATAAAACTTGAACATTACGAAAAACAAATAAAGAGAACAAGAGCAAGATCTTGATCTGAAAATCATGATGTCTAAATTTATAGCAAATGCCTCCTTTTATAAGCTAAAATTCAAAACTATTGATTTGATGACTAATTATTGAGTGGGTGACCACCTTTTGACTTGGTTACAACCATTATCTTCTTGTATGAACAAAACATCATTGCTAACGTCATAATTTGAACAGATAGTCTTCATGACAGTTCTGGGCATTTGTCTCAGGTTTCCAACAAAACAAGAATAAGCTCATTTGGACTTCTAGAACTCGAGATATAGGCTGAACACTGAATAGTATCTGGGCTGGAGGACAAATTCTGACTTCTCTTTTCTTGCTACAATTTGAACTTGAAAACGGCCCTTTTGAATCTTGGACTCTCATGAAAGTTTTAGGTCTATGTCTTAGCTTTCCATCTATATAAACCAGACCTAAATCCATGTTCTACAGCTCCAGTTATGATCCAATAACTGAATGATGTTCCAATTTGAATTGAACCAACATCTCTTCTTTAAGCTTAGCCCTTTCTTTGTCTTTTCACTTTCAATAATTAAACACATCAATTAATTCTTTAAATTGTGAGATATGTTTGCATTCAAAATGAACATTTACTATAAATTAAAGATATCTTATGTTATCAGACTTGTTATTATAAAACATGCTCAAGTTAGAGAATTTAATGATACTTTAAGTGCAATATGATGATATAAAACCTTAATAAAAATACACTTTTAAATACTAATCATTGAGCAAGTCTAACAGTTCTTGGGACTTGTTACATGCCACTTAATTATCTTACCATAAGGGTCGGAGCATAACTGACATAACATGTAATCCCAACCAAAGGTACCTAGCATTTTTGTCCACAACTCACCAGGATATCTACCACTTTGACTCATGAGGCTTTCCAACTAAAATTGATACTAGGAAACTCTTGCAGCTTTTCTATCCAGCCTTGATTGCCCAAACTTCCCCATTTTTCTTCTTGTACCAATTTCAAAGGTCTTTGGTTAAACCACCAAAAATTATTAAAGACTATCTTATTTGTTTCCATATGGCTCACTATTCATATTTATAATAACTATGTACAACATCTCATTGCACCTTTTTCCAATTTTTCTACAATGGTTGAGGGTCAAGATGGTTTTAGCCAATATAACAATAACAAGGTTGATTTGAATATTTTCATACTCCACAAATGCAATAGCAGCTTTTAAACTTATAACCCTTGTTAAGCTTGGAAATAACACGAGGCCATATATGCCTAAAGCAATCAATTTGTCTTTTTCCAACACTGATCCATATTATGACTTTTTCCTTTCTAGCTCAATTTCTAGTAATTTGCACTTTAAACCGCTAGCATTCTTCTCTAAAAATCCATCCAGATGGGGAATTTTAAGTAGCTTTGACAACTTAGGAATCACTCTGTTATCTTTCAAGGGGAAATAAACTTTATGCATTTGGTTGGAAAATGGAAAATTCCATCAACATTTTGTATTCCTCCATAGTGGGACCTAGATCCACATCTTTGAAGGAAAAACATAGGTAATCAGGATCCCAATACTTAACCAGAGCTCTAACCACCGGGTTCAGTGCTTTTATCTTCATAATTTCAATAGTCGCCTATACGTCCTAGAAAAGGCCACCTCATTAATATTTTGACTATGGGCCAATAATTTCATCATCTCATTTACCATGCAATCCAAGCTCATGACTGGTGATAGTTTTCTTACATCACTTCTAAGGTAGTCTCCCTTTGATAGTTGTGACAATTGAGAATTTTGCCCATATTCTACAGTGGTGAACTTAGCAGTGATGGTCATCTTATCATTCACAAGATCTGTAATCCAACATGTTTAATGGTTAGGCTCAGGTTTTATGAATAACAGGTATTATGGATCATACACCCTAAAGGCAATATCTAGTTTTTTTATGTGAGACAAAGGGTAGGTTGAGTACCTAGTCTCTAAAAAGGGTCTCTTGTTGTCTTAGTGATCATTCTCATGAAGGTAATATGAGGGCTCAGTAGGTAATGAGATAGCATGTGTACCAATCATTATCAGTCTAAGCACTCAGTGAAAATTTAGGGTTTACACAAACTTAAACCTTAACTAAAAGTCATAAGGTAATTTGTCAATCCCCCACTTAACCTAAAGTTTTTTAGCATAAACTCTCACAAATAATATAAATGATGCATGCATGTCTTTGCATGACAGGATGTAAGATAAGAATGCATGTTAAAGCTTTTAAACAAAGTAAAAAAATCATAGCAAATAAATAAATAAACAACATTAGTTTTCACATAGCATAAACAAACAAAACAACCATAGTCCAAGTCCCTAGTGGAGTTGCTATTCTACCGTACCCCCCTAGCAAAAGCACGATGTCATGGCGACAATTCATGGATTGTGTCTTTTTGAATGGTTTGTGTTTTGATTGGGGAGTCGTCACCTAATATTATGACTACTAGGAACTTTATCTGGTTTTTTAGAGATTCTAGGCAAATGACTGGTTACATAAAGGGAAAGTATTAGCACCCTTTAATATGGCTTACCTGAGGCAAGTTGCATTGTTTTCAATTTGTTTGCTTTGGTCTAATGACATCTATCTCTACTGACTTAATATGACGGGTCTGCTATGATGAGTAAAAGTTGGTTTTTATAGGTCAAGAAATCAGTCTAGGAAGGTGAAATATCTCTAATTATTATTGAGGCTTCTTCTAAGGGAAAAAAGTGAAATTCTTTTTGGTCGTTGCGTCATTTTAAATAATATTTCAGATAAAATTCCTTCCAGATTTGATCGTTATATTAGAAGTGAATGAGTTGTATTATTCACAATAATATTTTGGATATTAACCTTATACGGGTATTTTTATCTTTATATTAAAAGTGAGTAATAAAATTATTATCCATAGTAATATTTTGGATATTAACCCTTTTTAGGTTTTTTTATCCTTATATTAAAAGTGAATAATATTTTTTTGCCAAAATAAATAAAACAATTTTTAAATATAGGCCAAAGTCTTTTGAAATTTTACAAACTTGTTGTAAAATTCAATGCAATTTTTTTTTTTTTAGTTTAACGTGGGTGTCCGGGCCAGCTTGCGCGCACCTTGACTAATCCCACGGGCCTTAAAGTTGACGACCATGTAAGCCTCCAGTGGCCATCATATGAGCAACCATAGGGCTTGAACCTGAGACCACAGAGGGAGCAAACCTCTTGATCCCAAGTTCTTACCACTGGGCCACCACCTAGATGGTTCAATATATATTTTTTAAAATAATGCCAAAGGTGCTTTAATTTTATTTAAAAAATAGATGCTCAAAATAAATTTAGGATTTTTTGCCATTTCCAAAATAAAAGAATTATTATTATTAGTATTATTATATATAAGAAAATGTAACATAACTATTCAAAATAAACCTAAAATAGTGTTTATCAAACACAACCTTAAGCCAAAAGACCCTTGTCAAAAAGTGGTGAAACCAAACAGGGTATAAGTGTTTTTTTTTTTTTTTTTTACCTGACCCGCTTGGGTCGACCCAATCGGGTCGACTTGACCGGGTTGACTCGAAATCTTTGGTTTGATCATAAACCGAACTAAAAATTCTGGTTTGACCTAGAAACAAAATTAAAGAAAAAAAATGGATTAAACTTGCTAAAAACACAAAAAAAAAAAACAAAGAACACCAAAATTGTATACTTATTTTTAATTTTGTTAAGTACTTATTTTATGTACTATGAATACTTAAAATTGTGTTAATAATGTCACCTTGAAATGTATATGATTGTATTT